>Ga0115564_10004414_pt1 | contig 11436 bp, 7 predicted proteins | sample COGITO_mtgs_1105_7_FD_88680 | JGI IMG/M metagenome (GOLD analysis project Ga0115564, IMG submission 88680) | Pelagic marine microbial communities from North Sea - COGITO_mtgs_110523 | ecosystem: Environmental > Aquatic > Marine > Epipelagic | place: Germany:Helgoland, sampling site Kabeltonne... | reverse complement strand
GCTTAAGCAACATTTCGAGAAACCGTCCGTGCGTAAAGCGCGCGAAAAAGCAGAAGCTATCCGTCGTCAGCGCAAGCTGGCACGTAAGAAGCTCCAGCGCGAAGGATTGCTTTAAGCACTTCTCGACATATGAATAAAGAACCCCCGCCTGAGTGATCAGGCGGGGGTTTTTGTTTGCGCGAAGGTCTTAAAGGCCGATGCGGAATTGAGAAAAGCCGCTTTCGCTCTGCCCTACTTCGTCAATGTTAACGCCCGGCACGGCGTCAGAATAAGCGGCACCTGCTGGTCCCGTTTCAAAGATCACGCTAGTGTCTGCCAATGGCGCAAACGACCAGTTGCCATCCGCCCGCGGGCTGACAGTGCCCTGTTCCACGATATACCGCACGATCACATCGCGGTTGGTATCGGGGCCTTCAAAAATAACGGTCGAACCATCCGCTCCGGGGAAACTGCCGCCGCCGGAGGCGCGATAGTTGTTGGTGGCCACAATGAACTCCTGATCAGGATCAATCGGCGCGCCATTAAAGCGCAGATCGACGATGCGATTGGCATCAGGATTGATTAGTGCGCCATCGCGGTCAAACTTTGACGGCTGCGACAGATCAATCTGGTAGGTCACCCCGTCGATCACATCAAAGTTGTAGCTTGGGAAATCAGGATTCAGCAGAGTCGCATCGCTTGCGCCAGCCTCGACCTGATTGAACATACCGGCCGAGCGTTCCAGCCAGTCTTTGACGGTCGCGCCAGTGATCTTCACCGCGCGGACCGTGTTGGGGTAGAGGTACAGATCAGCGACGTTCTTGATCGCCACATCACCAACAGGCACGTCAGTGTAATATTCTGGCCCGCCACGGCCACCTGCCTTGAATGGTGCAGCAGCAGACAAGATCGGAAGCCCCTCATAGTCTGTCCCGACCATTTGTTCGGCGATGTACCACGTCTGCGCGTTCGAAACGATCTGCACGGATGGATCATCAGCGACCAAAGCAAAATAGCTATGAAGTGCTGCATCTGTTTTGCCGACGGCAGTGCGGACATAGTTCAGCGTCTCTTCATGCACATCGGCAACCGAGGCCAGAACTGGCTCATAATCCTCTGCCAACGGCGTGATGCTACGGTCCTCTTCGCGGCGCGAAATCGGGCGTGCTTCGGCGGTGTGTGAAAGCACACGCCAACCGCTGCCGTCGCGTTCTAGCAGCAGATCAAGAAGGCCCATGTGGCTACCCCAGAAACCGCCCATCACACCTGGCTTGCCGCCAATCGTACCCTTGGCCGTATCAACGCCGGCCCAATCGTCATACCGTGATGATGGGAAAACAAGGTGGCTGTGGCCTGTCAGGATTGCATCAATCCCGTCAACCGCGGCCAGTGGGATCGCGGCGTTTTCCATGCCCTCGATCTCGTTCGCTTCACCAATGCCAGAGTGGCAAAGCGCCACGATTATATCCGCACCCTGCTCTTTCATTTGAGGAACATATGAACGCGCTGTCGCAACGATATCGCGGGCCTGCACGTTGCCTTCCAGATGCTTGCGGTCCCAGTTCATGATCTGCGGTGGGACAAAGCCGATCAAGCCAATCTTGATGGGCTGCGCAGTGCCATCGCCATCAACAATCTCGCGGTCCAAAATCACGTAAGGCGGCAATAGGGTGGTGTCCGCCGTTGGCGTCGCGCCCATTTCCTTAACCACATTGGCGGACACAACCGGGAAAGCCGCACCGGATACGGACTTCATCAAGAACGAAATGCCGTAGTTGAATTCGTGGTTGCCCAATGTCGAAGCGTCAAATCCCAAGGTGTTCATGGCTGTGATGACAGGGTGCATATCGCCCTCATTCATCCCCCGCTCATAGGCGATGTAGTCACCCATCGGGTTGCCTTGCAGAAAGTCACCATTGTCCAGCAGCAATGAATTGGTCGATTCCGCGCGCACCTCTTCGATCAGGCTGGCGGTACGGGCAAGACCCACGGTATCCACGGGTTTGTCAGCATAATAATCATACGGAAAGACGTGCACGTGCAGGTCAGTCGTCTCCATCAAACGCAGGTGCGCTTGATTGGTGGCGGCGTTTACCGAGAACGGATGCAAAGCGATTAGGCCAGCGGAGCCGGCAATAAAGTGACGACGATTAAGTGAAAGTTGCATGATATGATTCCCCTTCCAGAATACTGTCAGGGTAATCCTTCGCGTCACAACATCACAAGAGAATGACAATGCCCCTTCCAGAGATCAGCATGATTTGACGCATCATGTCGCTACTCTGGTCGCTGCTGAATAGATGTGCAGCGGATCAATGTTGCTCCGGCACCAGTATCTCGCGCTTACCAACATGGTTCGCAGAACTCACCACGCCCTCGTCCTCCATCTGCTCCACCAGACGCGCAGCTTTGTTATAGCCGATCGCCAGTTTGCGCTGGATGTAGGAGGTCGAACACTTGCGATCTTTGATCACAATGGCGACTGCGGTGTCATAAAGCGCGTTCTCACTGTCAGACCCGTCACCCAGACCCAGCACCAGATCAATGCTGCTTTCCTGATCATCAGACGGACCTTCGACCACGCCGGACATGTATTCGGGCGGACCAAAGCCCTTGAGGTGGTTGACGATTTCTTCAACTTCCTCATCGCTCACAAATGGCCCGTGGACACGGGTGATCTTGGACCCGCCAGCCATGTAAAGCATGTCACCCATACCAAGCAATTGTTCGGCGCCCATTTCACCCAAAATCGTACGGCTGTCGATTTTTGAGGTCACTTGGAACGAAATGCGCGTCGGAAAGTTCGCCTTGATCGTACCTGTAATGACGTCAACAGACGGACGCTGTGTCGCCATAATCAGGTGAATGCCAGAGGCACGTGCCATCTGCGCCAGACGTTGAATACAGGCTTCAATCTCTTTGCCGGCAACCATCATCAGATCGGCCATCTCGTCGACGATCACGACGATGTAGGGCAGAACCTCTGGCTGGAATTCCTCTGTCTCAAAGATCGGATCGCCGGTTTCATCATCAAATCCGGTTTGCACCGTGCGGCTGAACATTTCGCCCTTGGCCAGCGCATCTTTCACGCGGCCATTGAAGCCATCAATGTTGCGCACGCCCATCTTCGACATCTTGCGATAACGTTCTTCCATCTCACCCACGACCCATTTCAAGGCGACAACCGCCTTTTTGGGGTCGGTTACAACAGGGGACAACAGATGTGGGATACCGTCATAGACGGACAATTCCAGCATCTTAGGATCAATCATGATCATCCGGCATTCTTCGGGTGTCAGTTTATATAGCAGCGACAGGATCATCGTGTTGATCGCCACAGATTTACCCGAACCGGTGGTACCCGCAATCAACAGGTGAGGCATCTTGGCAAGGTTCGCGATAATCGGCTCGCCGCCAATATCTTTCCCCAAAGCAAGCGGCAGCTTTTGGTTGCCATCACCAAAATCACGGTGCGAGAGTATCTCGCGCAGAACGACTTTCTCACGGTTCTCGTTCGGCAACTCGATACCAATCACAGAGCGGCCCGGCACAGTGGATACACGCGCAGACAGGGCAGACATCGAACGGGCGATGTCATCAGACAGACCAATCACGCGGCTGGCTTTCAGACCCGGCGCAGGCTCAAGTTCGTACATTGTAACGACGGGACCAGGACGGACTGAGACGATCTCGCCTTTCACGCCGTAATCATCCAGCACGCTTTCCAGCATGCGGGCATTCTCTTCCAAGGCTTCATCGCTCAAATGATGGCGCTGGATTTCAACAGGGCTGGTCAGAAGGCCCAGTGGAGGATGCTCGTAGCTTGCGTATTTGTCGTCAAACTTCAGGGCAGGTTGTGCTTCGGCCTTGGCCTGACGTGACGGAGCAGGTGTCCGCTTGGGTGGATGTTGCACAACACTACGCGGCTCTGGTGGTGTCATGACTGGCGGTGATGGGACATGCGCCTGAGGGATCGGCATATGCGGTGTGGCCATGCGCGGGGCCTCTTCGATACCCTCAACCAAAGGTTCATCGGCGAATGCGTCCTCATCAAGCGGTTCAAACACCAAAGGCTTTGGGCCGCGGCCTGCGGTCAAGGACGGCTCGATCCGGACACCTGTGGGTGACGGCGGCACAGAGCGGCTTTTGATCGCATCAGCAATGCGGGCGCTAACACGGTCCGTATCACCTGCGGTGGGCATGTCCTGCGCAACAGGTTCTGGCATCACCAACTCTGGCTCTGGCATCGAATCATTGCGCTTAAGCAGTCCAGACAAGAACCCGCCTTGCGGCTCAGGCGCCGACGCGCGCACTGGCGCAGACAGTGGCGGAGCAGGCGGCATCTTTGGCGCGGTCAAAGGTGGCTCGCTTGTTGGAACAACAGGATTGGAACGGACGACAGCGGCGGCGCGCGCACGGGCATCTTCCTGCAATGGCGGAACCGAGAATGGATCGTCCAATGCGGGTTCTTCTTTGCGGGTCGCGCGCGTTTCGGCGAACTGCTCGCGACGGGCTTGAACGGTTGCGGTCATGCCTTGGGCTGCTTGGGCCGACATATTGGCACCCTTGCCCAACACACGCAGCAGCATGTCATAAAGCATGACAGTACCAAGCAAAACAAAGCGGCCCGCTATCTTTAATTCAGGGCGGGTAAAGCCCAACAGGAATGCCAACAGCGTCAGCAAGGCCACACTGGTCAGAAGCGACAAAAGCTTTACGCCAAAAATTGCACCAACGGGTACAATCGTCAGGATGACGCCCAGAACGGTATCACCAAAGAGGCCGCCTAAGCCAAAGTTTGCGGGCCACTCAATTCCAGGGGTCAACGTCGCCGCATGGACGGAGGCAACGATGATCGCCACTGGCGCAAAGATCAGACGGCCGATCGCACGTTCCTGTCCGTGGTGCATCACAAAACGGATCCCCCACGAAATCAAGACCAATGGCACCACCCAAATGCCAAGGCCAATTACCATCATCAAAGGGGCTGCAGTTGCGGCACCAAAATGCCCCAGCCAGTTCTGCACAGGGGCGTCAGTGGCGGAAATCCAGCTTGGATCATCGGGGGAATAACTGCCCACCATCGCGGCAATCAGCAGGCCAACAAAGACCAGGCCAAGGCCCAACAACTCTTTAGTGCGTTTTTCAATCGCTGCCTGTGTTGTGCTGTCCAAAAGCGGATCACGACGCCGGGATTGGTAAGATGCCATGCTATTATTCCTCAACCATACAGACAGTCGCGGATCAGGGTCAGACCGCGCTGCATTTCTTGTGTTGGGGCCACCATGGCGACCCGAATGTATTTCTTGCCGGGGTTTAGCCCGTTCGCATCTTGGCTCAGGTAAGCGCCGGGAAGTACCCGCACACCTGTTTCTTGCCAAAGCTTGACTGCCGATGTTTCGCCATCACCTGTCGGCAACCACAAAAAGAACCCCGCTTGGGGGGATTGGTAGCCATCAATGTGGCCCAAGATGTCGTCCGCGATCTCGTACTTGCGATGATACAGGGCGCGGTTTTCGATCACATGCGCCTCGTCGTTCCACGCAGCCGCAGCAACGGCCTGCAATGGTTCTGGCAATGGCGCACCGGCAAAGGCGCGCAGCAGACGAATGCGGGCAATCGACTTTGGCCCACCGGCACAAAAACCAGAGCGTAAGCCCGGAAGATTGGACCGCTTCGACAACGAATGGAAAATCACAACGCGCTCGGGATCTGCACCCATCTGTGCCGCAACCTGCAATGCACCCGGCGGCGGGACATCGCGGTAAATCTCGGAATAGCATTCATCGGCAAAGATGATGAAATCATGCTTCTCGGCCAGCGTGATCAGATTGCGCCAGTATTCCTCATCCGCGACTGCCCCTTGGGGGTTCGCGGGAGAGCAGATGTAAGCAATCGCCGTCCGGTCCAGAATGTCGGCAGACAAAGCACGGAAATCCGGCAGGTGGCCGGTTTCAGCGGTCGCAGGCACATAAACCGCCTCGGCCCCGACAGAAAGGGCTGCAGCGGCATAGGCCTGATAAAACGGGTTTGGCGTTAGGATAACCGGCGTGCCGTTCTTGTCTTCACGGCACAGCGCCATCGCGGCGTTATAAAGACCTTCGCGGGTGCCGTTGAGGGTGATGCTCCGCTCGGCGGGGATATCAAGATCATAGCGGCGCTTCAGAAAGCCACCAATCGCATCCAACAAGGCCGGAACGCCATAGTTATCAGGGTATTTGCCAAATCCGGCCAGATTATCCGCAATGATATCGCCCACAAACGCAGGAAACGCATGGCGCGGTTCACCAATAGTCATGTTGATCGCGTCAGACGCCTGTGTCGGCACATCTAGAAGCGCACGCAAGCGTGGCCAAGTCGCTGCCGGGAGGTCCGAAAACCGCTCAGGAAATACCATAACTGCCTCAATACGCCGGATCATTTTCGCCCGACTTTTTTCCAAACTAGCGCGGCGCGGCATGTCCTGTCCAGAACAAGGGGCGATGAAGCGCAGTTTTTGTGGCTTTTTGGTCAGTTACACGATTTGAGCGTGCTGTTGCGGCCCCCTAGCGGACCTGCAATCATCGCGTCAAACGAATGGACTTTCAGATGCCCAAAATCGCACATACCGCCCAAGATATGATCTCAAACATGACCCCCGAAGTTCAGCCAGGGCGTTTTGCCTTTATCTCAACAAATGATCCCGTTCTCATATCAAAGCTTTCACTGGATGCGATCGGAACCTTTAGAGAAGCAGAGGGGCTTTCAATGCTCGTGCCTGTCGAGTTAACGAAAGATACCGATTTACCGATGAAATGCATCACGCTCAATGTCTACTCTTCGCTAGAGGGCGTCGGACTGACGGCTGCGGTCGCAGCTGCCTTAGGCGCTCATGATATCCCTTGTAACATGGTCGCGGCCTGTCACCACGACCATGTTTTTGTACCTGCTGACAAATGTGATCAGGCGTTAGAAGTTCTGAAGTCCTTGCAAAAACACTCGGCGGCGAAAACCTAGCGCGACGGCATTTATCAATATTGTAGCAAAGATGATGTTAAACTCGCCCTAAACCTGCTTTGCAGTGAACCTCTCAGTCCGGCCCTGTCCAAACTGCGCTTGACAGAATATCTGTGCAGTCACCCCAGACCTGCAAGACAAGTGCCTAAACCAAACAAGCGCCGGCCGGGTCGAAGACATACGATTGACGCTTGTTTTTCGGCGTCTGACAAACTGACAGATAAGATCCTGTCAAAGAGCAGAACTTGATCTGATTGCAAGGCATCATTGGGATTTGAAACCAGCGCGACAATTGCGACCTTGTGCTCGAGTAAAGGCAAACGCAGCGAATTGGCGTTTGCCCCTTAAAACCGGCAACAAACAGACACCCACCACAGGCTCCGCCCCATCTCAAAACCCGCTCCGCAGGGCGGCGTACTTGCAGGCAAGGTCGTTCTGTTTTGATGTCTAGCTCTCAAAGTCTTTCGATGACGCCATGAAAATAGTCGACCAACTGTTTGGGTGAATACATGCTTTCGGCCTTGCTGACCAAAGCCATCGCTTGTGTTTTCGCTTCGGTCGGATCTTCAAATAGTGTCTCTATCTGCGAAACGGCGTCATCAACGCTACCCGCTTGCATAGTGCCAAAGACATCGCCATCAGCGAGATAATCTGCCAGACCGTTCGTTCTGGTTGTTAAGATAGGAATTCCCAGCAACTGCCCCCCCGCAAAAGTTATGTGGCCACAAGCCGTATCCTCACTCAGCAACGGCAACGCCAGACCAACCGAATCGAGAGCAATACGCCACGTTTGATCACTGGGCAGGTTGAGCTTCACTTCGACATTGTCTGGAAAATCGATCCCCTCGATGCTGTAGGGTCGCGCAATAATCACCGCGCGATGTTGCGGTAACTTGCGCATTACTTCGGCCAACAAGCTGTAGTCTCTTGCTTCCCCCCCTATAGAGCACAGATAGGGTTGCAGTTCGATGCCGCCATGATCTGGAGGTGCCGCCTGTGGTGCGTCCATGGCCCACTTCAAAAAACGGATCTTCTCGATTGGGATATCCAGCCAATCTGCGTAGAGACCCCGCTCAAAAGTTGAAAATACGACAACTTCATCAATATTGCGCAGAAACCTTCGATATCCATGTCGCGCAATACCTTGTGGAAGGGTCGTAAAGTTGAAAGAAAAGGCAATCTGAGGCACCTTTGGCGCAATCACCGACCGTGCCGCATTTGTAGCAGCAGCCATATTTGGCAGGTGCGAAACGAGGAGTGCCTTTTCATTCTTTTTCAGAGCACTTCTTGCTTCAGCAACCGCAGCTAGTCCGGCTCTCGCACGCTTTAGCCGAGACGGGCCACGATAGGTCTTTGACGTATGTGTGCTCCAACTAATGTTCCGCGCTGGCATGTATGATTCTAAGAACCGCCATTCTGCAGACATGAGGTCTGTCGTATTGATGACCTTGCAGGTTTTTTCTTTCACCGAAACTTTCCCCAAACATAACTAAATACGGACAGACAGAAGCATTATTATAGTCGATCCCGGGCTGAACCGATACATTGCTGCAGTCCAGAAAGAACCTCTCTGGCTCAATCAAGCGCCCTGAAACACCTTGGACGACACCAAACCATCGCAGGGCTGCACTCAGAACTGCTATGCAGGTAAACCGCTTATGGGGTCGAAGGTTAGTGGTTGCCCAAAACCCGCTCTGCCGCCGCCGCCAGCCTTAACAATGCCTCTTCGGTGCCGTTCTGACCGTTGAACATGATCCCGCAGGACGGCACGCCCGTGGGCAGCGTGATCGAGGCCACATCCATCAGGTTCGCGACGCGGGTGTTGCGCAAAGCAAGAAGGTTTTCTGATTTATAGTAATCGTCATCGTTCAGCAGCCGCTCTGCATTGGGTGGCAAGATCGGTGCTGTCGGCATAATTACCGCATCGAACTGCGCGGTCTCTGCGTGATACTGTTTGCGAATGTCGCGCAACATGTTCCAGCCGGCGCAATAGTCGGCGCCGCCGACTGTTTTGCCGCCGCGCACCCGCTCCAGAATTTGCGGGAACATTTTTTCCGGGTGCGCCTCTACAAGATCACGCCACCAGCCATAGCTGTCGGCAGCATAAAGATTGCCCGCGACGTTGAATGCATCAAAAAGCTGGGAAAAATAACGGTGTTCGATCTGGGCGCCCGCGACTTGCAGCTTTGCAACTGCCCCTGCAAATGCATCCCGTGGCGCATCGCGCACATCATCCGGCACGATGGTATCGAGAACCATCAAACGCACACCTTCAAGCGAATTCCCAGCCAGATCAGCAGGTTTGCCACCCTCTAACGCCGCCAAGAACAGATTGGCATCCTCGACCGAGCGACAAAGCGGCCCGACCGTATCAAACGTCAAACACAGCGGCACAACGCCTTCCAGCGACAACCGCCCATGTGTTGTTTTCAAACCAACCAGATCATTCCAAGCAGACGGAATTCGCACAGACCCGCCCGTGTCCGATCCGATCGCACCCGCCGCCAATCCAAACGCGACTGAGGCCCCCGCCCCGGATGATGATCCACCCGGCACGGTGTCATGATTATTCACGCAAGGCGGAGTTGCGGTAATCGGGTTCAGTCCAAGCCCCGAAAAAGCAATCTCGGACATATGAGTCTTGCCAAGACAGACGAGACCAGCGGCGGTTGCCACTTTCAGCACCTCTGCGTCCGCATCTGGCACCCGACCTTCCATCAGGGCGGTTCCCGCTTCGGTCGCGGTGCCTGCGGTATCGAACAAATCCTTCCAAGAGATAGGCACGCCATCCAAAGCACTCCACCGCATCCCAGCCTTCACGCGCTTTGATGCCGCTTTCGCCTCGGCCCGCGCGCGGTCATGCGTGACGCGGGCATAAATCCTGTCGCGGAACTCATGCGCATCGATGGCGTCCAGATACACCTCTGTCAGCGCCACCGGATCAATGTCACCTGCTCCAATCGCGCGTCCAAGGTCAGCCGCCGTCATCCATCGCCAGTCTTGCATATCATTCTCCTGTTCGCTGCGACGGTAGCGGCCATCAGGCGCATGGACAATCCCGAAGCGCTGCGCATATTGCACAGTATGAATACTGATCTGATCATCGTAGGCGGCGGCCTGAACGGGCCTGCATTGGCATTGGCGGCGGCGCAAGCCGGTTTCACCGTGACAATCATCGACAGCCTCCCCCTCGACACCCGCAAGCGCGTTGATTTTGACGGACGCAGTTATGCATTGGCGCATGCGTCCATGCGGCTTTTGCGCGGGATTGGCGTTTGGCCCGCCATCAGTGACAAGGCCCAGCCAATGCTGGAAATCAAAGTAACCGACGGGCGTGCCGGCGAAGGACCAAGCCCTTGGATGATGCATTTTGACCATGCCGAAATCGAAGAGGGTCCCATGGGCTTCATGGTAGAAGACCGCCACCTGCGGCGTGCTTTCCTTGATGCGGTGGCCAGTGACGACCGGATCACGCAGCTGTCTGGCGAAATTGTCGTGGCGCAAGCAATCGATACGGCTGGCGCAACAGTAACGCTCGCTTCCGGCACGCAGATCAATGGCAAGGTCTTGATCGGCTCTGACGGACGCCAAAGCGGAACTGCGACACGTGCGGGGATTAAGCGCACTGGATGGGGCTATGGACAAACCGCCGTTGTCTGCGCAGTCAAACATGAAAAACCGCATGGCGGGATTGCCCACCAGTTCTTTATGCCCTCCGGTCCGCTGGCCATCTTACCGCTGACCAAAGACCGCAGTTCCATTGTGTGGAGCGAGACTGAGGCAAACGCGACAGCCTTGATGGCGATGAATGACGCTGATTTCCTTGATGCATTGCGGCCTGCTTTTGGCAGCTTCTTAGGGCAAATCAGCCTGACAGGGGCACGTTTCAGTTATCCTTTAGGACTGACGCTCGCCAACAGCTTTATCGCAGACAGGGTGGCCTTGGTTGGCGACGCGGCACATGGTGTTCACCCTATTGCAGGGCAGGGTCTGAACGCAGGCCTGCGCGATGTCGCTGCCTTGGCCGAGGTGCTGGAACAGGCTCGCGCACGGGGCGAAGACATCGGTGGCGCGCAATCGCTGGCGCGCTATCAACAATGGCGGCGGTTCGACACAGCAACGCTTGCCTTAGCCACAGACACATTCAACCGGCTATTCTCCAACGACAACCCATTCCTGCGGGCTGCCCGTGATATCGGCATGGGGTTGGTCAATGCAGCACCCGGTCTGCGACGCAGTTTCATTCGCGAGGCTGCAGGGTTGACCGGTGATCTGCCGCGTTTGATGCGCGGCTGAATGAAGAGATTAAACATTCGGTTCTGGCAAAGAAACAAATGTTTCCATTGGCAAGACAGCAGTGCAACGATTGAGCGGTTGGGAGGTGAGTCCTCACTGTTCTGACATGTTGGACGAGTATCGGTGGATGACGGCGATAAGTTCGATCTGACTCTAAGAACACTG
>Ga0115564_10004410_pt1 | contig 11440 bp, 8 predicted proteins | sample COGITO_mtgs_1105_7_FD_88680 | JGI IMG/M metagenome (GOLD analysis project Ga0115564, IMG submission 88680) | Pelagic marine microbial communities from North Sea - COGITO_mtgs_110523 | ecosystem: Environmental > Aquatic > Marine > Epipelagic | place: Germany:Helgoland, sampling site Kabeltonne... | reverse complement strand
CAGATACCCTGACTTTCAAGGTAACCCAAAAACAAAAAGGATTAATTCCATTTACGATCGCACAAATAAAAGAAGATTCGATTATTCAATCTATCGATATTAAAGACCACAAAAAAACACATCACTTTAAGTTGAAAAACTTACAGTCGGATTATGTTGTGATTAATCCTAAAGTTAAAATACCGGAATTTAATCAACTCAACAATTATAAAAGAGTAAGTAAAACATCCATAAAACCTTTGAAGTTTACTTTTGTCAAAGATTTTGAAGATCCAAAAAGAAATCAAATTTTCTTCAACCCAATAACCGATTTTAATGCATATGAAGGTCTAACTTTAGGAACTAGACTTTCCAACAAATCATTTGAGCGTAAACCAATTATTTATGAAATAACTCCTATGTATAGCTTAAAGCTCAATGAAATTGTTGGTTCGATTAAATTTAATTATTTGATTTACAAGGAAAAATCATCTTTTTATCTGACTAGTATTGGGTTTTATGGAAGTAATTACCATTACGATGAAAATTTGAGATATCAAACTTTTATTCCTTCAATAACTTTTGCAAAACGCCCAAGTGATTTTAGATCAAATAAAAGAGAATTTTTCTCAATAAATCTAGTTCAAGTGAATCGAGAATACGGAACAAATATCAACATAACTCCAAATTACAGTATTGGAAATCTCCGGTATTTGTATTCGAACAAAGAAGCAATTAGAGTGTTTAGTACAGGAGGTAGATTAGAATTTTCTGATTTATTGGGTAAACTCAGTTTAAACCTGGATTTTCGACATCTTTTTCATAACGGTAAAACATTTTCATTTCGTTTTTATGGAGGGAAGTTTCTGTGGAACAACACGCAAAACACTACTTATTTTGATTTTAGTTTGAATCGTTCATCTGATTATCTTTTTAATTATAATTATTTAGGACGTTCAGACGATACTGGGATTTATAGTCAACAGTTTATTATGTCAGAAGGTGGGTTTAAATCTAAGTTTGCAAACCCTAATGCAAATGACTACATCCTAGCTACAAACCTGGGGTATAGTCTATGGAAATGGATTGAAGTCTATACTGATTTTGGTATTACAAAAAATAAAAACATGAAAGAAAATTATTTTTATGATACCGGTTTAAGATTAAATTTAGTTCCTGATTATTTAGAATTTTACTTTCCAATTCAAAATTCAGAAAATTATGTACTCAATGATCAAAATTATTTTTCTAATGTACGATTTGTATTGACAATCGACATCAATAACCTTAAACAACTCTTTACGCGGAAATGGTTTTAGGATATTGTGTTTTAGAGAATTAATAGAGGAATTATTGCATTGAGTTACTCTGCTTAAAATTTTGTAAATTTGCAAAGCTAAATTCAAAGAATGTCTCAAAAAAACCTTGTTGAAGAAACCCCTCTTTCTTTTAAAGATTTCAAAGCTGAAATCCTTTCAGATTACAGGTTACTGTGCATCAGTAGATCCTGCTCTGTACTTGGAAGAAGAGAGGTTATGACAGGAAAGGCTAAATTTGGAATTTTTGGTGATGGAAAAGAACTTCCTCAACTGATATTAAGTAAATTTTTTAAAAAAGGAGATTTTCGATCGGGCTATTATCGAGATCAGACCATTCTTATGGAACAAGGGTTTTTGAGTCCTCAAGAAATCTTTGCTGCTTTGTACGCACATCCCGATATAGATATAGAACCCATGTCTGGTGGTCGTCAAATGGGAGGACATTTTGTGACTGAAAGTCATAATTCAAATGGGTCTTGGAAAACATTAATGGACCAAAAAAACCACAGCTCAGACATCTCCCCTACTGCAGGTCAAATACCTAGGCTTGTTGGGCTAGCCCAAGCTTCAAAAGTATACAGAGCATTAAACATAGAAGGAAGCGAACGCTTTTCTAATAAAGGAAATGAAATTGCATGGGGTACTATTGGAAATGCAAGTACTAGTGAAGGTCTTTTCCTTGAAGCAATTAACGCAGCAGGAGTATTACAAATCCCAATGGTAATAAGCGTTTGGGATGATGATTATGGTATATCAGTTCATAATGATCAACAAACTACCAAAGGAAGTATTTCAAAGGCACTAGAAGGGTTGCAAAGAAACGAGCAAGAAAAAGGTTTTGAAATTATAACTGTAAAAGGCTGGGATTATACTGCATTAGTAGAAACTTATCAATATGCCGAAAAATTAGCGAGAAACGAACATGTTCCTGTATTAATTCATGTTCAAGAACTAACACAACCTCTTGGTCATTCAAGTTCAGGATCTCATCAGCGATACAAATCTGAAGACCGTCTGAATTGGGAAAAAGAATTTGATTGTAATCTAAAAACACGAAACTGGATTTTGAGTAATGGTTTTGCTGATGAAGATGAACTCCAAAATATTGAAGAAAAATGTAAAAAAGAAGTCCGCCAAGCTAAAATTGATGCATGGAATACTTATCAAAACCCAATAAAAAAAGAAAAAAAAGAACTTCAAAGACTCATAAAAAAAGCAATTTTAGCCACAAACAATGATTCTAATTTTCAAATAATTTCTACCCAAATTAATGAGATTGAAGAACCTACTTATAAAGACTTACTGCATAATTCTCGAAAGGCATTAAGAATTTTAACTCAATTCAATCATCCTGTCAAGGATGAAATCAGAAACTGGAAAGAGGAACTAACCAAAAGACTCAATCCAAAATTTAGTTCTCATCTTTACAGCGAATCCCAATACCGGTTAGATAAAATTGTTCCTATTCCAGTCGAATACTCTGATGATGCAGAATTAGTGGATGGTAGAATAATTATAAGAGATAATTTTGATTCATTACTTGAAAGTAACGACAAACTTCTAATTTTTGGAGAAGATGTAGGAGTTATTGGAGATGTTAATCAAGGTCTAGAAGGCATGCAGTCCAAATATGGGGAAATTCGAGTTGCTGATACTGGAATAAGAGAGACAACTATTATGGGTCAAGGAATTGGAATGGCACTCAGAGGTTTACGTCCAATTGCAGAAATTCAATATTTAGATTACATACTCTATTGCCTTCAAACTTTAAGTGATGATTTAGCCTCATATCATTACAGAACAGTTGGTAAACAATCTGTTCCCTTAATCATTCGTACCCGTGGGCATCGTCTAGAAGGTATTTGGCACAGTGGATCACCAATGGGAGGTATTGTAAGTTTATTGAGAGGTATCAACGTTGCCGTTCCTAGAAACATGACTCAAGCGGCAGGGATTTACAACACCTTACTCGAAGGTGATGAACCTGCAATCGTAATAGAATCTTTAAACGGATATAGATTAAAAGAAAAAAAACCATCTAATCTTGGGAAATTTAGAGTTCCTCTTGGAAAAGTAGAAGTTTTAAAAGAAGGCGCAGATATTACTTTAGTGTCTTATGGTTCTACTTTGCGGATGGTTGAGTCAATAGCTAAAGAACTTATTCAATATAATATTGATGCAGAGGTAATTGATGTTCAAACTTTATTGCCTTTTGATTTGAATCAAGATATTTTAAAAAGCATAAAAAAAACAAATCGATTATTAATTATTGATGAAGATGTTCCAGGGGGTGCTAGTGCATACATTTTACAGCAATTAATTGATATTCAAGATATATATCCCTTTTTAGATAGTAGTCCGCAAACATTGACTGCAAAATCTCATCGTCCAGCATATGGAAGTGATGGAGATTATTTTTCTAAGCCCTCAGTAGATGATATTTTTGAAAAAGTATATGGAATTATGCATGAATCAAACCCAGTAGTATTTCCAAAAATCTAGCTAGAAATAATTTTAATAATTAATTCTTTTAAAAGTTCTTCGGTTGAAATATTTTGTGCCCCTACCCCTTTACTTTTCATATCTGCCTCTTTAATGTGACCAATTACTTGAGCAATCTGCTTCATTGAATAAAAGCGAGCAGCTGCCTGATAATCTTTCACAAAATAAGGAGAAACTCCGAGAACGGTTGGTGCCTTTGAAGGTAAAGGCAATCCTTGAAACAATAAAAGCTTCTGGAAAAAGTTAAACAAAATTGTTATGGTAAGTGTTATGGGATGTTTCTTAACATTGGAAGCCATATAACGAATAATCCTAAAAGAATGCTCAAGATCTCTTTTACCTAGTGCTTTTTGAAGTTCAAATCCGTTAAAATCTTTACTATATCCAATATACTTTTCTATAATTGAAGGAGTGATTTCTTGACCTTGGGTAACCTGATTGCTTAGTTTTTGTAATTCCTTGTCAATTTTACCTAAATCTGTTCCCAAAAATGAAACAAGCAGTGGAATAGCATGTGGATGAAAATTAAAACTATATTTCAAACCGCGATCCTTAATCCAAGTCGCTACTTGATCTTCGTATAAAGGTTTTGTTTCTAAAATTATTCCAGACTTCGCGATTGATTTATACGATTTTTTACGCTTATCTAATTTTTTGTGTTTATAACAAAAAACCAATACCGTTTGAGCCTGGGGATTCTCTAGATAAGGAAGCAATGAGTCCATTGAGCGGTCCAAGTATTGAGCTTCTCGAACAACAACCAATTGATGAGACCCCATCATCGGAAAACGCTTGGCAGTTTCAATAATTTGCTCTGGGAGGGTTTCCTTTCCATATAAGATTGTTGAATCAAAATCACGCGCATGTTCATCTACCACGAAATTCAAAAGCAAATTCGTAACTTGATCAATAAAAAAAGGTTCAGTTCCCATCAAAAGATAGATTGGAGCAAAACTCCCTTTTTTTATAGAACTCAATATTTGATTTATGTCTTTCAAAGCTAAAAATTGTTCACTTTTGCAGTATGGAACAACTTAATTTTCCCAACTACTCATTTATCCTCAAAAGTAGGCAAAATAAGGTGTATATTTTCGATTTAATCCGCAAAAAGAATCTACTATTATCTCCTGAGGAATGGGTTAGACAACATTGTATACATTTTTTAATTAATGAATTGGGGTATCCCAAAAGTCTTATCAATTTAGAAAAACAACTTTTAATCAACGGTCGGGCAAAAAGATATGATCTTGTTGTGTATAGTAATGATGGGAATGTTGAAATTTTGGTTGAATGTAAAGCTCCATCAATTAAAATCTCCCAAGATACTTTCGATCAAATTGCTCGATACAATTTGACTTTGAATAGTCGCTTTTTGATGTTAACAAACGGAAAAGAACACTACTTTTGTGAAATGGATTTTAAAAATAAAGCCTATCGGTTTATCCGAAAACTTCCAAAGTATCAAATATGAGTGTTGCCGTAGTTATTATAAATTGGAATGGAAAAAATCTTCTTCAACAATTCATCCCTGATCTTATTCGATACAGTAAAGAAGCAAGAATATACCTTGTTGATAATGGTTCAGACGATGATTCAGTTCCTTTTATCAAAAAGAAATTCTCTGAAATAAACGTTATACTAAACCAAAATAATCTTGGGTATGCTGAGGGTTACAATACCGGTTTACATGAAATTAATGAAGATATTTTATGTTTAATCAATAACGATATTAGAGTTTCCAAAAACTGGCTACTCCCAATAATTAATTTTTTCAAGCAAAATCCAAACACAGCAATTGCTCAGCCCCATATACTTGATGAGAAAGATCCTCAAAGATTTGAGTATGCAGGAGCTGCTGGGGGCTATGTTGACCGTTTGGGTTATCCATTTTGTAGAGGTCGAATATTTAATCATTTAGAAAAGGATCACGGGCAATATGACAAAAACAAATCAATTCTTTGGGCTTCTGGTGCTTGCTTCTTCATACGAAATGAAGTATTTAAATCTGTTGGAGGTTTTGATAAAGATTTTTTTATGCATCAAGAAGAAATTGATCTTTGTTGGAGAATTTACAATCAAGGAAAAGAGATTTATAGTATAGGGGAATCAAAAGTTTATCATCTTGGAGGCGGAAGTCTTCCGGATTCTCCTAAAAAAGTTTTTTACAATTTTAGGAATTCCATGTATACGATTTTAAAAAATGTTCCCTTATTCCCTTTGTTATTTATTTTCATTGCCCGTTTAATCCTAGATGGTATTGCTGGAATACGTTTTCTCTTAAAAGGTGAGACGAAAAATTGCTTAAGTATTGTTAAGGCTCATTTTTTTGTATATTTTAATTTGATTAAAATGTTGCAAAAAAGAAGTAAATTAATTGTTAATAGACCCTATTTTTCCCTTAATTGCATCATATTTCAATTTTTTATCTTAAAAAAGTGTAAATATTCTGAATTAAAATTCCCTAAGTCCTAAATTACATTAACTTTATTCTCCAAAATTTAAACTAAAATAAATATAAATGAAAAAATTATTTCTTTACACCCCTCTAATCACAGTTCTTCTAACATCTTGCGTGTCTCAAAAAAAATTCACGGAGCTTCAAGCTATACAAGACACTACGGTTGACCAATTGAATTCCGCTACTGTGAAACTTAATACATGTGATGAAGAAAAGGCTGCCGCACTAGCATCTGTTGCCTCTCTTCAAGAACAGATTCGTTTCTTGAAAGAAAATAACTCTGATTTGATTGATAACTTAGGAAACCTTACTACCCTTTCTCAAAAAGGAGCTGAAAATCTTGAAAAATCATTAGAGAGTTTGAAAGAAAAAGACACTCGTATTTCTAGCCTTAGAGACGCTGTTACCAAAAAAGATTCTGTTACCCTTGCCCTGGTTACAAGTCTTAAAGGTGTTCTTGGAAACCTAGGAGATGAAGACATCGAGGTAAATGTTGAAAAGGGAGTAGTATTCATTTCAATTTCTGATAAATTACTATTCAGAAGTGGAAGTTCAACAGTAACTAAGAGAGCAAAGGAAGTACTCGGAAAAGTTGCGAAAGTAGTATTGGACAAACCAGAACTTGAGTTTATGGTTGAAGGTCATACCGATAATGTACCAATCAGCAACGACTGTGTTATTGACAACTGGGACTTGAGTGTAAAAAGAGCTACTTCAGTTGTTCGTGTACTTCAAAATGACTTTAACGTACCGCCTCAGCGTATGACTGCAGCTGGAAGAAGTTCGTATGCACCTCTATTGGAAAATGACTCTCCATCTAATCGTTCTAAAAACAGAAGAACTCGAATTGTGGTTCTTCCAAAATTAGATCAATTCTATGATTTAATCAATAAAGGAATGGAAGCAGCCCAATAAACTGCATTTCTTATAATATTTAAAAACGCCCTTATTTAGGGCGTTTTTTTTATAAAAAATCTACAGAACCCTTGCCATATCTAATAACTTGAGGTTTTTCTTCTGTTAAATCAATTACAGTGGAGGGAATATTTCCTCCAATTCCTGTATCAATCATAAAATCAATCATCGAAGACCATTCTTCAAAAATCAAAGCAGGATCCGTGGTATAGTCTATTATCGAATCTCGGTCATGAAGAGATGTTGTTATCAATGGTACCGGTAAAAGTGGGAGAAGTATTTTTAAAATAGGATCATCTGAAATTCGAATTCCAATTGATTTTCGTTTATCAAAAGGTTTTGGAAGTTTTCTTGAACCTTTCATAATATAGGTGTAAGGACCCGGTAAAGTGTATTTTAATAAGCGGAAAGTTGAGGAATCAAAATGTTGAACATATGATGACAATTCACTTAAGTCGCTAAATAAAAAACTAAAAGGTGCTTGCGCTACTTTGATTCCTTTTATCTTACTCAAACGATCAAGTGCCTTGGTGTGACTACTTAAACATCCCATTGCATATACTGTATCGGTAGGATAAATTACGATAGCTCCATGAATTAATGCTTGAGCAACTTCATTGATGATTTTGGTATTTGGACTGGAGGAATAAAGAGCATGCAAAATAGCCATCACTCAATAATTTTAAGTTTTGCAAAACGGAGTAATAATTTTTTTTCACCGCTTCCTTTAAAATTTATAGTAGCTTTTTTATCATTTCCTACACCATCAACCTCAGTCACAACTCCTTTGCCGAAACGTTGATGTTCAACTTGAGTGCCAATCGGTAAAGCAATTAAACTTTCAGGACTTGAGGAAGTTACTTTATTTTCAGATTGAATTTTCCTTAGTTTTTTCAATTGGGTTGGAGTTGGACTTTTGTTGGTTTTCCCGTCCCATGAGTTTGGCTTTTTAAATTGTTTTTTTGGTTGATCAACATTTCCAAAAATTGATTTATTAATCAAAGGTTTAAATTCGTAATCAGATTTAGGAATTTGATGATCCAAATACTGTTCATCAATTTCTTCAATAAATCGGCTGGGTTCTGAACTATTAAGCTTACCCCATCGATATCGAGATTGAGTATACGACAAAAACGCCCTTTCTTCGGCCCTAGTAATTGCTACATAAAATAAGCGTCGCTCCTCCTCCAACCCACTTCGAGAATCGAGATTCATGGGTGATGGAAACAAATCTTCTTCCATCCCTACGATGTATACGTAAGGAAATTCTAAACCTTTAGCTAAATGAATAGTCATTAAAGATACCCGATTTGTATCTTCACTTTTATTTTCATTATCAAAATCTGTTGCGAGAGCTACATCTTCTAAAAATTCAGTAAGAGCCCCAGTCGTATCTGCAATTTCTTTTTGTCCTTCAGTAAAATCTTTTATTCCATTTAATAACTCCTCTATATTTTCAATCTTACTAACACCTTCGGGAGTTCCATCCTTTTTTAAAGCAGAAACAATTTGTGTCTTCTTAGTTACTTCATCTGCAATTTCAAAAGCATTGGCAGTTTCGTTAAAAATTTGAAAACTTTTGATTAAAATCACAAACTGTTCTAATTTACTTGCAGTTCCTGAATTAATGCCAATATCCAAACTTGCCGCTCTCTCTGCAGTCTGGAACAAGCTTAGCCCATTTTGTTTTGCACCAACTACCAGTTTATCAATAGTTGTTTGCCCGATTCCTCTGGCTGGATAGTTAATGATACGTTTTAAGCTTTCTTCATCCTTGGAGTTGACAATGACTCTTAAATAGGCTAAAACATCTTTTATTTCTTTTCTCTGATAAAAAGATAATCCTCCAAAAATTTTATAAGGAATATTTCGTTTTCTCAAAGCATCTTCCATAGCTCGAGACTGAGCATTTGTACGATAAAGAATTGCAAAATCACTGTATATTCTTTGATCTGTGAGATTAAAATCAAAAATACTACCCGCTACATGGCGTCCTTCATCAGAATCTGTAGGACAACGTTGGACTTTAATTTTACTGCCAACTCCATTGGCAGTCCAAACCTTTTTATCCAATTTTGTCTCATTGTGATTGATAATGGAGTTGGCAGCGTTGACGATGTTCTGAGTAGAACGGTAATTTTGTTCCAAACGATACATCGCTACATTGTCATAATCTTTTTGAAAGTTCAAAATATTATTGATGTTGGCTCCACGAAAAGCATAAATACTCTGTGCATCATCTCCTACTACACAAATATTTTGAAATTTATCAGAAAGGGCACGAACAATAAGATATTGCGAATGATTTGTATCTTGATACTCATCCACTAAAATATATCGAAAACGGTCCTGATACTTTGCTAAAACATCTGGAAATCTATTTAGTAATTCATTAGTACGAAGGAGTAAATCATCAAAATCCATGGCTCCAGCTTTAAAACATCGATCCACATACTCTTTATAAATCTCCCCCATTTTAGGCCTTCTTGACATTGAGTCAGATTCTTGTAAATCTGGATCATTGTAATATGCTCGAACCGTAATCAAGCTGTTTTTAAAGGCAGAAATTCTACTCCGCACTTGTTTTATTTTATAAACATCTTTTTCGAGTCCCATTTCCTTGATGATAGAAGATATAAGTCGATCAGAATCTTGAGTATCATAAATTGTAAAATTACTTGGATATCCTAATTTGTCGGCCTCACTTCTTAGTATACGAGCAAAAATAGAGTGAAAAGTTCCCATCCAAAGATTTTTTGCTTCCCCATCTCCAACCAAGTCAGCAATACGACTTTTCATTTCTCGTGCAGCTTTGTTAGTAAATGTTAGTGCTAAAATTGAAAAAGAGTCAATCCCCTGGCTCATCAAATATGCGATTCTATAAGTTAATACACGTGTCTTACCTGAACCTGCACCAGCTATTACTATTAAAGGTCCATCTTTATGTAATGTGGGTTCTTTTTGAGCTTCATTAAGCGTGTTTAAGTGGGCAAATAAATCTTGTTTCATCGTTTACTAAAATAATACTTTGAAAACGTATAAATGCATAAATAACTCATTTTATATAATAAATTATGAACCGTTGTGAGCATATATTTTTTCTTCAAATTAACTTCAAAAAAGACATTAAATCTTTTTATTTTCAGGCCCTTTTGTTGGATTAAAAATTTAAAAAAAAAGCCATTAAAAAAGTTATCTAGCTTCTTCAAGGTAGTTATATGCATTATTTGTTTACTTTTAAGTTATTGAAAAATGAAATTAAACAAAGTCAATATGATCAATAAATTCAAGTTTGTCAGCATCTTTGGAATATTGAGTAGTTTTTGGTTGTCGGCTCAAATTAGTGAGTCTACAATAAATTCTATTGAACCCAAAGTGATTAAGTGGCGTCATCACATTCATAAAAACCCCGAACTTTCAAACCGGGAATTCAAAACAGCAAAATACGTAGCTACACATCTTGAATCTCTGGGTATTGAAGTTGAAACTGGGGTTGCTCATACTGGTGTTGTAGGGATTTTAAAGGGAAATAAACCTGGGAAAGTTGTTGCTCTTCGAGCGGACATGGATGGACTTCCTGTTAATGAAAGAAACGATTTACCATATAAATCAAAAGCTACAGCAGTTTTTAACGGACAAAAAACAGGTGTTATGCATGCATGTGGTCATGATACTCATGTTGCAATACTTATGGGTGTTGCTGAAATATTATCCAAAAATCGAAATTTTGCAGGAACAGTAAAGTTTATTTTTCAACCCGCGGAAGAAGGACCTCCATCTGGTGAAGAAGGAGGAGCTTTATTAATGGTCAAGGAGGGTGTCCTCAAAAATCCAGATGTTGATGCTGTTTTTGGTTTGCATATTAATTCTGAAACACCGGTAGGTCATATTACTTATAAAACAAAAGGAATTATGGCAGCGGCTGATTCCTATAAAATTGTAGTTGGTGGAAAACAATCTCACGGATCTACCCCATGGAAAAGTATTGACCCCATCATGATTTCATCTCAAATTATCAATGGGATACAAACTCTGATCAGCAGAAACTCAGAACTTACCAAGGAGGGGGCTGTAGTTTCTGTTGGGGCTATACATGCAGGAATACGTTCTAATATCATTCCTGAATCTGCCGAAATGATAGGTACCATACGAACTCTAGATGCAGACATGCAAGAGGTTATTCATAAACAGATGTACGAAATGATTCCACAAATTGCAAATGCTTATGGAGGTACAGCAACGGTTACTATCAAAAAAACTGCGGCTT
>Ga0115564_10004402_pt1 | contig 11450 bp, 9 predicted proteins | sample COGITO_mtgs_1105_7_FD_88680 | JGI IMG/M metagenome (GOLD analysis project Ga0115564, IMG submission 88680) | Pelagic marine microbial communities from North Sea - COGITO_mtgs_110523 | ecosystem: Environmental > Aquatic > Marine > Epipelagic | place: Germany:Helgoland, sampling site Kabeltonne... | reverse complement strand
TCTTGTAGCAGTTCGATAGAAATATTGTCCGGACTGCGCACAAAGGCCATGTGGCCGTCGCGCGGTGGTCGGTTGATGGTCACGCCAGCATCGTGCAGTTTTTGGCACAGCTCATAGATATTATCGACCGAGTAGGCGAGGTGGCCAAAATTACGACCGCCATCAAGGGTCTCATCAGCATCCCAATTGTAGGTTAGCTCGACCGACGGTTCGCCCTTGGCAACGGCCAAGAAAATCAGCGTGAAGCGACCATTGGGGAACTCTCGGCGGCTGGTTTCGATCAGGCCAAGGAGATCACAATAAAAGTGTAACGAGGCTTCTAGATCGGTGACGCGTACCATGGTGTGAAGATATTTCATTGCTGGTCCTCTGGGTCGGATTGGGTTGTAAGCTGTTTAAAGGGCAGCGCAGCTTGCGTTTGCGCCAGATAACGATCGGTTCGCTCGCGCTCTTCGGCGCAGAAGTGCTCTGCTGCAACAAAGAATTCAGGATGTGCCAACCAGTGATATGAATGCGTCAGGGTCGGTTCAAAGCCGCGCGCAATCTTATGTTCGCCTTGGGTGCCGGGATCGAAGCTGGTCAGGCCCTGGGCGATACAATACTCGATGCCCTGATAGTAACAGGCTTCGAAATGCAGATTCGAATATTCTTCAAAGCAACCCCAGTAGCGGCCATAGAGCCGCTCTTGGTCGCGAAAGCAGAGTGCACCGGCAATTGGCTCCTCGTCTTTAAAGGCCATCATCAGAACAATGCGATCGGTCATGGTGGCGCGTACCCGATCAAAGAACTCTTTGTTCAGATAGCCCTGGCGGCCGCGCTTAAGATAGGTAGCGTGGTAAAACTTATAGAAGGCCAGCCAGATCGAATCGGTGATATCTGAGCCAGTCAGAGCCCGCATGGTGATGCCCTGATCGATGATCGACTGGCGTTCCTTACGCACATTCTTGCGTTTACGCGAACTGAAGCGCTCGAGAAAGTCATCAAAATCGCGGTAGTTGCGATTACGCCAGTGAAACTGCACATCGCTGCGCTTGAGCAAACCTTGCTGATCGAGCCAGGCCTGCTCTGCTGGCGCCGGGAACAGTAGATGAAAACCGCTCAGCTGATCGGTTAGACATTTGGTCTTAAAGCTCTGGATGACCCGGCTGACATCCTCAAGCGATTTAGCGCCCAGCAAACGCGGCCCCTGCGAGGGGGTAAAGGGCGCGGCGATGACCAGCTTTGGGTAGTAGGCCAAGCCGTGTTGCTCATAGGCTGAGGACCAGGCCCAGTCGAAGACATACTCACCCCAGGAGTCGGTTCTCAGGTAGGCAGGGACACAGAGGTCGGGCGTCAGACGCAAATGACTGGGTTGCCAGCCATGCTCGCGTGAACAAACGCCCGCCTGTTCTAATGCGCACAGGAACGCGTCGCTGACAAAAGGATTCGCATCCTCCGTTGACGTCCCAGTCGGCCATTGATCTAGCCATTCCTCACTCATGCTGCTGTCCATCTTATTGCGGTAGGGGTTGGCCCAGTTGAACCGATAGGGTTCGTTACGGAGCATAGTTCGCGATGGATCCAAATAAAACAATGGTCCAACGGCATTTGGGTACTTTAATCTCGCCGGGGCGGAAAAGCACGGCGGGCTTTTGGCCCTTGATGTCGCACGGGAGTTTGATGGCCGTGGGATACAGGGTACAGTATTGCCCACTCCCTTACCGAATCGAAGAGATCGCCGATGTTTGAATTGGATTATCGCCTAGAAAATGACTGTGTTCGCATCGGCTCGTTGCCCCTATGCACCATACTGCTGATGAAAGATGCCAACTATCCTTGGTTGATCTTGGTGCCACAGCGGGCTGACGTCAGTGAAATCTATCAGCTGGACGCGGACGATCAAGAGCAGTTGATCTGGGAAAGCTCCTTCGTCGCCGAACGACTGATGGCCGAGTTTGATGGCGATAAGATGAACATCGGCGCACTCGGCAATGTGGTGCCGCAACTGCATATTCACCATGTGGTGCGCACGCGAACCGATCCCGCTTGGCCCAAGCCAGTCTGGGGTGCGGTGCCGGCTCGAGCCTATGCTGCGGGGGCTTTGGAACAGCGGGTCGCGCAGTTGGCGGCGGTGTTTGAAACCTCAACCTTTAAGCCTGCCTGAGTTTACTGTCATCAAACTTTAATCTCCTTGTCCACAAACTGACATGCGAATCTGAATAATAGGTCCTGTTATCCGCAGAGGACCTTATATGAAATGGTTGCAACCGATACAGCAATTTGACCTTGTGTTATTTCAATGGTGTATGTCGCTGCGCCAGCGGGAGACGCTGACCGCTCTGAGTCGCGCCGTGTCGAAAACCGCCGATGGCTGGATGTATCTGTTGTTTGGCATGGTCTATGGCCCTCTCGACTGGCCGCACAGCGGCGCCTATATTCGGGCCTTTTGTCTGGCCTTTGTCAGTGAACGACTGGTGTACTTAGTGTTAAAAAACAGCTGCCGTCGAAATCGTCCCGCCAATGCGATCGACGATTTTAGCAGTTTTATCATCCCTTCCGACCAATTCAGCTTTCCGTCCGGCCACACCTCGGGGGCCTTTTTGTTTGCCGTACTGGCCGGTAGCCAGCTGCCAGTCTTGTTGCCGTTCTTATTGGGTTGGGCGGTGCTGGTTGGACTGTCGCGCGTGTTTCTTGGCGTGCATTTCCCGACCGATACACTAATTGGCGCGCTGCTGGGGTGTTCAGTAGGATTTATCGCGCTGTCTAGGATGATGCCGCTATGAAGATACTCTTCGGGGTACAGGGCACTGGCAACGGTCATATTACTCGGGCACGTGCTATGCAGGTGGCCTTGGCGGCGGCGGGAATTGAGGTCGATTGGGTCTTTTCCGGGCGAGAGCGGTCACGCTTTTTCGATATGCAGGCCTTCGGTGACTTCAAGGTATTCAAAGGTCTGAGCTTTGCGACCAAGGCCGGCAAGGTCGATATGATTAAAACCTTTGCCGAAGCCTCACTGCACCAGATGTACCAGGATATCCGCACCCTCGATCTGACCCGATATCAACTGGTTATTTCCGATTTTGAGCCGGTAGTTGCCTGGGCGGCGCGCAAGCAGGGCATCCCATGTCTGGGTATCGGACATCAATATGCCTTTGATTATCCGATTCCCAAGGCCGGTAATTCCTTCGCATCTGATGCTCTGATGAAGTGGTTTGCGCCCGTCACACTGGGTATTGGGGTGCATTGGCACCACTTTGGCCAAACCATCCTACCGCCCATTATCGACGTGGATCGGCACGCCTGCGCAGCCAAGGTGCAAAGTCTGGTCTATTTGCCGTTTGAAAGAAGTCATCAGGTTTTGTCTGTCCTGAATCAAGTGTCGAGTGAATTTATTTTCCACTGCGGCGATATAGAGCCGGGACAATACGGCAATGTCTGGGTGCGCGGTTTCAGTCGCGAGGGTTTCCGTGACAGTCTGTATCAGAGCGATGGGGTAATCTGTAACGCTGGCTTCGAATTGGCCTCCGAGGCCTTGGTATTGGGCCGTAAACTGCTGGTTAAGCCGCTTCACGGTCAAATGGAACAGGCATCCAACGCTCTGGCCCTTACCCAGCTGAATTTGGGTGTGTCGACTCACCGTATCGATCAGGATTCGATCCATCGGTTTATGCGCGATGGCCAAGCATGCCAGGTCAACTACCCCGATACGGCCAAGCTGTTGACCCAATGGCTGCGCCAATATCCTCAAGAAAGCTTGCCTCGGCTGGTTGAGCGAGCCTGGGCCGGCGTCAACCTGCCGCTTCGCCCCGCGATCGATGTGCCTGCGCATCGGCGGATATCGTGACCTCCCAACAGCACTTCGACAAGCTAATGACACGAGTGTGTAGAGCGCGCCAGCACATTTGATGCCCATCGGCTTGCCACCCCAGAAACGTCAAAATCGTCCTCCGCTGCGGCGCTTTGGCCCATCGTAAACCCATCACTGGCCGAAGCGCCATGGCGGGCCATAGGGTTGGGCCGCGCCAGCGACTGCGTTAACGATCGGCTGACCTAATCGCCGAAGTCTTGTCGACGCTCCTGACCAGGATTGCAATCAGCTGTAAAGATTGATTGACATAATCGTCCATTTCGGGCAATTTTGCCGGCTGCAAACAAATAAATACAAAGCCTGGGCGGTAGCTGAACCGACCTGCGCGAGCTGTCGGAGAGATGGGCGTGAGATTATATATCCGCTGTGAAGAACGGCTGGGTATCTGTGCTGAGATACTCGATATACTGGTAAAGCATTCGATCGATTTACGTGGCATAGAGATTGAGACGCCCGGTGGCGTTTTTTTGAATTTCCCGAAAGTTCATGTTGATGAATTTCAACATCTTATGCCCGAGATTCGGCTTATCCGCGGCGTGTTTGATGTCTCCCTTGTGCCCTATATGCCTTTGGAGCGCGAGCAGCAGGAGATGCGCACCCTGTTGCGGACCCTGCCGGAGCCGGTTATCTCCATCGACACCCGCGGTCAGGTGGTAATCGCCAATGAAGCGGCCCTAGATATACTGCAATTGCCGGAACAGGACGTGCGGCGCAAAATGTTGCGTAACTGGGTCAAGGGTTTCAACTTCACCAAGTGGCTTAACAGCGCAGCACCGAGTTCAGAATCGGTGCATCTGCAATTGAAAGGCCGAACCTTTCTCGCCGATATCTATCCCGTGCATATCCTTAAAGATGACGATAACAGTTTGTTCACCGGTGCGGTCATCGCCTTTAAATCGCCCGAGAGACTGGGTCGGCAGATGACCGCCTACCAGAAACAGACCGGTCAGTTTGAAATGATTATCGCGGAAAGCCAGGGCATGAAAAGCGTGATTCGTCAGGCCAAGCGCATGTCCAGTTTGGATGCCCCCCTGTTGATCACCGGCGAAACCGGGGTCGGCAAGGAATTGCTCGCCAAGGCCTGCCACCAACACAGCTTGCGTAAAGATAAGCCATTCTTGGTGCTCAGCTGTGCCGCCTTGCCGGACGATGCCGCCGAGAGTGAACTGTTTGGCTATGCCCAGGGTGCCTTTGTCGGCGCCCAGTCCGACAAAAAAGGCCTGGTTGAGCTGGCCGAGGGTGGCACCGTATTTCTCGATGAAATCGGTGATATGTCGCCGCTGTTGCAGAATAAATTTTTACGTCTTTTGCAAGATGGCTCTTATCGCCGAGTGGGTGATGAACGAGAATTTAAGTCCAATGTGCGCATTATCTGCTCGACACAAAAAAACCTCGTGGATATGTGCCAGCAAGGCGAATTTCGCGATGATCTTTATTACCGGCTCAATGTCTTAACCCTTCATATTCCGCCGCTGCGCGAGCGCAAGTCCGATGTCCTGCCGATGGCTGAACGTTTTATTGCCCGCTTCGCCGAGCCCCAGCGTCAGCGCATTAAGATATCGACAACCTGCCAGAGCGCCTTACAACAGTATGCCTGGCCCGGTAATGTGCGTCAGATTGAAAACACCCTATTAAGGGCTGTGTCCTTGGTTGAGGGTGACGTGTTGGAACCGGAGCATCTGCAGTTGCCGAATTTAACCAGTGGCTGGGGCCACAGCGATGAAGATTTTGATGGCACCCTAGACGAGGCCATGAAACGCTTCGAGGCCGATCTGCTTAAGCGCCTCTATCCGGCTTATCCAAGCAGTCGCCAATTGGGTCGCAAGTTGGGCGTCTCCCATACCGCCATCGCCAATAAATTACGTGAATACCGCATCGGCAAGCATGCCAATACAGACTGAGAGATCAGACTTAGGAGTTCAGATGACTATTGCAACAGGTTTGTATCAGCACTTTAAGGGTGGTCAATATCAGGTGTTAGCGGTTGCCGAACACAGTGAAAGCGGCGAGCAATTAGTGGTCTATTTAGCGCTCTATGATCTGAGTAAAACTTGGCTTCGACCGCTTCAGCAGTTCAATGAGACAGTCGAATACAACGGCGAGCGGTTGCCCCGTTTTCGCTATCTTGGTCCCGCCGACGCCGCCTAGGCGTCGACGATCCCTGGCTACTTAAGACTAGGGTTCATAGGCCAAGATAGAACCCAACCAACGCTCGGCAACCGCCAATTCTAATTGGGTGCGAGCGGCGTAATCGATAACCTGGTCCTTGGTAATCTTACCCACGCCGAAATACTTCGCCTCCGGATGACTAAAATACCAACCCGAGACACTGGCCGCAGGGGTCATGGCATAGGAATCGGTCAAGGCGACGTCGGTTTGCTGCTCGGCATCGAGCAGGGCGAACAACTTGGCCTTCTCGGTGTGATCTGGGCAAGCCGGATAGCCCGGTGCCGGGCGAATACCCCGATAACGCTCTTTGATCAGATCGTCATTGGTTAACGACTCATCGGCGGTGTAAGCCCAAAATTCCTGCCTTACCCGTTCATGCATCCGCTCGGCAAATGCCTCGGCAAGCCGATCGGCCAATGCCTTCAACAGGATCGAGTTGTAATCATCACCCTGCTCCTCATAGACCTTAGCCCGCTCCTCAACGCCATGGCCGGTGGTGACCACGAAACCCCCTAGGTAATCAATCGCCTGGCCTTCAGGCGCGATAAAGTCGGCCAATGACTGGTTCGGTTGCATGCCGGGTTTGATGGTTTGCTGACGCAGGTGTTCCAGTGCCACTGTCTCACCCTTTTCCTGATGGACACTAATGGTGTCTGGGCCAGTGCGCTGGGCCGGCCAGAATCCGATGACGGCCTTGGGGGTCAGCCAACGTTCTTGAATGATCTGCGCAAGCATTGCTTGGGCATCATCAAAGAGCTGTTGGGCCACCTCACCGACCTTGACATCGCCGAGAATTTTCGGGTACTTGCCGTGCAGATCCCAGGTACTGAAGAAGGGTGTCCAATCGATATAGGGCACCAACTCAGCGACCGAATAATCGGCGAAGGTGCGCAGGCCGGTAAAGGTCGGCACTGGCGGTCGATAATCGCTCCAATCGAAGGTGGCTGCATTCTCGACCGCCTTGATATAGGGGTTCAGAGCTTTCGACTTGCGGTTCTTATTGCGCTCGCGCACGATGACGTATTCGTCCTGTTTTTCTTGCACAAAAGCCGCCTTTTGATTCGGATTCAACAAGGACTGCACCACTGACACGGCGCGCGAGGCATCGGTCACATAGATGGTGGCATCATTGGTGTATTGCGGCTCGATCTTCACCGCCGTATGGGCTTTCGAGGTGGTCGCACCACCGATCATTAGAGGTAGATAAAAATCCTGACGCTGCATCTCTCGCGCCAGATGCACCATCTCATCGAGGCTCGGAGTGATCAGACCGGACAGGCCAATGACATCGACGCCCAACTCGCGGGCGGTTTTAAGAATTTTCTCTGCCGGGACCATGACGCCGAGATCGATCACCTCATAGTTATTACAAGCCAAGACCACACCGACAATATTTTTGCCAATATCGTGCACATCGCCCTTAACGGTCGCCATCAAGACTTTGCCCTTGGCCAAGGAGCCGGACTCTTTGCCGGCCTCGATAAAGGGAATGAGATGGGCCACGGCCTGTTTCATCACGCGTGCCGACTTCACCACCTGAGGCAGGAACATCTTCCCGGCGGAAAACAGATCGCCGACTACGTTCATACCGTCCATCAGCGGCCCTTCGATAACATCGATTGGCTCATTGGCCCCTTGGCGGGCCAGCTCGGTGTCATCCACAATATGGGCGTTAATGCCTTTCACTAGTGCATATTCGATCCGCTTGATCACCGGCAGGCTGCGCCATTCCAAGTCTTCCTTGGCGGCGACGGTGCCATCGCCGCGGAACTTATCGGCGATTTCGAGCAGTCGATCGGTGGCATCGTCGCGTCGATTGAGGATGACATCCTCAACCCGTTCACGCAGTTCAGAGGGGATATCATCATAGATCACCAACTGACCGGCATTGACGATGCCCATATTCATCCCGGCCTTGCAGGCGTGATAGAGGAACACCGAATGGATGGCTTCGCGTAGCGCATCGTTGCCGCGGAACGAGAAGGACACATTGGAGACGCCGCCACTAACATTGGCGTAGGGCAGCTGCTCGCGGATAAAGGTCGTGGCTTCAATAAAATCGACCGCGTACGGGTTGTGTTCCTCGATGCCGGTGGCCACGGCAAAAATATTCGGGTCGAAAATAATATCCTCGGGCGGAAAGCCGAAGGCGACCAAGACATCGTAACTGCGCTTACAGATTTGTTCCTTGCGCGCTCGGGTATCGGCTTGGCCGTCTTCATCGAAGGCCATGACCACCACGGCCGCACCATAACGTTGGCACAGCTTGGCTTGTTGGAGGAAAATTTCCTCACCCTCTTTGAGTGAGATGGAATTAACAATGCACTTGCCCTGCGCACATTTTAGGCCCGCTTCGATGACATCCCATTTCGAAGAGTCGATCATCAAAGGTACCTTGGAAATATCGGGTTCGGAGGCAATCAGATTAACAAAGATGGCCATGGCCGCCTGAGAATCGAGCATGCCCTCATCCATATTGATGTCGATAATCTGCGCGCCGTTCTCAACCTGATCGAGCGCGACCGCCAAGGCCTCCTCATACAGCTCGTCAGTGATCAGGCGGCGAAAACGGGCCGACCCGGTGACATTGGTACGTTCACCGATATTGATAAAGTTCAGCGCATCGGTGACCACGAAGGGTTCCAGGCCGGACAGGCGCATCAATGGCTCTATGACCGGCGGGGTGCGCGGTGCATGCAGTGCCATCGCTTCGGTTATCAGAGCGATATGTTGTGGTGTGGTGCCACAACAACCACCGATAATATTGACGAAACCGGAGGCGGCAAACTCATCCACTACCTTGGTCATCTCCTCCGGCGTTTCATCATACTCACCAAACTCATTGGGCAGGCCGGCGTTGGGATGAGCCGAGACATAGCAGTCGGCAATTTTCGACAGCGTTTCGACATAGGGGCGTAATTCATCGGCACCCAGGGCACAGTTTAGGCCGATCGACAGGGGCTTGGCATGGCGCACCGAATAGTAAAAGGCTTCAGTGGTCTGGCCCGATAGGGTGCGACCGGAGGCGTCGGTGATGGTGCCAGAAATCATAATGGGCAGTTCGAAGCCCAGTTCGTCGAACACGCTATGAATGGCAAAGATCGCCGCCTTGGCGTTGAGCGTATCGAAGATGGTTTCGATCAGGATGATGTCGGCCCCGCCATCGATCAGGCCACGCGTGGCATTCTGATAGTCGGCCACTAACGCATCGAAGCTGGTGGCGCGATAGCCGGGGTTATTGACATCGGGCGACAGCGACAAAGTTTTACTGGTCGGCCCGAGCACGCCAGCGACCCAACGTGGCTTGTCCGGTGTCAGCAGGCTTTGCTGGTCGCACAGGGCGCGCGCTAGCGCGGCACCGCTTTGGTTCAGCTCGTAGGCATAATCCTGCATGCCGTAGTCGGCCTGCGATATGGCCGTACTATTAAAGGTGTTGGTCTCAATGATATCCGCCCCGGCGGTGAGGTAGGCCTTATAAATAGCGCTGATGATGTCGGGTCGGGTAATAGACAAAAGATCGTTGTTACCCTTGATATCGGAGGGCCATTCACTGAAACGTTCACCCCGGTAATCGACTTCTTCAAGCTGATAACTTTGGATTAGGGAGCCCATGGCACCGTCCAATATTAGGATTCGGTGTTTTAGTGCACTGTGCAGCTGCCCAATTCGGTGTTCGCGAGTAGTCATGGAGGTCTCTTTTGGTAACAAGTAAGCATTTAGTGGGCAATGAAAGCCTAAAAATGGCCTAATTTCAAGCTATATCAATATATTTTGATATAGATCTGGGCCAGAGGGCAGCCCTGCGTCCCCTGTTTTGGCCGGCATAGGTTAACCGATTAAGAAGCCGAGTAAAGTTGCGACTTGAAAAAACCAGCGAATGACCTCACAAACTTGACTAATTTAGTCGGGTATTCAAACTGCCGATTAAATGCGGTAGAATTGCCGCATCGTTCACACTCACTAAATTCCGGAGCCTCGGATGGATATACAAATCAATATTACCGAATCTGCCCAAGAATACTTGGCAGGTTTGTTGGCAAAGCAAACCACCGAGGGTATGTCGGTGCGGATGTTTGTGACCCAACCGGGCACCAAATATGCCGAAACCTGCCTAGCTTACTGCCGGCCAGGGGAAGAAAAAGACAACGACGAACGCATCGAACTGACCCATATAAAGGTCTTGTTGGAAAAGAGCAGCCTGCCGTACCTCGATGAAGCCGAGGTCGACTACGCCCAAGATCGGATGGGCGGTCAGCTGACGATTAAGGCACCCAATGCCAAGATGCCTAAGGTCAACAAGGACAGCTCGCTCAGCGAACAGGTAAGCTACCTACTGTTGACTGAAATTAACCCGGGTCTGGCTTCTCACGGCGGTGATGTCTCACTGGCTGAACTAACCGAAGACAATGTTGCGGTGTTGAAGTTCGGCGGCGGTTGCCAAGGCTGTTCGGCGGTGTCTATTACCCTCAAAGACGGTGTCGAGAAAACCTTACTCGAGCGTTTGCCCCAATTGACCGGTGTGCGTGATGTGACCGACCATACCGTGACCGAAAACGCCTATTTCCAATAGGCGCCTAAGGCATTCGCCAGAAGCGGCTCAGGAGCCAGTACCTTAAGGGCTTAGCACCTCAAGGGCCTAGCACCTTAAGGGCTAAGTACCTTAACAGCTTAGGACCTAAGCTGTTCCCAAGCTGCCTGAATTAAGCGAAACTGCTCGGCATCGCCGCCCTTATCGGGGTGGTGTTGCTGCACTAAGAGGCGGTATTGCTGCTTTTGCTCAGCGTGGCTCTCCCGGCCGGTCAGACCTAGGGTGGCTAAGGCCTCGGGCTGCGGCTGATGAAGCCTAAGCGCGCGCCAGAAATCATCCAACAATTGCTGCACACTGTCGGCACTCTCCCTATTTAAATTCGCCAAATCGAGATAATAGTCTTTGAGCGGTTCTAACCGTTCGGGCAGAGTCGTATGTTGATTGGCCATTGCCAGCTGTTTGCGGATCGTCAGGGCAGTGATCAAGAGTGTTGCCGTACCAGTCTGTTGATAATGACTTTGCAAAAGGTAAAGCGAGTGGCGCAGATAGAAGTGGTGCTGAAACAGCAAGATCGGGTCGGCCAAGTTGGGTTTGGGATAGAGCGGGCCATAACGCTGATCGAGTAAGATCATCAGGTCGTATTCGCTCAGCCCGGCCGGGTGTTCACCGAGCAGGGCATCAAGCGCGGCCAGTAAACGCGCGTCAGGCTGGCTTGGGTGCATCAAGGTCGACCGCCGACAGCTCCATAACCAAGACATGACTGCTGTTGCCTTTAATCAATCGGCAATCCTCTAGGGCATTGCTCGCCTCCACACAAAACATGCCCCGATACTCATCGGGCAAAAAATGACTCAATGTCTTTGATTTTTCTCGACCGGGGTTCCAAAGCACCACTGACCGGCTGCC
>Ga0115564_10004396_pt1 | contig 11458 bp, 16 predicted proteins | sample COGITO_mtgs_1105_7_FD_88680 | JGI IMG/M metagenome (GOLD analysis project Ga0115564, IMG submission 88680) | Pelagic marine microbial communities from North Sea - COGITO_mtgs_110523 | ecosystem: Environmental > Aquatic > Marine > Epipelagic | place: Germany:Helgoland, sampling site Kabeltonne... | reverse complement strand
GGTGATGATGAGATATAGGTATAGAGTGGCTCCTAGCCGTGGTGAATTCAAGATACAGCGTAAGTTTTTACTCTTTTGGCTTGATTATGGGCATCATGAATATTCAGGAATGGTTACCACGTATAATCATAGTGAGGAGGCTGAAAGACTTATTAATGTATATATTGGTAGAGAGAAGGAAGTTCGTGAGGCCAAAGTTAAAGTTAAGATACATGCCATTCAGAACCCACCCTATGAGTATCCTAGAGGAGGCTGTAATGAGTAAAACAGCAGTAGTGTTCTCATGTGCACACACAAAGCCTGAGATAAGTAACGAGAGGTTCACATGGTTAGCTAAGTTCCTCTTTGATATCAAACCTGACTATGTAGTTGACTTAGGTGATGGTGCTGATATGGCATCTTTAAACTCATATGACACACGTAAGCCTAAGGCTATTGTGTCCCAGAGTTATGAGCGTGATATCAACTGTTACAATGATGCACAGGAACGATTGAGACATGAGTTTGTACGTAATAAAAAGAAACGTCCAAGCTTCTATGGCTTTGAGGGTAACCATGAGAACCGTATTAAGACAGCTATAGCCTATGACCCACGTCTTGAGGGTAAGAAGTATGGCATCTCATTTAGTCACCTGAATACTAACAGGTGGTTTGATGAGTATCATGAGTATGAGAATAGTGCACCTGCTATCTACGACTATGATGGCATTGACTATGCTCACTACATTGGGGCAGGTAACTTTGGTCGTGCTATTAGTGGTGTACATCATGCGTTTGCTCTGATACAGAAGAGGTACAAGAGTGCAACAGTAGGTCACTCGCATAAGCGTGGGGTGTACTTTAAGGATGAGTCTAACTCTATTGGCTTGGTAGCAGGTTGTTACAAGGGTGGTGATGAGGGTTGGGCAGGTCAGTCAAATGGTGAGTGGTGGAAGGGTGTCATTGTAAAGCGTAACATAGATGGTACAGGTCTATACGAGCCACAGTTTATCTCAATGAAGACATTGGAGGAGACATACGGATGATTATTGAAATAGGTTATGAGGTTGAGGATCAGGTGGTGGTGCAGAGCTTGGAACGTCACTTAATGAACCTCATTGACTGTGATAATGACCCACATGAGACCTTTGACAATAAGGCTAGGGTCATTGCAGCCTTTACTGAGGTGCTGTATTACTATGCAGGTCAGCAAAGGTATGACGAGATTATTTCTGAGATGACTGAGGTGTATTGATGGGTAACAATTTACGAAATGATGAGGTGCCTAGTATCTTGTATAGAGACTTAGATGGTGCAGAGTTAATACTAGACACAGGTTTTAGTGAGTACAAGGGTGAGCTTAGTTTACTTACAGAAGTACAGGAGCCTTGGTGTCCAGACTGGGGTGCTGGTCAGTTAACAGCTATTAGGTTGTCAGTACCTCAGGTACAGGGTTTAATTTTAGGGTTAGAACAGATGTTAAAAGATAGGGAAAAATAAGTAATGAATAATAATAACATACTACCAACAGACTACCAAACGTTTATTTACAAGTCACGATATGCCAAATGGATGGCTGACTTTGGTCGACGTGAGAGTTACAGTGAGACAGTTGATCGCTATGTGACAAGTGTTGTTTCACCTGTAGTTAATACTAAGACAGCTGAGCTTATCCGTGAGAGCATACTTAACCTTGAGGTTATGCCATCTATGAGGGCCTTGATGACTGCAGGTGAGGCTATGAGCCGTGATAACACTTGTGCATACAACTGTTCATACTTGCCAGTAGACCACCCACGTTCATTTGATGAGGCCATGTTTATTCTCCTGTGTGGCACAGGTGTTGGCTTTAGTGTTGAACGGTCTGAGATTAGTAAGTTGCCATCTATACCTGAGTTTCTAGTTGAGGGTAGTAAGGTCATTAAGGTAGGTGATAGTAAGGAGGGTTGGGCTACAGCCTACCGTAAGCTTATTAAGCAGCTGTTTAAGGGTAAGATCTCCCAGTGGGATACATCAGGGGTACGTAAGGCGGGGGCTAAGCTAAAGACCTTTGGTGGACGTGCGTCAGGACCTGCACCACTGATTGACCTATTCAACTTTACTGTTGAGATGTTTAAGGGTGCAAGGGGCCGTCAGTTAACTGATCTAGAATGCCACGATATCATGTGTAAGGTTGGTGAAGTTGTGGTCGTTGGTGGTGTTAGACGTAGTTCTATGATTATCCTTAGTAACCTCAGCAGCACTCGTATGGCTCATGCAAAGACTGGTGAGTGGTGGAAGTCTAATCCTCAACGTGCGTTAGCTAATAACTCAGTGGCATACACATCTAAGCCTGACTCAACAGCCTTTATGCGTGAGTGGTTGACTCTAATGGAGTCAGGTTCAGGTGAGCGTGGTATCTTTAATCGTGAGGCATCTACTAATAAAGCTAGGGAAAATGGTAGACGTGGTAAGGTTGTTGTACTAACTTTAGAAGATGGTTCAAAAGTTAAGGTGCCATACAACCAATTTGACCATAATACTTTAATAGGTGACACCTATGAAAAATAGGGAGGGATTCTTTGTAGGGGTTACCGAGAGGGAGTGTACAATTTGCAACTTAATGTTTCCACTTAATGGACGGTCTATGTGTAATCCCTGCAACACTAAGAGGGTGAAGAGTAATCCAGAAGTGGTTAAGATGTTACAACGAGCTAAAGGCAGGGCTAAGAAGCAAGGTATACCCTTTAACCTTACTCCTAGTAATATCATTATACCTAAAGTCTGCCCAGTGCTTGGTATACCCTTATTTGTAACTAAAGGTAAGTCAGGGGCTTTTAAAAACTCCCCATCTTTAGATAAGATTGTGCCTCACTTAGGGTACACAAAAGGAAATGTGCAGGTTGTGTCTCAACAGGCCAACCAAATGAAATATAACGCAACCACTAGTGAGCTACTAAAGTTTGCATATTGGATTATTAATACTTATGAGGTGCCAAATGAAAATAACTAATATTGAAATTGAAGATCACAATGATAAGTGGGCATACGGTACAAACCCTTGTTCAGAAATTATTTTACGCCCAAACTCTTTTTGTAACCTAACAGAGGTGGTTGTACGTGCTACAGACTCTGTTGATGACCTTATTCGTAAGGTTGAGGTTGCTGCTATAATGGGGACTATTCAGTCAACTTACTCTAAGTTCCCATACCTACGTAAGAAATGGAAGCGTAATACAGAAGAGGAACGCCTACTAGGAGTATCACTTACGGGTATTATGGATAACCCACTAATGACTTCTGCTAATGCTGGCCTAGATAAAACACTTAAGACTTTACGTCAGGTTGCCATTGATACAAATACCATCTGGTCTCAGAAGCTTGGTATCCCTGTGTCAGCTGCTATTACTTGTGTTAAGCCTTCTGGTACGGTATCTCAGCTTGTGGATAGTGCATCAGGTATTCACCCACGTCACTCACCGTACTACATTCGTACAGTACGTGGTGACACAAGTGACCCTATGACTGAGTTTATGAAGAGTGTTGGCATCCCTAATGAGCCTGATGTTTTTAACCCTGAGAAGACAACAGTGTTTAGTTTCCCTGTTGCAGCTCCTGAGGGTGCAGTTGTTACAGCAAGCTTAACAGCTATTGAACAGCTGGAGACATGGCTCACTTACCAGAGACACTGGTGTGAACATAAGCCTAGTATCACTGTTAATGTACGTACAGACGAGTGGGTTGAAGTAGGGGCATTTGTCTTTAAGCACTTCGATGAGATGTCAGGTGTGTCTTTTCTGCCATACAATGAGCATACTTATCAACAGGCACCGTATCAAGAGATTGACAAGAGTACATATGATGAGTTACTAAGTGACATGCCTAAGTCAATTGACTGGGGTTCACTGATGGACTTTGAGAAGGAAGACACAACAACAGGAAGTCAGACATTTGCTTGTTCTGGCGACTCATGTGAGATTGTAGATATTGGAGGTTAATTGATGACAAAGCTTGATGAACTAAGGGCAGCTTATGATGCTGCTTATGCAGCTTATGATGCTACTTATGCTACTTATGCTGCTTATGATGATGCTTGTGATGCTGCTGCTTGTGATGGTGTTTGGGAGGATGCTGTTGCTTATATTGCTGCTTATTTTGCTTATCAAGAAGAGCTGGAGAAACAACGTGACAAAGCTTGATGAACTAAGGGCTGCATACCTCTCTGCTACTGTGGAGATGGATATTGCAGAGGCTGCAGCCGATGTTGCTAAGGATAAATACCTAGCTGCTGAGGTTAAAACTGAGGACGCTTGGGTTGCTTATATGAGGAAACTTGATAAGGTTAGTCTTAGGCTAGTAAAGTAGGGGTTAATAATGGATAACATAGTTATGATTACGCAAGATAATTGTAAGTTTTGTAAAAAGGCAGGTAAACTCCTTACAAGTAAGGCATTAGATTACACGACTATAAACTTAAGTGACACCCTTGACCCAAATCAGGACCTTAAGTTATTCTTAAGAACGTCAGGTATTAAGACGGTACCTGCCATCTTTAGTCAGGGTGTCTACTTAGGTGGTTATACTGAACTAAAGGGGAGATTACTATGAAGCTGATTTACTTACTAACCGTCATGTTCTACTTACCTGATGGTAGCTTTATCGATGGTAACCAAGTTGACGGTTGGTCACCAAGGCCACACGATACACTAGCTGAGTGTTTACACCATGCGGATTACTTAATTGATCAGGGGTGGCCTAGCTGGGCTAAAGGTATGGTAGTTGGTTGTAGGGAAGCCCCTGCAGACTGGCTTGATGAGTAGATAACAAAAAACCCACGTAGGCTTTCATTAGCTTACGTGGGTTTTTCTATGTTAGGACTTAGTTATCATATTCTATGATTTAGTTGTCTTGCCTCAAGACTTAGGATTCTTCTTACGTGCAGTCTTAGTTCTGGCATATGACCTGTTCTTAGACTTAGCCTGTGTCTTAAGATTGGATGCCTTATTATCTTTAGGGTTGCCATTCTTATGTGCCACGTCCTTACCATCGCCCTTCTTAGCTTTACCAGATTTAACCATAGCAGCCCTAGCTGTATTACGACTAGCTCTACGTTTCTTCTGTTCAGCTGTACCTTGGTAATTATCATATTCTTTACGGTAGTTTCTCTTTTTAGCTGGCATGTGATTACTCTCCTTCTGATGGGTATAGTTTAGACCTAGTGTCATAGAGTAGGTTACAGCTGTGTACTACTGTGATCTTAAGGTTATCTATGTTATCAGTATTAAGCTCTACTGGTCCTATAGATTGCTTACCGGTATCTCTTGATATAGGCTTTTTACCTAAGTCTTCCTTAAACACATACCCAACCCGTTTACCATCCTGTGTGGCATCTAAGTGTAGAAACTTACAACTACGTAGTTTCTCAAAGATCAAGTACATGTGTACCTTACCATTGACAACACTTATCGCCTCAAGATTAGCTAGAGATAAGACAGGGTAGTTATCTTCCTCATAACCCTTAAGAGTAGGAATAGCTACAAAGATAACCAATAGAAAGACTAGGGCAGCAATGGTTGAACCTATGAGGTTCTTGAGTATTAATGCTCTCATCATTTGATCCCCACTACCCATGTAATAAATCCATTCCTAACACTGAGGTATATGCCAATAATCACTGATAACCACAGGAGTATATTCTTTATGACAGAGCCTAGTGTACCTAATGCGTCAAAGGCTGATACAATTTTAACCACCCTCTTTAGAGTAGTAACCTCTTCAGGGGTGAATATGGTTATATCTTTGTCTTCCACCAGCTTAAGTATTTTGTCTAACACTTCCTCGTCTGCTTTATTAGACATATTATTTCCTACTCATTAGTGTTTTAGCTGCTGCTAGGCCAAATAATGATGCCACTATAACAGAGAAGTCATCTTCAAACCATACAGGTAATTTAAGGGGGTTAATGTAGTCAGAAGCCCATGTGCTATCAATAAAGATTGCTGCTATATATAATGCACATGATGCCTCAGCTATGAACAGTGGTAACCTACCCATCCAGTGGGTAAGCTTAATTTTACGGATACTGGCATCAGCCTCAATAGCTACTCTATCTGTACCATGCTGTAGCTTCTGCTTGTCACCCTCGTTCTCAAGGTACTTCTCACCTATCTTAAGCAGGGGTGACATGAGGGCATTTACTAGCCACATCACCATGGCTTAGGTCTCCCTGCATCATCCCATCTAGCATAGAGGGTAGTAATGGCACCTACGATGATCACAGCAGCGATAACCATCTGGAGGACAGATCCACCACCAAGGGTCTCCTGTTGGCCTGTGAGTACGTCTGTGGCCTCTAGGAGTGGTTCTACAAGTACACCAATGCCACCAGCTGCAGCAACACCACCTCCGCTGACAGTACGTGACTTAGTTAAAGGTTTGTGGTTGACTGACTTGAGGAATAGTTCACCCTCAGCCTTACGTCTACGTGTGAGGCCCTTGAGGACCCTACCACCAGCCTTGTTCCACAAGAGTAACCGAGCAGGTACACCCTTGAAGTTACCAGCGTTAGTGTAACGTAAGACACTTGACTTATTAAAGTTACCCGGTCCTACGTTATAGCAGAAGGATACTAATGCCCCAAACTGGTTAGGCGTTAGTGGTACAGTGACAGCATCGTCAACTGCCTTTGCATACTTCTGTAGGTCATGCTGTAGCATAGCCTCACCCTCAGACTTAGTAATCTTAAGGTTAGAGGTTACATTAGGAGGACCAGCCATGGACGTATGCCCATAGCCAATAGTCCATACACCTACAGAGTCACGGTAGGCATTAGCTCGCCATCCCTCAAATGATTTGATGAGGTCTATTGATGCTTCGTTTAGTGTGTAGTAGGTCATTTATCACCTGTGTTCTTTTGACTAGCTCTTAAGGCAGTTACAATTGTTTTACCCTCAGTAGCTCGTTTATGAGTGTTAATTTCTCCATGCCCAAAGATACGATCCATTGGCATACCTTGTGTCTCATTTAGATACTTACTAAGTCTCATAGTAGCATCTACCTGCTCAGGAGTGATATCCTTATCATCCCTTGCAATAACCTCAACACCCCAAGAGTTCTTATTTGAGATATCGTTGATTGAGCTGTTCTTAGTATGCTGACCACGTTGGTCTAATCCTAGTATCTGGTGTATCTTACCCTTACGATCCACTACAAAGTGGGCAGGGAAGTTACGGTCCTTAAATGTTTGGATAACACCCTCAACAGTACCTCGACCAGCTGTGTGGTGTACAACTAAGGAATTAGCCTTCATCTTACCAAAGTTCCAAGAACGACCCACATCTGTAGACCTATCTGCAATCTCAACTTTAGTGGCCGACTGTACTTTCTCAAGTGCAGCTAGTGCTGGGTTAGATTGCTCAACATCTTGTAGATCAAAGTCACTCTTAGATACATCACCAGTTGCATCAGAGTCGTCTGCTGCATAGTTAGACACAGAACTTCTCCATGACTTTTTATCTAGTGCCATCAGACCCGGACCCTTGACAACCTCAGGCTCACCCTTCCTAAATGCCATCAACTTAGCTTTAGCTTCTTCAACGCTAAACTGAGCCTTATTACCTGAGCCATAACGAGACTTACCTGTACTAGGGTCAGGCCATGATGCAAACTCTTTAGACATGCCAATTAAAGCAGCGTTCATATCATCTGACTTACCATCGAGAAATGCCCCTACTTCTGGTCGCTTAGTTTTTACTAAGTATTCAAAGACTTTCTCTTGTGTAGGCTGGTCAAACACGTCAGTACTCTTAACTACACCAGCTGCAATAACCTCTTTCATAGTTGAAGGTATAATTTGCATAGAACCTACAGCAAAGACTTCTTTAGCAGACTGAGCTTTAGATATTTCACCAACAGTATTCTTACTAACTGGCTTACCATTAAGTGTACCCTTCTGTGTTCCACCAATAATCTTGCCACCAGATGTACCCTTGTTCATGGCATCTAAGCCACCCTCACCACCTGTGAAGCTTGCCATCATAGACTTGCCACCAGCTAGTTGAGCCTCTATAGCCTGTTGACCACCTGACTTAGCAGTTGCAGCTTCCTCAGCAAAGGCTAGTACAGCTGCCTCCTGATCCTTGACAAGTTTACTCATGCGTTCAAGTATCTTCTCAGGTGAGTCACCACTGTCAACAAGAGCCTTAGCCTGTTTAGCAAAGTCCTCTCTTACAGGTGTATCAGCAGGGATAGGTATGCCATCAGCAGATGCGCCACTAACGTCACCACTGTTTATCACAGCCTCAGGGACCTCCATTGTCTCAGGTTCAGCAGCTGTTGCAGGTGGTAAGTCTTGTTTAGATATTGAGCCATCTGCATTAGTAGTTACCTCAGCTTCTGCCTCAGGTGTCCAGTCAGACTCATAACCTTTGATTAGTTCCAGAGTTTCCTTACTGCTAATAATTGACTTAAGTGCACCAGTGTGGTCATCAGGTACATACAGACGATTACCATCCTCAGATAACTCATAACCTACAGCCTGACCACGCTCCCGCACCTCATTCTCAAAGATAGGACCATTATTAATGCGTGTCATAACATCTTTATCAGTGTAGTATTTACCAGTCTCCTCATCAAACTCATAACGCCAGATAGTATCATCAGCAAGCTTCTGTATTTGGTTTTCTAATGCAGCAGTCTGACTTACAAGACCTGTTAACACTGACTTACGGACATACCTAGCTGAGTCAGGGTCAGTCTTCTCAATATGTTCTAAGTTAGATAACATATTTGCTGATGGGAAGTTATCCTCAATAAACTTCTTAGAGAACACACCCTTAGATGTTGACATGATTAAACCAAGGTTCATGGCTGAGTTAACGTATGTCTTCTTACCCTCTGGTGTGGCATCAATAAACTCAGCTGTAGAAAACTTAGCCCAAGTGCCTTGGTACTTCATGTGGGAAACCATTTCCTTAGGTGGTGTGCCACGTTCGTATATTTGCCAGTCAAGGGGTTCTTTACCTTTTTCAAAGGTTGCACCTTCGCTAGTAGTGTCACCTGTATTAAGACCCTCTGTCTCTTTAGCTACACCCTCGCTAATAACACTATTGGCATCAACGCCCACTAGTTTATTACCAAACTCACCCTTAACTGCACCAAGCTTAATATTAGCTACATCTCGCATTAGGATATCCATACCCGGACCTGCAGCAAGTGTTGACATTAGGTCACCATTGCTACTGACTAGTAGGGTAGCAAGTGTTACTGGGTTGATATCATTAGTAGGATCTCCGTCACTATTTTGTGTAGTGGCAAACTCTTTAAGGAGTGTATTGAAGTTCTGACGCTCTGTGTTGTTTTGGACATCAAGAGAAGTTAGCTTAACAAGCTCCTCAGTTGACTTTTGCATATTGTCAATATAACTAATGAAGCTTTTCACATTAGGGTCATTTGGGTCAGTGTGAGATGGTAGTAGCTTAGCCTTTGCTGCAAATGTTTGGGCCTGAGTTAACATCATTTGACCCTGCTCTTCTGTCAACTGGTTTTCAAAGCCCTTAGGTACGCCATTCTCATCCTTAATCATAGCACCAAAAGAGTTCTGGAACTGTTCAAATAATAAGTCAGCCATATCCATACGTACACGAGCTGTTTCACCCCACGACACCTTAGCACCTAGTTGTAGGTTCTTCTCATTAGCTTCAAAGGCGATAGCTGTGGAAGTCATCTTAGCAGCTTCTGTAATAGCCTCTTCCTCAGTTTTACCAGTCTGTTGAATGATGCCCTGAACAAGTTGGTCCCTATCTGTCCCAGTGCCACCCTCGACCCTCTGCTGAGCAGTAGTGCCAAAGTCCTCAAACTTAGCACCCGTAATCATCTCATAAGACTTGCTTAGTGACTCATCACCAAAGTCACCACCAGCAGAAACAAAATTACGCATAAGTACTTGCTTCTGTGTCTGCACTTGCTGTGGGGATGCCCCCTGTTGTTCCATAGCTTGTATCTTAGTTACGCCATTAATAAAGCCTTGGTTATTAGCTGTATTCTGCTGAGCTTGGGTAGGCCCAGAGTTACTACGGGAGTTACCAAACTTTGAGCCTAATATCTTAATAGCTTGTGTAAAGCCCCCAATAGCAGCTGAGGAGCTATTATTTTGTATAGGTGCAGGTCCGGGTGATCTGACTTGTATTTCACTCTCAAGATTGGGGCTAAAAGCTGCCATCTGTATTCTCCTTGTTTAATATTACTGTATAACAGAGTTTAGACGTTTGAAGTCTTCTGTCTTTTCATTTCTAATTAAGAACTTATTCATCTTATCTAGGTCATCCGTTAAACCCTTAAAGACACTTTTCCTTAGTGACCTTTGTACCTCAGGTGGGTAGTTGCTATACTGTATACGAAGTTGAAGCTCCTTGATAAGTTCAACACCCTTTGCAATACTTGCACTAGTTGCATCAGTGCCATACAGCAAGGTATGTACCTTACCAATACTAGCCTTAAGCTCTTTCCTAAAGGAAGCTTGACTTTTAACTTCCTTAAACATCTGAGTACGTAAGTCATAATACTCTTGTTGCTTAAGTGACCCAACACCCATAAACTGCATAACAGCCTCAGAAGATGTCATCTTGCCGGGAATAACAACTCCATTTTTACTTCTGTATACCCCATCAGATAAAATACCTGCAGCCTTTGCAAAACTATCTATCGCGGATGGCTGTCTAAGGACTTTGATTAGATCCTCAGTCAGTGTTATGTCATGCCCATTCTTAAGACTTCCAAGGGCATTAAACACAGCCTCAGCTAGTGACTTAGTAATCTCACCAGATGGTCCAGCTAGTGCACTGGCAAGGTTAGTTCTCTCACCAAACACTTTGTCATACAGGTCAGTAAAGGCACTAATAGGGGCCATACGGGTTGAGAACCCAATACCAGCCCTGCCCTCACCCTCACCCTCAGGTAACATTGCATCCATGAAGCCATCATAGACACCCCACTTAAGAGTTGTGTAGTAGGCACTGTCCTCTTCTATAGGATTACCAAAGTAGTTATTTAGACTGTCAGCTGCATAAGTCATACCTAAGCCGTTTAGACCTAAGGCAGGACCCATAGCAGTCGCCATACGTGCACGTTCTGCTACAGTAAACCCACGACCAATAAATACAGCCTCCATAGACCTCATTGAGTGAGATAACCACTGTGTTGGGACTTTCATCATCCCAGACTGAACAGTAGAACGGGCATGGTTAGACATGGCAAATGACAAGTCTTGGTCACGCTTAGCAATCCAGTTACGAGCCTGTTCTGTAAGTAAGCTACCCTTAGGGTTTTTCTTAAGATACTCAAGTGAAGCTGTGTATAGCGATGTTCTTGATGCCATACGCTCACCCATGTTAAAGAATACTAAACCTGCGTCTAGCCCTTTAGACACACCCTCTGACCCAACCTTCATAGCCTTACGCATAGATGTGGGTAGATTACTCTCACTACCAAAGCTTGACCACCC
>Ga0115564_10004382_pt1 | contig 11495 bp, 11 predicted proteins | sample COGITO_mtgs_1105_7_FD_88680 | JGI IMG/M metagenome (GOLD analysis project Ga0115564, IMG submission 88680) | Pelagic marine microbial communities from North Sea - COGITO_mtgs_110523 | ecosystem: Environmental > Aquatic > Marine > Epipelagic | place: Germany:Helgoland, sampling site Kabeltonne... | reverse complement strand
TGTATTTTTCTTTATCTAAGACATGTACATTTTCTTTATTGATGATTGTTCCATTTGTATAAATATCTGTTAAATTATGACTATCCGAGGAGTAGATACCTTCTAAATTTAAAATTATATTAAAGGTTTTTTCTTCAATTATTTCTACTCTAAGATTATTTCTGTCTCTGTGATTATAGTACTCAATATATTTTGATTTTTGCAGAAACCAATTTAAATAAAATCGACCAAATCCTTTATTATTGTACCTCTCAATTAAGCCAGTGAATTTTCGATTAGAATGCGGAATTAAAATTTTTGAATTATATGCTTTTGCCCATAAAACAAGAAACCATAGAGTATTTAAGGGTGGTTTCTTTTTACAATCCAATAAAATAATGTGACCAAGTGTAGAGGAAACCTCGATACCATGAGCACAAAAACTTGATTTATTTACATTAAAAACTTCATCATGGTCAGTAATGTAGATTTTATCAAAACCAAGGTTTTTGTAAACTCTAATTTTATCATTTAAGTCATCAGAACAATCAGATGAATTATTAGTGTGACAATGAAATTCAACTTTCATTAAAATATGTCTTTTAGTGTCTTGAAAATTAAGTTTGATATCGAAATATCATCTGTAATTGTGATGCGTATAGCATTAAGGCCGTGAAAATTAGTAAATTCTCTCACAAATATATTTAGATCCTGTAAATTGTTTTTTAAACTATTTCTTTTTTGTTTATTGTTTATATGTAGAAGTAAAAAATTACCTGAACTATTAGAACAATTAACGTCATCATTTAGTTCAACTCTAATCTTATATTGAAGTTCATTTCTATTAAAAATAACCTTATCAATATAATCTTTGATTTTAAGTTTATTAGTAATAACCATGTCAATAGAACTCAATGCAGTAGATGACAAATGTTTTGGATTATAAATAAGGTCGATGTCCTCAAATAATTTTTCTGATGCTAGAATGACTCCTAATCTCACCCCTGCAAGTGAGAAAGCTTTTGAGAAAGTTCTAAAGAAAACCACATTGTCTAAACATGTTTTTTTACTTAAAAATTTACTTTCTGTAAACTCTAAATACGCTTCATCTACTAGAAATAGTATTTCAGGAAAAGAAGTAATCAAATCATCTATTTCACTAAAGTATTCTCCTGTTGGATTATTAGGATTACAAATATAAACTAACTTAGAATCATTATTTATTAGAATATTTTTAAATTGATTAATGTCCCATTTGGATAAAACATAATCAATTTCTAAACCAAATGATTCTGCTGTACATCTAAAATTGTCGTATGTAGGACCAAAAATTGTACATTTATCACCTACGTCAGCATAAAGTCTTAAAATTTCAATGTGAGCGATATCTGAACCGGGAAATAGTCTTACGTTATATAAGTTTTCATTATAAATTTCAAGGACCTTTTCCTCATAAAATTTCAAGTTTGGATTGGAATATCTATTAAGCTTAATATCGCCCCCATAGTTATAGAATCCCTCATTCCAATCTAGTTTATATATTTTCTCCCCTAAAACTTCTCTTCTGAAACTCTCGGGAGTAACTAATCTGTAAGGTTTAAAAGACCTTAATCTTTTGGATAAAAATTTACTCATTTTAAAATTTAAGCTGATTAATTAAATATTTATTAATTGTTTTTAAATCATGATTAACTGTAACTGAATTATTTAAATTTAAAGCTGCATTGTTATAGGTATCTTCATTTGAAAGGTAAATATTTTTACAAATTTGTATAAATTCTTCACAAGAATCTGCTAGGAAATTAGTTTGATAATCTGTAAAACTATAAATATCTGAACACCCTGGAATGTTATATGCTACACAAATTCTTCCAACAGCAAAAGATTCTAACATTATTCTGGGTAAACCTTCATTTAACTTAGATGGAAGAATAACTAAATCGGAATTGATTATTTCATTTAATGGATCTTTTGTAAAACCATGAATTTTAAGGTTGATATACATTTTTGAACTTTTCAAAAACTTTATTGGTGTTTCTGATGTGTCTCCAAAAATATCTATTTGAACATTAGGATCATTTATAAAAGAATCAGCTAATTTTAAGACATCAAAAATTCCTTTTTCCTCGATAACCCGACCAAGAAATACTATTCTGAATTTGTTTTGTGTTTTTTTTCTTTTAGTAAATTTAAAGAGATTTAAATTTAAACCTTCGCTATTGATCTTAATTGGATTTGCTCCGTAATATTTAAAAATATCATTATCTCTATTGTTCAAAACAACTAGTTCACTTTCATTGATTCTTGAAGCATGTGCCACAATTCTCACAATAAATTTAGATATGATACTGTTTTGCTTAAAAGATCTGCCTAATCCGGCTATAAAATAGATATTCTTTTTATTATTTAATTTCAAAATAGTTAGAAATGACGAAATCAAACAATTTCTTACTGTGTAATTAAAAACAACTTTATGATCTAAATTGATTAATTTAAATATTTTAAAAAAATCAAATAAAAGATATAATAAATTAGAACTAAAAGAGTATAAATTATGTTTTTTTGAAGGAAATATTTTGTGTTCTAATAATTTATCTGAATAAATATCGAGTTGATGGTTTTTATCTAAAATATGTTTCATGAATTCTCTTCGAAAATTTAATTGCATATTATAGGAACTCGTTAGGATTAGGATTTTCATAAATGACGAACTTTAATTATGTATTCAATAGGATATGTTTCTTTGTTTTTATTTAAAGATAAAAATTCAAAAACATTATTAATTAAATACAATAGTTTTCTTGTAAATAAACTATTTAACTTTAAAGGTCTAAATACATTTTTAGATAATAAATCTATTAAGCTTGTTCCAAAACCTCCAACTATCTTATACTCCTCGATCTCAAAACCATTATTTTTTAATATATTCTTAAGTTGAAATATTGTATATCTATTAAAATCGAAAGGTGCCTCATGTATCCAATAAAAAAAAGGGACAGTTATATACATAGATCCCTCCTTGGCTAAATTTAGTTTAAGAGATTTAAAAAGGACATTTACATCTTGTAGATGTTCTATAACGTCCATTAGAAGTATGAGATCATATTTACCTTCTAATGTGAGGGGTTCATTCAAATTTATGTAAAAATCAACGTTATCATCTTTGTGAGGAGAATTACCCCAGTCAACGCCAATATAATCTTTATAATCAAGTTTATCTTTTAAAAAAATATAATGGGGCATAAATCCACATCCAACGTCAAGAACGTTCTTTGGGGTAACATCATTTTTAAAAAAAACACTTAACTCATTTATAACAAGTCTAGACATTAAATATGATCCAATACCATAAATAGGGTTAATGGTGTAATCACCTTTTTTATTCTTTATTATTTTTGATTGTTTCCAATTTTTATTTTTCATTATTAATCCTATTTATCTCTTTTTTAAACTTTTTATATTGAGTTACACTATTAAAATTTTCGAAAATAGTTTTATGTGCGTTTGAACTGACTTCCTCTAAATCATATTTATTACTAATTATATTTGTTAAAATTTCAGTTAATTGATTACTGTTTTTTTCTTCAACAAGAAATCCATTATAACCATCTTCTATTACTTCCGGAATACCAGCATGAAAAGTAGAAACCACAATTTTACCATTAGACATTGCTTCTAAGATCGCTGTTGGTATAGTTTCAGTTTCGTTATTAGAGTCAGTAACTGAAGGATGCATAAAGATATTTGATCTTTTAATTATTGTTTCAAATTTACTACCAGCTAAATGACCGTGAAAAATAATATTATCTTTATATTTAGCACCAACTAATTCTTCAAGATCACTTCTTAAAACTCCATCTCCACATATATCAAATTGAATATGCTTATCTGGGAATAAATCAATTAATTTCTTAACTGATTTAATGGAATATTTTATTCCTTTTTTTTCCACCAAATTAGAGGCTTGAATTATATATATTTGATCATTAAAAGTTGGTAACTGAAAAGTTTCGCGAACTTCTACACCATTTTCAAGAACAAATATTTTCGATTTATCAATATAGTTGCTTAAATCCTTTACAAAAAAACTAGAAACAGCTCTTGCATTCATGAGCTTGTAGTTATTCAACTTTGTCAAACCTCTTAAATACGCCTTGTTACTTATAAGTTTTGAAATATCATAACCGTGGAAAACAGTGATCAATGGAATATTTAGTTCTTTACAAATATCAAGAATGTCAATTCCTGAAGGACCAAAATGTGCAACTACAACATCTATATTATTATTTTTAAACTCATGCCTATAATACTTCTTCATTCTTGATGACATGAAGAAGTACTTTATTTGTAATTTTCTACTTATATAAGAAATTAGTCTCTCAAAGAAGCTAAATCGGGGTGAAGAAATTTCAATATTAGTGAAATCTTTACTTGGTATTCTTTTCTTATTTGAAAAAAAAGTAACATTTCCAAGACCTTCAAAATCTCTTTTAATAAATTTTGCAGTCGGAGTAAATAATTCGACTGAAAAAACTGCTATATTATAATTCATTGATTATTTTATCTGTTATGAAAACTGTATCAATTTTACCACTACAAATAGTGAATTTATTTTTTTTATTAAGTATCACTGTAGAGCGCAAATCTGTTTTGCTTTTAGGTTTATACTTGTATGATGTAAAACAACTTTCAAACTTAAAATATTTGTCAAAATCAGGTAAGTCAGATGTTATTAAATGTTTGACTAATTTATATAAACTCTCTATTTCTAATTTATTTAAGTTATTTGAAATTACACCAAATTGCACATGCGTCAATGTATATAAATTAAGTTTTTGGTTATAAGGGTATATAGAATAAAATGGACCGTCCATAACCGTAAGAGCATCAAACGGTAATCTGTCTGATGTTTTTTTTATGATGAATGATAAAAATTTTTCTCTAAAAAATTCTTTTGAAGATTCTTCTGTCTCAATACCACCATATGTAGCATTTAATAATATTTTTGAGGATAACTTCTTGCTATTAAGATAATATTCACCGTCACTTAGATGAATATTAGAATTAAATTTTATATTTAAATTTAGGTTGCTAAAATAACTTTTGGACTTAAAAGGATCAATATAACGCTCATTAACCATAATAGATCCTTGAAAATTATCTGAGAAACTATCTTTTAAAACTTCAAAATCATATTTTTCATATTTATATATGTTTATGTATGTTTGAAAATCAATAGAAGAGTTTTTGTGTACTGAATAAACATTTCTTTTAATTTTGGTAGATAATTCAGGAAAATCATTCAAGAATTTATCGAATCCAATCTTTGAATCAACTCTTGTTTTAAAATTTCTTGGATAATGATAGCCTAAATGTAATCGGTTCTGATTATATAATGAAGCCCCAGAAAAAAGTTCTTTAGATTTTTCATAAACAACATAGTCAATGTTTCTCTTTTCACATAGCGATGCAAGATAGCAACCATACCAACCTGCACCAATAATAATTACCGAACTACTCATAGGACGTAAATTTTCCAAAATTAATATTTACAGTTTCATTAGACATATAATTAAATTTAGTTGAACACAGATTAATAATAATTTCCGATATCTCTTCAATACTGATAAATCTTTTATTTCTCATTCCTAATCGATATTGCTCTAATCTAGACACATCAGAACGGCGTAATGTCATTCCGCTTAAAATTGTACTTGGAGCAATTGTAAAAATCCTACTAGTTTCAGATTTAAGTCTAAATTTCTCAATAAAATTTTGAGTAGAACTTTTACTTAAAAAATAGGTATCATCGAATGAACCTTTAGAAGCACTTTCAGATCCAATATAACAAAAAGTGAAATTATTAATGTTATCATTTAAAAATTTTACAATTTTTACAGGAATAATGGTGTTTATTAAAAAAGTTTCATTCCATTCAGATTCAGATTGGTCTTCCAATCTTTTATTTCGCAGTACTGAAGACATATATACTATAGTATCTCCCTCAGTAAAATATTTTTCAAAATCTAATTTTAACATTTTTTTTGTTTCAATTAGCGTTACACCTTCTTTAACTTCTTTGATATACTTAGAAATCAAGCTGCTTTTACCTATTATTTTCATTTAATAAAAATTTTGTTTCACTAGATAATAATCTATCTAGTGAATAATTAGTTTTAAGATGGGTTTTTAACTCAGTTTGTTCAACTAGTGTAAGTGGTTTTAAATCATCTACAAAACTAGTTAAATCATCTAAGCAATTTAATTGTATAATGAAATTTGGAACTAAAAAACTATCTTTAAATGGTAAATTCTTAAAAATAACAACTCTTCCACCATGTTCCAAATACTTGAATAATTTTAAAGAACTTGTTTCTTTAAGATTTAATTTATCAAATCCAATCGAGTCGATACAAAACATTGAATTACTTATAAGATTATTTAATTCATTAGGGTCAGTTACATATCCATAATAAATAATATTTACATCTGTTCTTTTTAGCTTAGTATTCCCAACAATGACAAGTTTCAGACCTAAATCAACTACAATTTCGATTAGACTTTGAAGATCATGCCAAAATTTGAAACTTGAAGCCATTATCAAAATATAATTTTCATTAATGATTTTTTTATTTCTTATATTCGAAATTATAGGGTTTGAGGGTATAAAACTATTTAATAGTAAATGGTAATTACACTTATATTTATAATAATCTTTATTGACTTGAAAAATAGAATTACTAGTTGTAATAATTCCTTTTGCACTTTTCAAAATAAATTTACCTATTGAAAACTCAAATAACTTTATAAAATAACCTATAAATCTTTGACTCGTTAGTTCAATCACATAATTTGTATGTAGTTCCCAAAAAATTTCTCTTTTCATTGGTAGCAAAAACAATAAGGAGAAGTCAGCCCCAGCATATCTGATTATATTTAAATGCTTTTTATTTAAATTTTTAAAGATACTATAGTATCTAAATATTGGTATTTTAAATGAATACCTTATTATTTTAAAATAATTATTTTCAGGATGATTAATAACTTTCTTATTCCTAACATAAATTACATAATGGATTTCATTAGTATTACATGACATCATATAGTATTTATCAATTACGCCATTCATTGAGTTGTCAGTAGAGAAAATTATAATATGCTTCGTTATTTCCATCTAATCAAGCCTAAATAAAAAAACATTAAACCACGTTGCCTTGTATCTACGGAACCATCTTGTATTAGGATGTATGATATCACGTGGATGATTGTAAATATTATTATAAAATTGTTCCATTTACAGTTCTGAATTGAGTTAATTTTACTTATTAATTTAATTACTAAAATTATTGAAATTATTGATCCTACTAAAAGAGTTAAACTTGTCATGATTGTTCCAAATTCATATACCGGATAAAAAAAAGATTGAAATGATTTAAAAGGTCCTGGTCCGAATACAAAAGCCAATATTGGTTTTACAAAATTTCTTGTATATTCTACAGCGTAACCACTATTCCAAAGTACATTAACGTGGTTTTTTAAAGTTGGTATTAAATCAATTAATGTGTTTCTTAACAATGGGGCTATTAATAACAATAGACCTCCATAGTAGAGTAGAGATCTTGTTTTTAAAAAATTTGAAAGAAAATAAGTTAATAACAAACTTATCGGGACAAGGATGGCTCCTAAGGGCTTTAGACCGTCTAAAAGTAAAGAAAAACAAATTACTAGACTAAAATTCAGAATACTAAAAACTTTATTATGATTATAAAATCTAAAAAAAACCAAGAAGAAAATAATTATAGCTATTTCCTTTAATCCCCTCGCAAAAATAAAAATTATAAAAGGATGAAATAAAAATAATAAATTAATATTTTTAAGTTTTAAACTTCGGAACCAAAATAAAGTGAGTGATAAATAAATTGAAATGAATAGAATTAAAGTTAATTTATAAGATAAAACTGATCTAAAAAATGATAATAAATATACATAAACAAATGAATCGTAATTATTTGGTGGAAATACAGATGAAGCTAAATAGTAGTTTTCACTATCTGAGAAATAAGAATCTCTATTAAAAACGAGAAAAATCTCAAAAAAATAGAGTACAAATATCAGTATTGTAAAATACAAACATACAAGCAAATATTTATTAGCCTTTAAATCTGGTAACATAATAATTTATAAATCACAACTGTTAAATTTTATATTATTTTTTATTTATACCACAAAAATCTAAAACAACTTTGTTGCTAGGAATCTTCAAGTCTAGAAACTCTTTATGAGCAACTAAAAACACAATTATATCTGCTTTTTCAACTGCATCCTTGAAGTTTGCTAACTTAAATACTGAATGAGAATCAATATTAGGTTCAACAATAAAGTATTCTTCATTGTTTGAGTTTTGTAAAACTTTTTGAGCTATATATTTAGCTGGGGATTCTCTTAAATCATCAATATTAGGTTTAAAAGCTAACCCCATTAAAGCTGTTTTAGGCTTTCTTCCGAATTTTAATTCAAATTTAAGTTTCTCATTTTGAATTTTTTCAGCACACCAAAAAGATTTGTAATTGTTTACTTCTCTAGCTGTACCAATGATCTTTGATTCCATTGGATAATCGGACACAATAAAATAAGGATCCACTGCTATACAATGACCTCCAACTCCACACCCTGGCTGTAAAATATTTACTCTTGGATGTTTATTTGCAAGATTGATTAATTCCCATACATTAATATCTGCTTTATCACATATCAGTGAGAGTTCGTTTGCAAATGCTATTTGCACATCTCGCGAGGAGTTTTCTACTAATTTGCACATCTCGGCAGTACGAGCATTAGTAGCGTGTAATTCTCCTTTTACGTATTTCGAGTAAAATGCGATTGCTTTTTGTGTTGATTCTTCATTTACTCCACCGATGACACGATCATTATGAACCAATTCATGCATTACATTTCCAGGTAATACTCTTTCAGGACAATAAGCTATGTATATATGTCCTTTTAACTCAGGTCTAGCTGCATATATTAATTCCTCCATCTTTTTTGTTGTACCAATTGGTGAGGTAGATTCAATAATGCATAAATCTCCTTTTTTTAATAATGTAACAACTCCTTTGGTTGCAGCCACAACAAATGAAATATCTGGCTCGTGATTTCCTTTAAATGGGGTTGGAACAACTATTAGATAAACTTCTGCAAGATTTGCTTTAATTGCAGCCTTTAAATTTCCTTTTGAAACAGCTAGTGAAACAATCTTTTCTAAATCAGGCTCTACAATATGAATTTTACCTTGGTTAATCGTATCAACAACTTTTTGGTTGATATCAACACCCAAAACATTTGTTCCATGAGAGGCTATCAGTGCTGAGGTTGGTAATCCAATATACCCTAATCCTATTATTACAACATCTGGATTCATTATTTTATATTTTTTATAAAGTTTATAATTCTTTTTGATGCTAAACCGTCTCCGTATGGATTATGAAGCTTTGACATTTTTACAAAGTTATCCTCATTATTTAATAAGTCCAATGCTTTAGAAACAATCAGGTCTTCATTAGTTCCTACCAATAAAACCGTTCCTACTTCAACAGCTTCTGGTCTTTCCGTAGTATCTCTCATTACTAGCACAGGTTTCCCTAAACTGGGGGCTTCCTCTTGGACACCTCCACTGTCTGTAATAATTATTTTTGATCGATTCATCAACCAAATAAAATCTTGGTACGCTAAAGGATCAATTAAGATTACATTACTAACTCCTGATAAGATTCTGTTAACTGGTTCCTGAACTCTTGGATTCAAATGAACAGGGTAAATAATTAAACGATTTATATCATCTTCAGAAATACGTTTTAAAGCTCTACATATTCTTTCAAACCCCTCACCATGATTCTCTCTTCGATGACCTGTAACTAACACAACTTCTTGATTACCTATTTGAATGGAGAGTTCTTGAATAAGCTGACTGGGATTCTCATTAACTTTTTCTACTGATTTCAATAACGCATCAATTACTGTATTTCCAGTTACTAAAATTGACTCATCAGAAATATTTTCTTTGAGTAAATTCTTTTTTGAAGTTTCAGTAGGAGCGAAATGATAATCACAAATTCTACCTGTAATTTGACGATTGATTTCTTCTGGAAAAGGTGACAATTTATTATTAGTTCTTAGCCCCGCTTCAACATGACATACTTTTGCTCCAGAATAAAAACTTGCTATAGAACCTGCCATGGTCGTCGTTGTATCTCCATGTACAAACACATAGTCAGGTGAATATTCTTCTAAAATTGGTTTTAAAGACTCAATAATAGTAGCTGTAAGTCCATATAAATTTTGACCAGGCTTCATTAAGTCCAAATCATAATCTGGTTTGATATCAAAAAAATCTAATACCTGATCTAACATTTCTCGGTGTTGCGCAGTTACACAAACTCTAGTGTCAAAAGTATCTGGATGTTTTTGAAATTCTTTGACTAATGGCGCCATTTTAATTGCTTCTGGGCGTGTTCCAAATATTAATAATATTTTTTTCATGTATAATTTAAGATTTGGATTTCACTTGTTTTCTAAGTCCACTTGAAGAGAACCTGTGATCTCTCGAGTTGTAATAGATCTCTATTCCCTTTTCTTCACAGTAGTCTCTACCCGTATAGTTTTTTTCCTTATACTCATCGCCAATGATGCGAACATCAATTTTAAATGACTTTAAAATATCTTCCAAATCTTGTTCAGATACATAAGGGACAATTTCATCTACATGCTTTGATCCTTTTAGCTGAATATACCGCTCTATTATCGACTGTGAAGGTTCATTTTTCTCTGGGCGATCAATCGAAGGGTCTAACTGCAAGCCAATGATTAAATAATCACACTGCCGTTTAGCTTCTTCTAACATCTTTACATGCCCGACATGAAAAAGATCAAAGGTTGAAAAGGTAATTCCTATTTTCATAACTTATTTTTTTCTCGACTACCACCGGTAGTCCCTAATTTTTAAACTTTAGTTTTTTTCACAGCTTCGCTGTTGTCAATCACATTAATAATTGAATTATAATCTTAATTTTTAAAGCTCAAATTTAATTTAATTTATACTTAACTATACAAGAAATTATAATGTCTAGCATTTTAGTAATTATCCATTAAATCAAACGTTATGATACACTTTATACCAGTTAATAAACTCTTCTATTCCTTTATCTAAGGATACATTATTTTGAAAATTATAATCCTTCTTTATTTTTGAAATACTAGCCCATGTTTTTTTAACATCTCCATCTTGCATAGGAAGCATTTTCTTAATTGCTTTTTTACCTAAATACTTTTCTATTGTTTCAATAAATTTAGTTAACTCAACAGGTTTATTATTTCCAATATTATATAACTCATAGAGTTTTTTAGTCGAAGAAACCGATAACAATACTGATTTAACCCCAATTACTATATCCTCTATATGAGTGAAATCTCTAGATAAATCTCCATTGTTAAATACTTTTATTGCTTTATCTTTTGTAATA
>Ga0115564_10004381_pt1 | contig 11495 bp, 8 predicted proteins | sample COGITO_mtgs_1105_7_FD_88680 | JGI IMG/M metagenome (GOLD analysis project Ga0115564, IMG submission 88680) | Pelagic marine microbial communities from North Sea - COGITO_mtgs_110523 | ecosystem: Environmental > Aquatic > Marine > Epipelagic | place: Germany:Helgoland, sampling site Kabeltonne... | reverse complement strand
ATGTCGCAGGCACCAACGGCAAGGGCTCGACGCTCGCCTTTATCAAAGCGATGCTGGAAGCGGCGGGCAAGACAGTTCACGTCTACACCAGCCCCCATCTGGTCCGCTTTGCTGAGCGGATACAGCTTTCAGGCGAGACCATCAGTGATACAGCTTTGCTCAATGTGCTGCAGCGTGTCGAAGCCGCCAACGGCGACCAACCGGGAACGTTTTTTGAGCTGACGACCGCCGCCGCCTTCCTCGCCTTTGCCGAGACCGAAGCCGATTACGTCCTGCTGGAAACCGGGCTGGGCGGACGACTGGACGCCACCAACATTCTGCCGCCCGATGCCGTAAAGGTCTCGCTGATCACCCGCATCGATCTGGATCACCAGCACTTTTTGGGCGACACCATCGAGGCCATTGCGCGGGAAAAAGCCGGTATCTTCAAACCCGGCGTGCGCGCCTACTACGTGCCGCAAGTCGATGGCGTCACCGCTGTTTTGCTCGACGAGGCGCACCAGCGCGGGACTGAAGCACTACCCGTCAATCCTGTTTCCAAGAATGCAAAACTTGGACTGCCGGGCGACTTCCAGCGCACGAATGCGGCGCTCGCCTCCGCCGCCGCCCGCTATATTGGCATCGACTCGCTGAATATCGGGCGCGGAATGCGGAATGCGCAGTGGCCTGCTCGCATGCAAACCATCGACGCAGGTGCGCTATGGCAGGTGGCGGGGGCCGGTCGGCACCAGCTGGTGGTCGATGGCGCTCACAACGCCAACGCAGGGGCCGCCGTCGCTGACAGCCTGCCTGGGGACCAGCCGGTGTATCTGGTCTATGGCCTACTTGAAACCAAGGACGCCCAAGGATTTGTTGCGCCACTGCTGCCGTGCGTCCAGCGCGCGCTGGCCGTTGAAATTCCTGGGGCAGCTGCCACCCTGACCGCAGACGCTGCTGCTGATGCCGCGCGCGCCATGGGCGGCAACCGCGTCTCAACCGCGCCGTCGATCCAAGCGGCTCTGGCCAGTCTGCGCGACGAACCGCCGGGCCTGATTCTGGTCTGCGGGTCGCTCTATCTCGCCGGTGCCTTTTTGGCGGAAAATCAGGGTCAGACGGTGGCCAGCGGGCGACAGGCGGTCTGAACCATGCTTGATGACCTCATGCAGAGCAACCGGGTCTATTTGGACGCCAATATCATCATCTATCTGGTGGAAAAGAATGCCGAATATCACGCGTTGGTTCACAGCACCCTGCGAGAAATGGCGCAAGACGGGGTCGATCTGATCAGCAGCGAACTGGTGGTGAGCGAGTGCCTAATAGGCGCTGTGCGTCGAGAAAACGAAGCCATCTTGCTGGCCTACGAGCGCTTTTTTGACGGTGACCGCTTTGGCATTGAGCTGCAGCCAGTCAGCTCACGCGTGCTCTGGACCGCGCCGCAAGTCGCGCTGGACTTCAAGCTCGATCTGCCCGACGCCCTGCACTTTGCCACTGCTTTGGATCAGGGCTGCGACGCCTTTGTCACCAATGACAAAGGGTTCACCGACGGCGAACCCTTTCCAATCGTCTATCGCATTTCTGATCTGTAATCAGAGGTTCCGCTCGATCCACGACTTGATCGAGGATTTAGGCTGTGCACCCGCCAGCATCGCTACCGGCGCGCCGCCCTTGAAGATCATCAGCGTCGGCAGGTTGCGCACGTTCAGACCCTGCGCGGTCGCCTGATTTTGATCCACGTTCAGCTTGGTGATCGTGATCTGGTCTGCCATTTCGGTAGAAAGTTGGTCCAGCGACGGCGCAATCGCCTTACACGGCATGCACCAGTCCGCCCAGCAATCAACCAGAACGGGTTTATCCGACGCAACAACCTCAGACTGGAAAGTGGCATCAGTTACTTCAACAACGGCCATCATCAGGCTCCTTTCACCAAACCAAACCCTGCGCAAGGCAAGGCGTATAAAACAAAGAATCGCTTCGACCCTAAAGTCAGCACACCAGCGCCGTCAATCGCCGCTGTTGGATTTTGCCAGAGCGGGCAGGTCATCTGCGTCTACCGGGACTTCCATCAGCTGCGGTGTTTCCGTCCATAGTAAAAAGGTGCGGATTGCCTTGCCTGGATACAAGCCCCGGAGCACCGATTTATAGACTGCCAGCTGCGCACGATAGCTCTCCGGCACGTGACGAGGGTCCCGAGGGGGTGGGCGGTTGGACTTGTAGTCGACAACCCAGACCTCATCATCGCGTTCGACCAGGCGGTCAATTTGCCCGGATACAACCAACTCACCAACGATACCCGTGATCGCAACTTCGGCCCGGCTGCGCGCACTGAACAAATCGGCGAAGGTCGGGTCATTGGTGATGGCAAGCGCCTCTGCGCCCCATTCCTCGATTTGTCGCGGCATAAGGTCGTAGGACGGGCGGCTAAGAAAACGGCGTGTTGCGGTCTCGCGCTCAGTTTCAGGAACATCGGGCAAGCGTTGCAACAGCCCATGCAGAACATTTCCGCGGAAAAATGGAGAAGCGGCAACATGCCCCCGTGCGGTCACCCCCCTCCCAGCCAAGGCACGCAGAGACACCAGCGGAGAGGGTGCGGCGGGGTCGTCCAGCATCTGGCTGGGCGCAAAAGGCCGTGGCGGCGAGGGCTCAGCGGGGATGGCAGCTTGCAAGGCCGCCAACACCGAAGGGGCTGTTCGCTCAGGCAAGGCCGATACGTGCGATCCTTCTTTCTTGACCCGATCTGGCTTTATCGGCGCGGCGTAGGAGCGATACCGCGTGCCTGCAACCGCGTCCTCAGCCGGGGTCAGTACCTGGACGTCCGAAGATGCCTTCATCGCCTCGACCACAGTTTCATACCAGGAGGTTGAGGCCACCTTTGTCTCATCCGACCGGCGCGGTTTCCAGCCGCAGATATACAGCCGCTCCTCGGCTCGTGTCATGGCGACATAGAGCAATCGGCGTTCTTCCTGCTCGGCCCTTGCCTTGTCCCGTGCCTCCAACTCCATGGTCTGATAGGGCGAATCAGCCGCCGAAGGTTTCCAGTACGGCAAGGGAACCGGCGCGTCTTCGCTGTCGAACCAGCGCAGGCGGTCCCGGGCAATGTCGTCCATCCTTCGGTGCGTGTGAGGCAGAATCACGACGGGCGCTTCCAACCCTTTGGAGCCGTGAACGGTCATGATGCGCACCCCGCCATTGGCCCCTTCCTGCTCCCGCTTAACCTCGATTTCAGCCCGAGACAGCCAACCGAGGAAGCCGGGAATAGTGGGTGTGTTTCCACGCTCATAGGTCAGCGCAGCGCGCAGGAACTCCTTGATCGCGTCGCTCGACTGCGGCCCTAACCGCTCAGAAAACCGCCGCCGGGCACCCAACCGGGTGAGCACGAAGCTGTAGAAGGCGTGCGGGGTTGAGGCGAGGCGGCTGCGCAGGGTCTGGAACAGGCTACGCGCATCCTGAGCATGCGCCAGCCCCCTATCCGCCGCCTTGGCTAAAGCCGTTTCAAGCGTTTCGCCCTCAGCTCGCCGATGGGCCAGCTGGTAGAGCTGATCCGAGCTGAAGCCGCACAAGGGACTGCGTAAAACCGTGGCCAGCGACAAGTCCGCGGCCGGTTGCAGCAGATACTCTGTCAGGCACAGCAGATCCTTGATGACCAGTTGCTCCTGCAACTTCATCCGATCCGCCCCCGCAACCGGCACGCCCTTTTTCTTAAGCGTGTAGGTCAGCGTATTGATGAACGGACCTGATCGCGACCGCACCAGCACCAGAATATCTTCTGCGCGCATGGGTCGATCGTGATTGTCCAACCAGCCTGCCTGCCCTGGTCCGGTGGCTGTTTTGTCGGTCCAGCTGCTGATCCGCTCACCCAGCACTTTGGCCAGTTCGACCTCCGGCCGGTCGTCTTCGTCCAGATCTTCGTCAGGCCGCACCGGCACGTGAGGCGCGTTCTTTTCCTTGGGTTTGGCTTCGATGGGGTCCCAGACCTCAACCAGACCACCCGCCTCGGGCCGCCCGGTGAGGTGAGTGGGCCAGCTTTCGTCGTCAAAGGTCAGACCGCGCGCATTGTCTGCGTGCTCAAATACGGTATTCACGCTGTCCAAAACCGGCTTGGACGAGCGGAACGTCACGTTCAGTACCGGATCGATCCAATGCTGGGCGGCGCTTTGTACGTCGGTCTTGAAGGCAGTCCGCATGGCTTGAAACACCTGTGGATCCGCTCGCTGAAACCCATAAATCGACTGCTTCAAATCCCCGACCACAAAGGTCGTTCTTGGCTTGTTATGATCGGGGTCAGTGCCGTCGTAAAAGGCGTCGGTCAGGCCCCGCACAATCGCCCACTGATCCGGGTTGGTGTCCTGAGCTTCATCCACCAGGACGTGGCGCAAACCCTGATCCAGCTTGTAGGCCACCCAAAGGCCTGCGCCTTCTTCAGCCGTCAGCAGATCGATGGTTTTGAGGATGAGATCATCAAAATCGACGCGGCTAACAGCTTTTTTCGCCGTTTCATAGGTCTCGACCACAACACCAGCGGTATCCAACAAAGCCTCCGAAACCGCCATCTGCTCCAGCGCCTTGATGCCATGCATCAAGCTGTAGACCCGGTCCTGCTCATCCTGCAATCGCTGCAAGCTGTCGCCATACTGTTCATGGAACTTTTTTGTGACAACGCGCTCTAAGTTGCGCTTGCTGCCCGTCCCGGTCATGAACAGAGAGCTATAGGTACTCAGGGCCGCGAGACGATCATCGATCTGGGCCTGCGCAATCCAATCGATGGCTTCGAAAAGTATCTTGTTGTTCGAATTTTCCTTCACGCGAGTATCGGCGGCCCAGCCTGCGTAGTCCTGGAAGGCGCTGCGCAGGTCCGAGGGAATGCCGTCCGCGTGGGCTACGGCGTTCCTGAACCCTTCCAACGTTGAGTCGGGCTCCAACCCAAGGCGCATGCGGAGCGGTTCAAGAACCTGCCGGGCGGGCCGATTGTTGGCACCCAACAACCGATACAGGCGCCCCCGCTCTCGAACCAGACCGGCGAGGATGTCGCGGAAGGTGTCTTCGCCCAGCACTTCAAAAACGTGCGAAACCGCCGGATCTTCCCGTGCGATCAAGCCCATCAAAAACCGGTCCACCGTGGTTTCCAACAGGGCCGTAGCTTCGCTGTCTTCCAGCACCTTGAACCCCGGCTGCACGCCGGCTTCGACCGGAAAACGGCCCAGCAGGCTTTGGGCGAAGGCGTGGATGGTCTGGATGTTCAGCCCGCCGGGGGCTTCCAGCACCTTCGCAAACAGGCGCCGCGCCAGGGCGATTTGGGCTTCCGTGGGGTGGTCGCCAGCCAGCCGGAACAGCGCAGCCCGCAGCGCGTCTTCCTCCAACGTAACCCAGGCCTCCAGCGCTTCACTCACGCGGTTGGCCATTTCCGCCGCCGCCGCCTTGGTGAAGGTCAGCGCCAGAATCTCCCGCGGCTCAGCACCTTCGAGCAAGAGCGCCAGCAGACGGTTGGTCAGTACGCGCGTTTTGCCCGTCCCGGCAGAGGCCGCAACCCACGCTGTCGCCTCTGGGTTGGCGGCGTCACGCTGGTCATGGGTGGCTTTGCGCAGGTTGAATTCTGGGTTTGGTCCGTCGATCGCGTCGTCCCAGAGCCAGCCGGTCCCGGCAGGATCAGTCGTCATGGTCGCCCCCTTCCCACTCATCCTGCCGCGCCAGCTCTATGTAGTCGCCCTTGCGCACCACCCGGGCCATGAAGGGCCGCTGCTCGTCCTGATAGGCCGCAATCAACGCGCGCAAATCATCCCAGGTCCGGTCCACCAGCGCAGAAATGTCGGCGGCAGACGCTCCCTTTCCAGGTCGGAATTCGATCGAACCGCCCTCGCCCCGACCGCTGATTTGCCAATATTCCAACCCCGCCACGGGCAAAGCACCGTTGACCTTGGGAAAGGCATCCTTGCCGATCAACGCCGCTTCCAGTGCCAATTGCGGTTTATCGCCAGATTTGACGTCAACGCCCGAGGGGACGGCACCGCTCTTGTAATCCACCACGACCAAATCGTTCTCTGCTGTAACGTCGATCCGGTCGGCGCGGCAGCGCAAGGTGTAGCGTTCATGGCCAACGTCGAAGCTGTATTCAGCCTGATCCTCAATGGCGGCTGGAAAGCGATCATACTCCCGGAACTGACGCTCTGTATCGGCGAACCAGGCTGCAGCTTTGCGCAGTCGGGGTCGCCAGAGGGCCAGTTGCGGTTCGGGCAGACCACTGGCCTGAAACCGGGAAAACAGGGCCTCGTAAACGCTCTCTGCGAACGATGGCGCCAAAGCACCGGTGTGGGCTTTGAGAACGGCTTCGAGCGCGTCGTGAATGATGGTGCCGCGCACCGCTGCATCGATCTGCCCACCCAGTGGCCTGAGCGCGCGCAAGCGCAGGGTGTGCTTGGCGTAGAATTCGAAGGGATTGGCCTTCCACCGCTCCACGTCCGTCACCGCAAAGACGCGCGGACGGGCCGAAAGCGGGGGCTTGGGACGTGGTCGGCGTTCGGGTGAGACCCGTTCCACCGCATCGAGATCGCTGGCGGCCTGCATCAGGGAAACTTCCCTAGGCTCCAGCACGTGCTTGGCTCCAACAATCTTCAGGAAAGCCTTGAGCCGCTTGATAAAGCGTGAGGGCACGGTGGCCCCGCCGTCTACCATAGCGGATCGGGTCATGATGACTTCCCTGCGGCCAAAGGACTGGCAGAAATCATGCGCCGCCAGCCCGATCCGTCGCTCCACCGGCGGCAGGCCAAAGGCGCGCCTCATCGGGCGGGACATCCAAGGACCAGGCTGGGTTTCGGCCGGCCAGGTGCCCTCATTCAACCCACCCAGGATGATCCGATCCACGCTGGTCAAGCGCGCTTCGATCCCGCCCAGGATGAGCACACGCGGATGCCCCGTAAACGGTGAGCGCAGCGTGCGGCCGTTGGCTGCCCGCTCAAGCAAGGCCCGAAATTGCGGCAGACTGACCGGTTGAGATGACGCTTCACGCCCAACAAGCGTTTCCGCCCATTCCATCAAGAAACCGATGACTCCTTCGGCCCCGGTTTGCGCCCAGACCATTGGTTCCGCGTCCAATCCGTCGGCACTGTCGGTGTCGGTATCGCTCTCAGGGTCAGTTTCCATCTGTGGCATGGACAGCGTTTCGATGGCCTCCACCAGTGCAATCAGCCAGGAAAGCGCCGTCCAGCTTTGCGGATTTTCAGCCGTGTCGGCCTCCAGCCGCATGTCCTGAGTCGCAGCGATCACCCGATCCAGCACAGCAAAAGCCGCCTGCCGCCCCTGAATTTTGGGGTTGGCGTCCAACCAGTTGATCAGGGGCGTGAAGCCATTGCCCGAGGCTGTGTTGCGCAGCACGTGCAGATCAAGCGCCGCCCGTCCACGCATCCGCACTGCGTCGCCCAGCCCCATTTGACACAAGGGATGATGCAGAAGGGATAGCAGATCAAAGTGCTCCACCTTGCCCTCAACGACGTCCAGCACGATACGGGCGAATTTAAACGTCGGCGCGTCTTCGAGCCTCAAGCCAGCGGAATCGTCCGGCTCGATGCCCCATCGCTGCAGGTGCCCTTTGACCCTTTCGGCCAACCCCCGATCCGGCGTGACCAGCGCCGATACGTAGGCCGGGCGGTCCAGACCTTCTCGCAGCGCCAGCGCGATGGTTTGCGCTTCGATGTCATCGTCTGGCGCCTCGTAGAGTGTCACGTCTTCAAAGGCGCTTTCGATCTCGCTGGTACTCAGACCGGCCACCCCAGCCCGCCATCCTTCGCTCAGGCTTGCGGTGGTCTCAGCCGGCAGCATGGCCTTGGACAACAGCTGTGTTCTGGGTTCTCGTCCGTGTTCGTCGTCCCCCAGTCCGGGCCAGAGCTGCACCTGATCCGGGCTCTGCTCACAGCCTTTGAGCACTTCATGAAAGCCGTACTGCGGATGGGTGATTTCATGCTCGATTTCAGCCCAGGTCGCCGGGCTCAAATCTGGATCCATGCCGGGCAGCACCACGGCCCCCTGCGGCAGCTTCAACACGGCGGCAAGCAAGGCCCGGGTGGCGGGAATGGAGCCGGTTGACCCAGCGGCGATGACCGGCCCGCGCGGCGGCGAAAGCCGCCAGCTCCGGATCTGGTTCTCAATGGACACACGGCGGCGCATGGCGGGCGAAATGTAGCCGGCTTCTGCTTCGACCTGCGGCCAGACTTCATAGAGGATTTCCAGGAACAGCAGCGATTTTTCCCAGTGAACGGCCAATTCCGCACCTTCCACCAGGGTTTTAAAGGCGTCGGCCTTTAACCCCTCGGTCTCGATCTGGTCCATCAACCGGGACAGTTCCTGCGCCAGTGCCATAACGTGGTCCGCGCTCAGGCTCGCATCCTTCTTAGCCACCAACTCGGCCAACGCAGCCTCGCGCTTCAGCTTAGGCCAGGGGGGCGAGAGGTCGAGATCAGTGTCAGGCAGTGCATCGGCATCGATCCCGCCAACAATCGCCTCCCCTACCGCATCCTCATCTGACAAATCGCCCATGGGCACCATGCGTGGCAGCAGCATGGCTTCGCCTTCGCGCAAACGCAAAAACGTTGTTTGCAACGTCCGGCTCGCGCGGCGATTTGGCAGCAAAATCAGGGCGTTGGCCAGATCTAAGTCCGCTTTCAGCAACCCACGGGCCAGCGCCGCACCAAAGTCTGCGTACGAAGGAATGTTGTAAAGACCGCGCAAACTCACAGCACCCCTCCGGCCAACCTGTTCGCCCACGCATCCGGGCCACTGAAATGGAAGGTTCGCGCCTCTTCGACGTCAGGATGAAGCTCAATCGTGATGGTCAGGGCTTCAGCTGGGCGCAAGTCCTGCAACCGGTCGGGCCACTCGACCAGAGTCACTCCATCAGCGATGGCGTCGTCCCAGCCGAGGTCAAAAACCTCTGCCGCCTCACCCACGCGATAGAGGTCGAAGTGCGTCACCACGAGCGTTTCGACGTTGTAAATCTGACTGAAAGTGAAGGTTGGACTGGCGACCAGGGCGTCCGGATCACCCAGCACCGAGCGGATCAGGGCACGGCTGAACGCGGTTTTGCCAGCGCCGAGCGTGCCTTCCAACAAAACCACATCACCAACACCCAGGGCAGACGCAAGCCGCGCCGCAAGCCGGGCGGTTCCGGCTTCGTCGTCAACGAAAATGGTCACAAAATATCGGTCGAGGCTTCCCATTGCGAGGAAACTCGCACGAGAACATAATGGGTACAATAGTGTTTGGTGTGCAAAAGTCGCTAAAGTTAGCGGAATTCTTCGTCCCGGTGCACGCCATAGAGCTGAGGCTGCGGAATCCAGCCGCTCATTTCGTCAAATTGCATATTGCACCAGCCCTCTTGGCATCGCTCCAGCTTGCCAACAAGACCATCTTCCATCAGCGCAACAATTTGTGCGTCGGGCGTCGGGTCACGGTAGAGCCTTGCCCCCTCAACCAGGACCATTCCGGTGCGCTGATTGCTCAGAACCACGCGGTTCATCCAGCCAATGGTGCCGTCAAAATCTCTGACCTTACGCCAGTTATCGTGCTCAGCAACCACCTGCATTGGCAGGTCTTTTCGCAAGTAGACCCACTCGATGGCATGCTGCATGGTGGGCCCACGACGCATGAACGCTTTGTCTTCAGACAGCGAAACAAAGCGCGGTAGCGTTTTCCCGGTCTCAGGACCGGTGCCGACATGCTGGGCATCCGCACGCGAGGAAAGCGCCATCATCGAACCGACGACGACCAGCGCAATGGATAAGACCCAGGTGATGCGGCGAAGGGTCGACGTGGCACGTCGAGCCCTTCGACTTGAAACAACGAATTGCACGGTAAATAAACCCGCTTTTACACTTCAAAAATTACTTTGATGACGCCTTTACTGCCACGCAGAAAATTTCGCGACACGCCAACGAATCATGTTTGATCTAAAAAAGTGTTGGTTTCAAGCGTTTTAGGGCAATTTCTTAAACCATCGACAGAGTGACCGCCAAATTGTGGTTTCAATCACACACCAAGTCTCATAATACGCAGCGGCCAGGTCGAAACCAGGTGCGACTCTGGTCGATTACCCGTCGTCAACCACTGCACCGCCGCGTGCGCAGCCAGTTGTCCCATCAGCATCGAAGACGTCGCCAGAACCCCGACATCAGCACAATTTTGCTGCGGCGGTGGGCCTTCTGGGAACAAATGGCTGTAGCGCCGGGTTTCGTCATCCAGGCACAGCAGCTGACCCTCGGTGCCTGTCACGGATGCAGCCAGCAACCAAACCCCGCTCCCCTGCGCCCAGTCCGCCACCACGACCCGCGTCGAGAAGTTGTCTGAACCATCGATGATCAAATCATGCCCGCTGAGTAGGTTTGCGACATTCTGTGCACGCACGGGCTGAATATCGACGCCCACACTCAGGCCCGGGTTGATGTCTTCGAGCACTTCAGCGGCAACTAGGGCCTTGGGCCGCCCAACATCTGCTGCACGAAACAGGATTTGGCGGGGCAAGTTGGACGCATCGACCGTGTCCGGATCAATCAGAGTCAACCGCCCCACACCCGAATGCGCCAGCGCCTGAGCCGCCGGACAGCCGATACCGCCCATACCGACCAGTGCCACGCTCGATTGCTGCAAGCGCAGCTGCCGCTGGGGTCCGATTTCAGGCAAGATCAGGTGTCGCGCATACCGTTCGAGATCATCGTCGGAAAACGCGGCCAGCGCCTCGTCATCGTCAACGCCGGAGTCAGACACCGGTCGAACCGAACCCGCCGGTCCCGCGTTCTGTGTCATCGAGATGAGACACTTCGCTGAAAGCACCCTGAACCACCGGCGCGATCACCAGTTGCGCGATCCGCATACCGCGCTCGATCACAAACGCCTGCTGACCGAGGTTGATCAGGGGCACTTTGACTTCACCGCGATAATCGCTATCGATCGTCCCGGGCGCGTTCAGCACGGTGAGACCATGCTTAACGGCCAATCCCGAACGCGGGCGCACCTGCGCCTCAAAGCCCTGCGGCAGAGCCATGGCAAAGCCGGCTGGGATCAGTCCGCGCTCTCCGGGCTGGAGCGTCTGCGGTTCCGCGACAGCCGCCTGAATATCAGCACCCGCTGATCCGGGCGTTTCGTAGGATGGCAGACCCAGCCCCTCGCCGTTGTCCAACCGCTTGAAGTTCACTGTAGGGTTCATGCCAGCGCCTCCACGATGCGCTCAACCAGCCGCGCAGCGACCTGATCCTTGCTCAGCTTAGGCCAGGGATCGGTGCTATTGGCCGAAACCAGGGTAACGGTGTTGCTGTCTTCGCCAAAAACCGCTCCGCCTGAAACGTCGTTGGCAAGGATCCAGTCCGCGTTTTTCTGGGTTACCTTGGCGCGCGCATTTGCAACCACGTTTTCGGTTTCAGCCGCGAAGCCAATCACCAGACGAGGGCGATTCGGCGCCTTTGCGATGGTCGCCAGAATGTCAGGGTTTTTGACGAAACTCATGGATATTTCCGCGTCCCCAGACGGCTTCTTGAGCTTCT
>Ga0115564_10004380_pt1 | contig 11497 bp, 14 predicted proteins | sample COGITO_mtgs_1105_7_FD_88680 | JGI IMG/M metagenome (GOLD analysis project Ga0115564, IMG submission 88680) | Pelagic marine microbial communities from North Sea - COGITO_mtgs_110523 | ecosystem: Environmental > Aquatic > Marine > Epipelagic | place: Germany:Helgoland, sampling site Kabeltonne... | reverse complement strand
TGCTTTTTTTGAATACTTTTCCGCAGTTTTATCCCAGAATTTGTCCGATTTACTCATGCTTTATCCAGTTCTATTATTGTTGAATTTAGATCATTGGTTCGGTGTATATGACTCATAACGCCTCAAACACCGGCTTGGTGAAGTTGGCGGCTTTACCAAGTCCGCGTGCTTTGACTTGTTATGAGTTTGACCGGTAGATGTAGGTGTCCTCAATGAAAACCCCGTTGATAGTGTTTCTGGAAAACCTAATTCCAGATATGCCATCACTAGTACCGATCATAAATTTAAGAAGCTGAACAAATTGATTGGATGTATTAGTAACACCAACATCATTTAAAGAAACAATTTCTTCTTGTTCTGAAGCTTCTGAATTAGCTTCAACAACTCTCTTGTAATATTCACGTGGCCCTTCCGAGTCAACCAGCGGAGAAGCGATGATTATTTTCCAAGTTTTTTCTTCGGAAAAGTACAGCCAGAAGGCGCTTTTTATGTCAGAGCCTTTGGCGTCAAGTCGTTCAATTAGCTTGGCGCCAGATTTCATCATAGAGTCTGTAAGACTCTCTGTTACCAAAATGTCTTTAGCCATGCCAAAATTCCTGAATTTTCATCTGTGACGGCCTGATAGAGATCATTGGCCTTAGTGCTTTCGATAGAGCGCTCGTATCTGGAATCGACAGTCCAGTCTTTGGCGACAGCCCAGTTTAACTGGAAGTCGGTATCTGCCTGCTCTTTTTCGCTAAGTTTCTGTTTTAAACCAGCAACCCCAAGCAAATCTGTCAATTTATGCTGATGGCTCTTTTGGGCTAGATCCTTATTTGGAAAATCAAATTGCTGCACTTGCTTAGCAATGCATGCTTTTATTGCACACTCTAGCGCATAGCCTGCTAAATAATAGGCTCCCTGGTAATTCTCGTATTCCAGTAATACTTCGGCTTCTGTAATCCGAATATCCACTAATGCTTCTAAATCAGACTTGTTCATAAGTTACCATTTCGGCTTCTCAGTTTTGACTCATAACGCCTCAAGAAGGGGCGCCGTTTACGGCGTCCCTCTTGCTTGATTTGTTATGCATTGTTTCAGACTGTTCGGTTTCAATTATAGGATCGGTAGTTTGCTGTTTTTTTATAACCTTGGCGTAAGCGTCAATTACTTTTGATAGTCCTTTTTCCTTGCCAGCGTAAGTTGGATATTTATTGGCAGCAAAATACGCATAATCTAGAGTTGTCTTACTTTGAACTGCTTTATCGACAATAAGATCAAGCATTTCTGCTCTGCTTGCATATGTAGGCATTTCCAACGCAGCCATCAATGCAATGTTGATGTCATCGACATCAAGCGCAGCTACGACTACCTTTTTTAAGCCTTTCTGTTGAGCGGCATATGTAGGCATTCCATCGGCGGCCTTAAACATGGCAGCCAGCCAATTTCTTTCCCCGGAATAAACAGGAATATCCAGTGTTAGTTCAATCTCATCCGCACGCTGCTCAAGCTCATTACTAGGTGAGCCTGTACCAGATGTGTCATTGCTACCAGAGAAGTAAGATGCTCCTGCAAAAACAGCCCCAACTATTGTAGCTATTGCAGCCAAGTTATTGAGCTTCAAATATATCTCCTAAGATGCATAACAGCCTAATTATGAGGCCTACCGGCCTCATAATTATTATTATCGGGACGCCCTTGTAATATGTTATCAGGGGCATTTTGAGATTCTTTAACTGATTGATTCATATATGAAAAAACACTCAAACCAAAGTGCCTGAGTTTATTATCAGGGCACTTTTTCGATGGCTGTCGATGATTTATAGAAATAAGCTGGGATACTGTTTTGTTACACAGTATTTTAAAAAGGGTGTTTCGCAATGTCGTCATCACCATTCCTTTGGTCTAAACGCAAATCTATGATTCGTTAATCATTAACGAGGCTAGAACAATAAATTAATACTTATCTTGGATCAACGTATTTTTACGTTGCTCCTAGTAAGAGCCATCCCGACAGAGCCCAGCCAAACCTGTCATGCCGGCAGAACGCCGCGACGAGGGATCTATTAGTTGGGTTTACTGTGGGTCTGAGTGGGCTGATAGTAGATCTCTCACATTGGTTCGAGATGACAGGCTTTTTATCGAGCGGTGCCGAAGAACCTCCTGCAAACCCACTGCGACAAATTGATAACCTAAAGACGCTAACAGCAGCTCAATTCAGCTGCTGGTTAAAAAATAAGCGATACGGCCCTAATTAAAATGGGCGGAGTTAAACCTATGCACGGTGGGTGGAGCTGCTTTGGCCTACAATTAATGCAGTTGAATCCGCAGCAATTTATAACAAAGGAATGTTGGCTATGAAAAACCTGATATTGGCTCTGGCGATTACTGCTCTAAGCACCACCCTGAGCAGCACTCTTGTCGCAGAGCAGATTACTTTGCCAATCGGTGAGCAAACCCGTCAGTCGGAGCTGCAGTTGCCCGCGAGAGGCATGCATAAAAACACGGTATTAGAGGACTTTGGGGACCCTCAGGAGATGACCTCAGCTGTGGGTGAGCCACCGATCAGTCAGTGGCGTTACGATGGCTATGTGGTGTATTTCGAGGGTAACTGGGTGATTCAAGCGGTGGTTAAACACCCACCGCAGGATAGCTAGCATTGAGTTAGAACTCAGCGCTGTTTGTCCTCAAAGCGTCGGTGTTCACGACTGACGCGGTTGAGTCCGTTCATTGAGGCGATACGATAGGCTTCGGCCATGGTCGGATAGTTGAAGGTGGTACGGACGAAGTACTTGATGCTGTTGGCCTCCCCTTCCTGATTCATTATCGCCTGTCCAATATGAATAATCTCTGCGGCCTCTGCGCCAAAACAGTGGATACCCAATATCTGCAATGTGTCTTGATGGAAGAGTATTTTTAACATACCCACTTCTTCACCGGAAATATGCGCTCGGGCTGTGTCTTTAAAATAGGCGCGGCCTATTTCATAGGGGATTTTTTGTTCGGTGAGCTCACGCTCGTTTTTGCCCACAAAGCTGATCTCGGGAATCGTCCAGATACCCGTGGCTACATCGTCCACACGATACTGATCTTTCATGCCGCACATATGAGATGCGGCAAAGCGGCCCTGGTCGTAGGCGGCGCCTGCCAGTGCGGGCCAGCCGATAACATCACCGGCAGCGTAGATATGTGGGATGGCGGTTTGGTAGTCTTTGTTGACCTGTATCTGACCGCGGGAATCGGTTTCTAGACCTATGTCTTCTAGGCCCATATTCTTGGTGTTACCACTGCGTCCGTTGCACCAGAGCAGTGCTTCAGCGTGAATACGTTTGCCGGACTTAAGCTCTAGGGTGACGCCGTTTTCGCCGGTGGTGACGCTCTTATACTCTTCGTTGTGGCGTACCATCACGTTTAAGTCACGCAGGTGATAGCTGAGGGCATCGGAGATTTCGTCGTCGAGAAAGTTCATCAGCCATTCTCTGGTATTGACCAGATCGACTCGGGTATCAAGGCCACAGAAAATCGACGCGTACTCGCAGCCAATTACACCGGCACCGTAGATAATAATATTTCGCGGTGTGCTATCCAGTGACAGGATCGAATCACTGTCAAAGATGCTGGGATGGCTAAAATCAATATCATCGGGGCGATAGGGACTTGAGCCGGTGGCTAATAAAAAGTGCTTGGAACTCACCTGAGTGACTTTGCCATCACTGGTCGTCACCGAGATCTCATGAGCAGTGGAAAATTTTGCCCGTCCAACAAAAGTCTGCACACGGTTGCGGGCATAACCCTTTGTGCGCCCCTGAACCTGTTTGGTGATCACATCGTCGGCGGCTTTCATTACTTCTGGGAAAGAGAACCACCGCGGTTCACCAACGGCCCGGAACATGGGCATGGTGTTGTATTGCATCATCCGTCGAATCGACTGTCGCAAGGCTTTTGAGGGGATGGTGCCCAGGTGGGTGCAGTTGCCACCTGCCAGTGCCCGCTCGTCCACTACGGCAACGCGCCAGCCCTGCTTGACGGCGTTCATAGCGGCGCCTTCGCCACCGGGACCGCTGCCGATTACGACTAGATCATACTGATAATTGGTCATGCTTAGGTCTTTTCCTGTTCTGAAGAACGCTGATTGGCACTGGCATCGTAGGCCAGATCGGCATCGCTCAGTTCGTCGCATTTATTCGGATCGCCACCACAGAGGTCGCAGTTGTAGTTGGCTTCACCCAGTGCGGCACCCACACCACCACAGGATCCGGCTATGGGCTTGCCACCCATGAGGACGCCGACGGCCATGGCTGTAATCAGCAGGGCAAAAATAATAATGGTAAGAAAGATTTCAGCCATGTTTAGTTCTCGCTGATAACCGCTGCTGCGGTTAAATAGTATTTAAAGGCGTCGCTGTAAACGGCGCTGAACTGCTCGTCGGCTTTGACCAGCATGTAAACCGCGATGGATTGCCGGTTAGCTATCTCTAGAGCAGCCTCATCACCCATGACCAAAAAGGCTGTGGCCCAGGCATCTGCATCAATACAGCGATCAGCGACTACAGTCACCGAGGCCAGACGATGCTCTATGGGTCGGCCAGTTCGTGGATCTATGCTGTGAGAGTAGCGTTTGCCGTCTTTCTCAAAGTAATTTCGGTAGTCACCCGAGGTCGCCACGGCGGCACTTTCGAGAGTAATAACATTATCCACCTGGCCCATGGCATCAGGAGTCTCTATAGCAATACGCCAGGGCTGCCCTTTGGGGTTTCTGCCGCTTACGCGCATCTCTCCACCCACTTCGACTAGATAGTCTGGCAGTGCCAGCATTTCCAGTAGGTCGGCGACCTGATCAACGGCATAGCCTTTGGCTACGGCAGAGAGGTCTAGGCTCAGGGGCAAAGCTTTGCTGATGGTTTGCTTGTCGGTATTTAATATCAGGTGCTGGTAACCCATGTTGGCCAGTGCCTGAGCAATTTCATTGTCTTCAGGAATACGATCATTGGTTATCTGCGGGCCAAAGCCCCAGAGATCTACCAATGGACCTACACTGGGATCGAAGGCGCCAGCGCTCTGTTGCCAGATCTGACGGCTGGTCTGCAACACAGTCCAGAGCTCAGGAGATGCCGCTACCTCTTCAGCAACCGGCAGGCGATTAAACTGGCTTAACTCGGATTCCGATTTGTAGGTGGACATGGAGAGATCAACAACGTCCAGCGCCGCGTCGATACGCTCGGCTAGATCTGCTGGTGCTGGTTGGTCTGCCACTATGGTGATGTGATAGCTGGTACCAAATTTACTACCGGAGATCTTTACAATCTCAGGGGCGTGGTCGCAGCCGCTAAGCAGCAGAAAGCTGACTAGGGCTGAAAGCAAAAACGAGGCTTTCACAAGCCCCGTTATTTTGTCGCTAGATAAGATCATCAAGCGCTATTACCCGCCGAAGTCATCGAGGAAGATATTCTCTTCTTCAACACCCAGGTCTTGCAACAATTTGACCACTGCGGCGTTCATCATTGGCGGCCCGCACATGTAGAATTCACAATCTTCTGGCGCGTCATGATCTTTCAGATACTGCTCGAACAAGACATTGTGGATAAAGCCGGTGTAGCCTTCCCAGTTATCTTCCGGCTGTGGATCTGAGAGTGCCAGATGCCAGTCGAAGTTATCATTTTCTGCGGCCAGGGCGTCATATTCATCGTCATAGAAACATTCACGCAATGAACGAGCTCCATACCAGAAGCTAATCTTGCGAGTGCTTTTGAGACGCTTGAGCTGATCGAAGATATGCGAGCGCATTGGCGCCATACCAGCACCACCGCCTACAAAGACCATTTCGTTTTCAGTGTCTTTGGCAAAGAACTCACCGAAGGGACCGTAAACGGTAATCTTGTCGCCAGCTTTGAGACCAAAGGTGTAAGAGGACATCTGTCCTGGGGGAATACCTTCAGAGCGCGGTGGCGGCGTGGCAATACGAATATTGAACTTAACAATGCCCACTTCGTCTGGATAGTTGGCCATTGAGTAAGCGCGAATAACCGGCTCAGTCACAATTGACTCGTGCTTAAAGAAGCCAAAGTGCTCCCAGTCGCCACGGTACTGCTCTTCGATATCAAAGTCAGCATACTTAATGTGGTGTGGCGGGCATTCCAGCTGCACATAACCACCGGCGCGGAAGTTAACATCAACTCCTTCAGGCAGTTTCAGGGTCAGCTCTTTAATAAAGGTCGCCACATTTTGGTTTGACTCAACCACACATTCCCAGCGTTTGACGCCGAAAACTTCTTCCGGGACTTCAATTTTCATGTCCTGCTTAACCGGAACCTGACAGGAGAGTCTCCAACCTTCAGCGGCTTCGCGACGGTTAAAGTGGCTCTCTTCGGTGGGCAACATGGAACCGCCGCCATCGGCAATAACACATTTACACTGGGCGCAGCTTCCGCCGCCACCACAGGCTGAGGGCAGGAATAAGCCGGCATTGGAAAGGGTCTGCAGTAGCTTGTCGCCAGCTGCTACGGTGATTGTTTTCTCACCGTTGATCTCAATATTGACGTCGCCAGAGGACACCAGCTTGCTGCGAGCGGCCAAGATAAAAGCAACTAGAGCAAGGATGACCACCGTAAACATGGTGACGCCGAGGATGATTTCGATATTCATGAGTAGCTACTTCTCCGTAATCAAATGTCTATGCCGCCGAACGACATAAAGCCTAAGGATATTAGGCCTACAGTGATAAATACGATGCCCAGCCCCTGAAGGCCTTCTGGAATATCGCTATATTTTAATTTTTCTCGAATTCCTGCGAGTACTACGATGGCCAGTGCCCAAGAAGTACCAGAACCAAAGCCATAAACCACACTCTCGGTGAAGTTGTAACCGCGCTCGGCCATTAACAATGAACCACCGAGAATCGCACAGTTCACCGTAATCAGCGGCAAGAACACGCCAAGGGCGTTGTAGAGTGCCGGCACATACTTATCGAGAAACATCTCCAGGATCTGCACGATGGCGGCGATAACGCCGATAAAGCACAGGTAGACCAAGAAGCTCAGATCCACATCCGGCAGACCGGCCCAAGCCAGTGCGCCATCAGATAGCAGATAACCGAGCAGCAGGTTGTTTACTGGGACAGTAATGGTCTGCACTACGATTACTGCAATACCCAAACCGAATGCGGCGTTGATCTTCTTCGACAGCGCCAGGTAGGTACACATTCCCAAGAACAGACTCAGGGCGATATTGTCGATAAAGATCGAGCGAACTAACAAACTTAAATAATGTTCCATTAGGCAACCTCACTCGGACGGCTATTGGCGGTGATCTTAAAGTCCGGCTGTTCAACCTGATCTTTCTTGCTGACGCGAAGAACCCAGATAAACAGACCAATTAAGAAGAAGGCGCTGGGTGGCATCAACATCATGCCGTTGGCCACATACCAGCCGCCGTCGGTGCTAACTTTGAGCACTTCGTAGCCCCAAAGCTTGCCAGCGCCAAACAGTTCGCGGAAGAATGCAACAATCATCAGTACCACACTGTAACAAAGACCATTACCAATACCGTCTAAGAAGCTCGGCAGCGGTGGGTTTTTCATGGCGAAGGCTTCGGCGCGACCCATGACAATACAATTGGTAATAATCAGTCCAACAAAGACCGACAGCTGCTTGCTGATATCGTAGGCCACGGCCTTGAGCACCTGATCAACCACAATTACCAATGAGGCAATAATCGTCATCTGCACAATAATACGGATGCTGTTGGGAATATGGTTGCGGATAAGCGACACAAACAGGTTCGAAAACGCCGTTACCACGGTCAGTGCCAGGCACATTACGAAGGCGACTTTCATACTTGAGGTCACAGCCAGGGCCGAACAGATTCCGAGGATTTGCAACGCAATCGGGTTGTTGTTCAGTACCGGTTCTAGAAGCGTATCTTTAGCTTTTGACACGATTAGGCCTCCCCTGTCTTAAGATTGCTGATCAGTGGCGAGAAGCCTGAATCACCTAGCCAGTAGCGCACTAGATTATCAACACCACGAGTAGTCAAAGTAGCGCCAGCGAGACCGTCGATCTGTGACTCATAACCGTCACGATTCATATCCGCCTTACCTTTTAATACAGTGATCGCCAGATCGCCGGAGTTGTAGGCTTTCTTGCCTATCCAGCTGGCTTTCCATTTAGGGTTGTCAATTTCGCCACCCAAACCCGGTGTTTCGGCGTGCTCGTAGAAGCCAATACCGGCCACCGTTTCGAGATCCGATTCCAGTGCGATAAAGCCATACAGCGTTGACCAGAGGCCATAGCCTTTAATCGGCAGAATGATTTTCTCTAAGCCCTGCTCCCCTTCTACTATATAGATGGTGGCGTAATTGGCGCGACGTCTGATCTTGGCAATATCTTCATCACCGGACAGCGCTATAGACTGTGCCGGATCTTTGGAGGCTTTGCGTTGATCATAGACAGCGGGATCAACTGCATCGCTAAAGCGACCGGTTTCCATATCGACAATACGAGTCGTGATCTGCTCAAACTGAGTCTCAACATCAATGCCGGCTTTTAACAGGCCAGCAGAGGCGAGAATATTGGTTTTCAAATCCAATATCTTATTCGCGTCCTGCATAGGTCGCAGAATCACTGCAGCGCTGGAGACCACTACTGCGCAGACAACACAGAGCAGTGCGGCAACGCCGAAAGTTTTCTTGATAGAGTCACTAGCCACGGGCCAATCTCCTTTTAATATTTCCTTGAACCACAGCATGATCGAACAGTGGTGCAAATAGATTGGCAAACAGAATCGCCAGCATCATGCCCTCTGGGAAAGCCGGATTAACCACGCGAATCAGGATCACCATGACGCCGATCAGCATGCCGTACCAGAACTTGCCGGTGTTGGTCATTGCAGCAGATACGGGGTCGGTGGCCATAAAGATTGCACCGAAGGCAAATCCGCCGATCACCCAGTGCCAATAGAACGGCAAGGCAAACATCGGATTAGTTGAGTCGATAGCATTAAACAGCATCGACAACAGCGCTGAGCCCAGCAGAACACCACCGATAATGCGCCATGAGGCAATACGCATCACCATCAATACGACACCGCCGAGCAGAATCGCCAGGGTCGAGGTTTCACCGATAGAGCCCTGAATGGTGCCGATAAAGGCTGACATCCAAGTTGCGCTCTGCTCAAGACCCGCCATACCGGCAGTCGCCGCCACAGACAACATGGTTGCACCGGTGTAACCGTCAACTGCAGTCCATACCGCATCGCCAGACATATAAGCTGGGTAGGCAAAGTAAAGGAACGCACGGCCGGTTAGGGCTGGGTTGAGGAAGTTCTTACCGGTGCCGCCGAATACTTCTTTACCGATAACAATGCCGAAGCTGATACCGACAGCGACCATCCACAATGGGAGATCCGGAGGACAGCAAAGGGCAAAGAGTACCGAGGTAACAAAGAAGCCTTCGTTGACTTCATGGCCGCGAACACTGGCAAACAACACTTCCCAGAAACCGCCGACTATAAAGGTCACCATGTATATAGGTAGGAAGTAAGCCGCACCGTGAACTAGGTTGTCCCAAATGCTGGTTGGATCGTAGCCGGCCAACATGGCAATAAAGATGCCGCGTCCGCCCTCTTGAGCCAACATGCCCATTTCCAACATGATGGTATTGGCTTGAAAGCCGACATTCCACATACCGAAAAACATGGTTGGGAAAGTTGCCATCCAAACTGTGATCATGACCCGCTTCAGGTCAATGGAGTCACGCACATGGGAGCTGTTCTTGGTTACGTCTGACGGCTTAAATAACGCCGTATCAACCGCTTCGTAAAGTGCATACCAACTTTCCCACTTGCCGCCTTTGTGGAAATGCGGTTCTACCTTATCGAGAAGATTACGTATCATGGTCTTAACCCTCCTTCTCTATTCTGGTCAAATTATCGCGCAGGATTGGCCCGTACTCGTGCTTGCCGACACAGACATAGCTGTAGAGACCGACATCGTCTTCGTCCAATTCTAAGCAACCGAGTTTCTGTGCCATTTCCGTATCACCGACAATCAGTGAGCGAAGTAGCTGAACCGGTAATATATCCAGAGCAGTGACATTTTCGTAACCACCCACAGGTACCATGGCGCGTTCGCTGCCGTTGGTGCTGGAGGTCATATTGAAGAGTTTCTTACTCAGGGAGGACACAAAGATCGGCAGTGCTGAGTGCTTGTCAAAGCCGGCTCTCAGGTAGTGCAGGAAGTCGCGCTCGCGGCCTTCACGGATAACCGAGACCTGGGAGTGATAACGCCCTAAAAAGGCAAACTCGCCAGAGGCTTTGCGACCGGACAGAACTGAACCTGAAATCACGCGGTTCTCGTCGTTCTTTAACTCACCGATAACCAGCTGGTTAAGGTTAGCACCCAGCTGGCTTTTCAGTAGTCGCGGCTGATTGACCTGTGGGCCAGCCAGTGCAACCACGCGGCTGCTATCGATAGCGCCAGTAGTAAACAGAGCACCTATGGCAATCACATCTTGATAACCAATAGTCCAAACCGTTTTCTCAGTGCTGACAGGGTCGATAAAATGAATATGGGTTCCAGCCAGACCTGCTGGATGGGGACCGGCAAAGCTGTGCGCCTGAACGCCATCAATCGCATCGCCGGCAACCGTTGCATCCGCTGCACTGCAAAGGTGCACTGGGCCGTCAGTCAAACGTGTCAGAACGGTTAAGCCGTTGACAAAGTCTTCACTGCGCTGAGCAATAATCGGTGCTGGGTCAGCCGCCAGTGGATTGGTATCCATGGCAGTGACAAAAATAGATGAAGGAGTCGATTCTGGCGCCGGTACTCGGGCAAAAGGACGAGTGCGCAATGACACCCACTGGCCAGAGTTAACCAAGTTATCAATCACCAGGCTGCGATCCAACGAAGCAAGCTGCGCAGCACCGTACTGGGCAAAGCTTTCCGCTTCAGTGCCGTCGACATCGATAACCAGAGATTGGAACACACGGCGCTCGCCGCGATTAACCGCTACCACAACACCAGCTGCAGGAGCGGTATACTTTACACCGACAGTTTTCTTATCGGTAAACAGCAATTGACCCAGCTTGACGCGATCACCTTCGCGCACGGCCATGGTGGGCTTCATGCCCGGGTAGTCAAAACCGACTACCGCAACCTGACCTATTACTGGGCCATCGTGAATAACCTGCTCTGGCTTGCCAGCTATGGGCAGGTCTAATCCGCGACGGATTTTTATCATAGGAAATACCTAATACTCAAAAATTAATATTTGGGCTGTATAACTGAATCCAAGCAAATGCAGGATCTGACGGCTATTTTGCGAGTAATTTCAGTTTAGTTTCGGCATACAGATGAGGAGCTTTGTTCACCGATTCAAGATGCGCGGGATTATAAAGGTCTAGGCGCTTTGATTCCAGTCTGATTGGAGGCAATAAAACCTAAAGTCGACTATATAGCTCTAATTTGTTTTCTCGGGCTGAAGATTTCGCGTAATAGTACTTAAATGGCACTTAAATGGCACTTA
>Ga0115564_10004372_pt1 | contig 11512 bp, 9 predicted proteins | sample COGITO_mtgs_1105_7_FD_88680 | JGI IMG/M metagenome (GOLD analysis project Ga0115564, IMG submission 88680) | Pelagic marine microbial communities from North Sea - COGITO_mtgs_110523 | ecosystem: Environmental > Aquatic > Marine > Epipelagic | place: Germany:Helgoland, sampling site Kabeltonne... | reverse complement strand
CCCAATCTTCCATTGATCTGGTCCACGTCAGCGTGGCCTTTGGTGAACATGTTCTGAAAGCGGTAAACCACCATCAGAGGGGCGTTCGGGCGGCTGATCCCGTGTCACTCCACACAAAACTTGCACACTCTGTCCTCGACGGTGACATATGGCTGATCAAAGGCTCTCTTGGGTCAAAAATCCACATGATTGTCGAAAAACTAGTCCCTTGATTTTTTAGTCGGTAAAGCGCTCCCATGTTGCCTCTTCTGCTCGCCCCCTACGCCGATGATTACACCATCGCCAACCTGCTCAGCTACACGTCAACGCGGGGTGGGCTGGCTGTCTTTACCGCAATGATCATTTGCTTTTTCATCGGCCCGCCACTTATCTCATGGCTGCGTTCCGTGCAAAAAAAGGGACAGCCGATCCGCTCAGACGGGCCGGAAAGCCACCTCCTGACCAAAAAGGGCACGCCGACCATGGGCGGGGCGATGATCCTGTTTGCCATGCTGGCCTCAACCCTCATCTGGGCTGATCTGTCGAACCCTTACATCTGGATTGTGCTGTTCGTGACCAGTGGTTACGGCTTGCTCGGCTTCATCGACGATTACATCAAAGTATCCAAGCAGAGCCCGGACGGTATCGCGGGGCGATTCAAGATTTTTGGGCAGGTCACCATCGGTCTGATTGCCTGCGCCATGATCTACTTCATTTCACCCGAGGATCTGGCGGGCAAACTGCTGTTTACGGTGTTCAAAGATTGGTATCTGCCCCTGGGAATGCTGATGATCCCGTTTGGCCTGTTCGTCTTGGTTGGCAGCTCCAACGCCGTCAATCTGACCGATGGTCTGGATGGTCTGGCCATTGTGCCGATCATGATAGCGGGTGGATCTTTTGGGATTATTGCCTACGTCGTCGGTCGCCCAGATTGGTCACAGGATTTAGCGCTGAACATGGTTCCTGGCACCTCTGAACTGGCAGTGTTATGCGCGGCTCTGGTCGGCGCTGGACTGGGTTTTCTGTGGTTCAATGCGCCACCTGCGCAGGTCTTTATGGGCGACACAGGGTCATTGGCAGCGGGCGGCGCCATCGGTTCGATTGCTGTCATCACCAAGCACGAACTGGTTCTGGCCATCATCGGCGGCCTGTTTGTCATGGAGGCCCTATCGGTGATCATCCAGGTCGGATCTTACAAACTCACCGGCAGACGCGTGTTCCGCATGGCACCAATTCATCACCATTTTGAAAAGATGGGGTGGTCCGAGCCGACTGTGGTTATCCGCTTCTGGATCGTAGCCGTGGTGCTGGCTCTGATTGGTCTGGCCACCCTCAAAATCCGCTAGGCCGGCGGTGATCGCTTGCTGAGACCTCTAGATGGACACACGGAAAGACGCGCGAACATGATCCCTCTTCATCACCTGAGCGGTCAAAAAATCGCAGTTTTAGGCCTCTCCCGCACCGGTCAGGCGACCGCGCGCGCAGCCCTCGCGGGTGGGGCGCAGGTTGATGTCTGGGACGACAACCCCGAAAACCCAACCCCGGAAGGCGCTCATCGGCTGAACTTCCCGGAAACCGGCTTTGACGGCCATACCGCCCTCGTCATGTCTCCGGGCATTCCCCTCACCCACCCACGTCCCCACAACGCGGTCCTGCTGGCCCGAGCGGCCGGGGTGCCCGTGATCGGCGATATTGAACTGCTGTGGCGCGAGCGGCGGACCCAGAACCCGTTTATCGGAATTACGGGGACAAACGGCAAATCCACCACAACAGCGCTACTCGGCCACATGTTGCGTGACGCCAGCGTCCCCGCTGCGATCGGCGGCAATATCGGGGATGCCGTTCTGGCCCTAAATCCACCACCGATTGGCGCGCCCTTTGTCCTGGAGGTTTCAAGCTACCAACTGGACCTATGCCGCAGCACAGAATTCGCCGCTGCTGCCCTGCTGAACATCACGCCAGATCACCTCGAACGGCACGGTGGTTTGTCAGGCTATATCGATGCAAAACTGCGTCTTTTCGCCCGCCAAGGCGTTGGAAATCTCGCGCTGGTAGGTGTGGACGATGAACACGGCAAGACCATTGCCGCTGCTCTGGGACACCACAGTCGCGCCAGCGTCCTTCCTGTCACCACCGCGCGCCCGCTCGACATGGGTCTATCCGCCTATGGCGGCGATCTGCGGCTGAACGGGCAGCCCATTCTTGACCTCCGGACAGTTCCGCGCCTGGCCGGCGAGCACAACTGGCAAAACGCCGCCGTTGCCGCGGGGCTTGGCTGGCACGCCGGTTTGACATCGAAACAAATCGCCGATGGCATCGCCTCTTTCCCCGGTCTCGCGCACCGCCAGGAACTCATCGGCAGCCGAAATGGGCTGAGTTTTATCAACGACAGCAAGGCCACCAATGGCGAAGCCGCCGCGGTCGCACTGCGCTCCTACGACAGCATCTTTTGGCTCGCAGGGGGACAAGCCAAGGATGGAGGGCTTAAGGCGGCACTGCATGACCTGAACCGCGTCAAAGCAGCATTTATTTACGGTGAATGCGCTGCTGAATTCCAGACGCAACTTGCAGGCAAGTCCCTTCAGACACAGACTTTTTCGACCCTTGAGGAGGCTTTTGGAGCTGCTTTAGCGACCGCAGAGGCCGAATCGATAGATTCTGCGACGATTTTGCTGGCCCCCGGCGCCGCTTCGTGGGATCAATTTACGTCTTTTGAAGACCGGGGCGATGTTTTTCGAGCTCTGGCAAATGCCTATTTGAATTAGGGAATTTTGACATGAACCATGTCACCCGCTCTGACACGTCTTTGGTTGGGCGTTGGTGGTGGACGGTTGATCGCACGACCATCTTTATCGTGATGATCCTTCTCGCCTTTGGTGCGCTGCTGTCGTTTTCAGCGTCACCAGCTATGGCTGAGCGTCTCGATCTTGAAGCCTTCTTCTTTGTTAAACGCCATTTGGTGTTTCTGGTTCCATCGGTTGTTCTGCTGTTCGGGCTGAGTTTGTTCAGCCCCGTCTGGATCTGGCGGCTGTGCCTGCTGGGCGTGGTTGGCGGGTTTGCCGGCATGATCCTCACGCTGCAAATTGGCGAAGCGGTCAAGGGTGCGGAGCGCTGGATCGACTTGGGCATCGTCAAGCTTCAGCCCTCGGAGTTCATGAAGCCTGCATTCTTTGTCATAACCGCTTGGCTGTTTGCTTTGGACCGGCGCATGAGCCAGCGGTGGGCCCTGCCGCTGAACGTGTTTATGCTGCTGGGCATGGTCGCGCTTCTGATCCTGCAAAAGGACTTGGGCCAATCGATCCTGTTCGCTTCGGTCTGGGGGATCCAATTGTTTCTGGCGGGTTATCCGCTGACCTGGATGTTCAGTCTAGCCGGGATCGGCGTTGCTGGGCTCTTTGGCGCCTACAATTACATGCCGCACGTGCGCAGCCGGATCGACGGTTTCTATGCCCCCGATGGTGACCGGTATCAGATCAACCGCGCCGCTCAGGCTTTCAACGACGGCGGATGGCTTGGCGTCGGACCGGGCGAAGGCAAGGTCAAGAACGCCATTCCAGATGTGCACAACGACTTCATCTTTTCTGTTGTTGGCGAAGAATTTGGACTGATGGCCTGTATCGGCGTTTTGCTGGTCTATACGCTGCTGGTGATGAGGGGCATCGGGCAGGCGACGCGGTTTGACAGCCTGTTCACCTCACTGGTGGCGCTGGGCATCGTTTGCCAACTGGGCTTGCAAGCGTTGATCAACATGGCGTCCACGTTGGCACTTATACCCACCAAGGGCATGACCTTACCATTTCTGAGCTACGGCGGTTCCTCGCTGCTGTCGCTTGCCGTTTCCATGGGCATCTTTCTTGCCGTGACCCGACGCCGCCCGCGACAAGAGAGCTTTCTATGACCCTGATCGTTCTTGCCGCCGGGGGAACCGGGGGGCACGTCTTTCCAGCCATGGCGCTTGCCCGCGTTCTGACGTTACGCGGGCACGACATGCGTTTGCTGACAGACGAACGAGGGGTGAAATACGCAGCAGACTTTGACCCGGACGGGATCGAGGTCATTGCAGCGGGCGGGCTTGTTTCAGGGGCGCCGCATCGCCGCGTCAGTGGGTTGCTTCGACTGGCACGCGGATATTTTCAGGCTCGGGGACATTTGCGCCATTGGCAGCCGGGAGCAGTCGTGGGCTTTGGTGGCTTTCCCTCTGCCCCGCCCATGCTTGCAGCTCAGCATCTGAACATCCCCACTCTGATGCATGAACAAAACGGCGTCATGGGACGCGCTAACATTTTCGCTTCGCGCAATGCCCGGCAGATTTCAGCCGCCTTCCCCCATGTCGAAGACGTACCAGACCGGGCGAAAGCCAAGCTACACGTTGTCGGCAACCCCATTCGCGAGGATATCGTGGCCATCGGCGAGGCACCTTTTCCGCCGCTGACCGACACGCTGAACCTGCTCGTTTTTGGTGGCTCTCAAGGGGCTGCGGTTTTTGCCAGATTGATTCCCGAAGCCCTGTCGCGGCTAACCGGGGATCAGCGCGCGCGCATCCGCCTTGTCAGTCAAATTCGCGATGAAAACCACGCTGAGGCCGAGGCCAAACTATCGGCCTTGTCGCTCGCCGGGCTGGAGATCGCGCCATTTTTCAGCGACATGGCTGAACGCCTGGCGCAGGCGCATCTGGTGATCAGCCGTTCTGGCGCGACGACGGTGCACGAAATTGCCGCTGCTGGACGGCCGGCGATCTTTGTTCCCATCGCCGTTCACACGGACGATCAACAAGCCAAGAATGCCCGCCTTTTAACCGACAGCGGCGCGGCCCTGCTTGTACGAGAGGGCAAGGATGCAGCAGCCAAAATTGCCTCGCATTTGACAAAGATTCTCGATACCCCCTCTGAGGTGTCAGAGATGGCTTCTCTGGCACGGGAAAGTGCCCTCTTGGGAGCCGCGGAAAAGCTCGCTGATCTGGTCGAGCAGGAGATTGAACAACAATGACGTCACTGAACACCTCGATCCGTCACATGCCCCTGGACACAGGCGTCTTTCACTTCGTCGGGATCGGCGGCATTGGGATGTCGGGGATCGCGGAAGTGCTGAAAAACCTCGGCTACGAAGTGCAAGGTTCCGACATCGGCGAAAGCGCCAACGTCAAGCGACTGCGCGACCTGGGTATCGACGTAAAAATCGGTCATCAGGCTGAACACGTGGAACAGGCAGCCGTTCTGGTGGTCTCCTCGGCGATCAAACCCAACAACCCCGAGCTGCTCGCTGCGCGCGCGCTGTCGCTGCCGGTGGTTCGACGCGCGGACATGTTGGGTGAGCTGATGCGCTTGAAATGGGCGATCGGCGTGGGCGGCACCCACGGCAAAACCACCACCACCTCCCTGATTGCATGCTTGCTGGACGCAGGGGGAAAGGATCCGACCGTGATCAACGGCGGTATCATTAACGCCTATGGCACCAATGCCCGACTGGGCGAGGGCGACTGGCTGGTTGCCGAAGCGGATGAAAGCGACGGTACCTTCACGCGCCTGCCCGCGACGGTGTCTGTAGTCACCAACATCGACCCGGAACACCTGGACCACTACGGCAGCGTCGAGGCTCTCCATGAAGCGTTTCGGGCCTTTATGGGCAATATCCCGTTCTATGGCTTTGCCGTCGCCTGCACCGATGATGAAACGGTGCAGGGACTGCTGCCCCAGGTCGAGGACCGCAGGGTTCTAACCTACGGCTTCAACCCGCAGGCCGATTTGCGCGCCGTGAACGTGCGCAGCAACGGGGTTGGTATGACCTTTGACGTTCATGTCAGTGAACGCGTCAGCATATCCGGGGCCAGCCACGTGATTGCAGACATCACCCTGCCCATGTTTGGCGAACACAATGTCTCCAACGCTGTGGCTGCGATTGCCGTTGCGCTGGAACTGGGCGTGGAGCCCGATGAGATCCAGAAGGGTTTTGAAGGCTTTGGCGGGGTCAAGCGGCGTTTTACCATCACTGGGCAGTGGAACGACATCACGGTCGTTGATGACTATGGCCACCACCCCGTTGAAATCACAGCCGTCCTGCGGGCCGCGCGGCAACGGGTTCAGGGAACGGGGGGCAAAATCCACGCGATCCACCAGCCCCACCGCTTCTCCCGGCTCAATGACCTGTTCGAGGATTTCTGCACCTGCTTCAACGAGGCCGATACCGTCCATATTGCCGACGTGTTTGCCGCAGGCGAAGCCCCGATTGAGGGCATCAGCTCAGACGCTCTGGTCGATGGCATTCAAGCCCGGGGACATCGGCACGCCCGTCGGCTGCACGACGATAGCGAGATTGCCGGATGGGTTCGGGAGCACGCTGAACCCGGCGATCTGGTCGTCTTTTTGGGCGCAGGCAACATCACCGCGTGGGCCAATGGCCTGCCAGCGGCACTGGATCAGGGCTGATCATGGTCTCGCTCCTCGATCGCCTGCCGAAGGTGCGCGGAAGCTATCGTGAAAACCACGAGATCGCGCCGCTGACCTGGTTTCGTGTGGGCGGTCCGGCAGCGGTTTTGTTTCGGCCTGCTGACGCCGAGGATCTTGCAGAATTTATTGCCAACAAGCCCAGCGACATCCCTGTCTATCTGCTGGGCGTAGGCTCAAACACCCTTTTGCGCGATGGTGGATTTCCCGGCGTGGTTATTCGGTTGGGCGGCAAGGCCTTTGGCAGCGTTGAGATCGAAGGCCAGACCATCACCGCCGGCGCTGCTGCACTGGATGCAACGGTCGCCAAAACCGCAGCCCGTGCCGGGCTGCAGGGTCTTGGCTTTTACGTGGGCGTACCCGGCACCATCGGCGGCGCGCTGCGTATGAATGCAGGCGCGCATGGTGGTGACACGCACCAGCATTTGGTGTCCGCACGCGCGCTGTCGCCAAATGGCGCGATCCACGACCTACCCGCCGAGGACCTGGGCCTGAGTTATCGTCACTGTGCCTTGCCCGCAGACTGGATCTTTCTCTCGGCCACGTTCCAGTGCGAGCCTGGTGACGCGGAGGCGTTGCAGACTGAACTGACTCACGTGCAGGAAACACGCGAAGCCACGCAACCGATCCGGGAGAAAACCGGCGGTTCCACTTTCAAAAATCCGCCCAACGACGCCCCCCATGGAGCATCTGCATGGAAACATGTGGACGCCGCAGGGTGTCGAGGCTTGCAGGTTGGCGGGGCGCAAGTATCTGAAAAACATTGCAACTTTCTGATCAACACGGGCCAAGCTACGGCACGGGACATCGAACAGCTCGGTGAGACCGTACGCGAGCGCGTTTATCGCGACAGTGGGGTTTTGCTACACTGGGAAATTCGCCGCCTGGGTGACTTTTCGGCTGGTCAATCCGTGTCGACAGCGGAAGAGGTGTTGGGACTGTGAGCAAGAACGTTCTCCTCCTCCAGGGTGGCCTTTCTGCGGAACGGGCCGTGTCCTTTGCCAGCGGAAAGCCCGTACAGGATGCGCTGGAAAGCAGCGGCTACCGCGTTGTTACCTTTGACCCGGATTGGGATGTCGCACAGACTTTGCCCTTGGCCTTGCAAGGCATTGACGTGGTGTTCAACGCGCTGCACGGAAAATGGGGCGAAGACGGCAATATTCAGGGCATCCTGAACTTTGCGAAAGTCCCCTACACCCATAGCGGCGTTCTGGCATCGTCCCTAGCCATGGACAAACCACTCTCCAAAACCGTGTTTGCCGCCTCAGGTATCCCAACGGTTGCCGACGTAAGCGTCACGCTGGCCGACCTCACCCAAGGCGACCCCCTGCCGCGACCCTACGTGATCAAACCGGCGCAGGAAGGATCATCTGTTGGGGTAAAAATTATCATGCCAGGCGACAATCTGGACCTGGCCGGTCTGGATCAGTACGGCGCGCTGATGGCCGAAGACTTTGTTGCCGGACGCGAACTCACCGTTTCCGTGCTTCAAACCAAGGGCGAAGTGCCACGCGCTTTGGCAGTGACTGAGTTGAAACCAAAAACGGCCTTTTATGACTATGAAGCGAAATACAACGCTGAGGCCGAAACTGAGCACGTGGTCAATCCCAGCGATCTGCCGGCCGACGTACACCAGCAGCTGCTAGAATGGTCAGAGCGCGCGCACTTGGCTCTGGGTTGTCGCGGCGCGAGCAGGGCTGACTATAGATTTGATCCCGACTCTGGTCGAATCGCGATTCTTGAGGTAAATACACAGCCAGGACTGACACCACTCAGTCTTTTGCCGGAGCAAGCTTTAGCGACGGGAATGGATTTTAAGGCCCTTGTGGCATGGATGGTTGAAAACGCGGAATGCGACGCCTGATTGGATTTTGGCGGAAAGACGGACACGTCGAAGCCTCGAAAGAGACGCATAAGGTTGCGGGTCACGGCCCCAGCTTCGATAGCGACGTTGAATTCGCAAGTGACAGCAAACGCGACAGAAGGTCTGCTCTGGACCAGCGTCGCCGACGGTTGAACCGTGAGTCCCGTCATCGACGGATCACGGGCTTTTTGCGTGTGGCCGCGCCGCTGCTGCTGGCTGTTTCAGTGACGGCTGCGGCAGCCTGGAGCTGGTACAGTGGCCGCCTGGACATCGCCGGAATCCGTGGCGCGCAGGCTGCACAGATCGCCGGTGCCGCGGTTGGACTGCGGATCGAAGAATTCTCGATTTCCGGTCGCCGCTACACACGCGAGTCTGACATTGTCGCTGCCGTGGGTGCCTACTATGGCGATCCCATCCTCGGCATCGACCCCAACGACGCCAAACTCAGGATCGAGGGCCTACCCTGGGTGAACCGCGCCGAAGTTGAGCGGATTCTGCCCAAAACCATCGCCGTCACCGTGGTCGAGCGGGTTCCCATGGCTATCTGGCAGAGCAATGACTTGCATCAGGTTATCGACACCGAAGGCAAAGTCATCATAGACCAGTCACCCTCTGACTTTCTCGACTTGCCAGTCGTATCGGGCGAAGGCGCAGCCGTATCGGCCGCCGAATTGGTGTCTGTACTGAGCATCGTTCCATCTATCCGCCAATATGTCGTCGCAGCTGAGCGACGCGGCGATCGCCGGTGGGACCTGTTTCTGACGCTAGGTATCAAAGTACAATTGCCCAGCACTGCCGCCGACCTCGCCCTGCGCCGATTATCCGACGCTGAGGGACGATTTGGCCTGTTAAGTCGGGATATTGTTAACATCGATCTCCGTGTTGCCGACCGCATGATCGTGCGAAAGCGAAACGAATCTGATGATAATGGTCGTGATTTGTTCGCGACAGAAACACACGTTTCCACGTTTTTTCAGGATGGTAGCGAAAATAGCTTAACTCCTGATGTAGATTCGTTTACATTATAAGCTCTAAGGGGATGTCTCATATTTTTGAGACATAATTCTGAACTGCTAGCCGCGTTTTTTCGGGTGGTGGTGATATTAATTTAAGCGCTCGGCAACGGGTGCGTATTTGATGGAATATATTTGAGCCTATGCGAACGTTCCGTTCACATCGCGGCTTATACGGGGTCTTAGACGTTGGATCGTCGAAGATTACATGCCTCGTCATAAACGCGACCAACCACCGAAACCCCAAAGTTCTTGGGATTGGTCACCGCGCGTCCAGAGGGATGCGGGGCGGTGAGGTTGTGGACATGGACGCGGCCAAGGATGCAATTCTGGCGACGGTAACGGACGCCGAAGAAGCCGCCGGGTTGACCATCGAAGATATCTTTGTTTGCTACTCAGGCGGTAAACCCCGCAGCCAGCTGGTCGATCTTGAGATCGACGTCAGCGGCCATGCGGTGAACGATACGCACGTCAATGCGCTGATCAACTACGCGACGCAGCAACTGCCTTTCGAGCAGGAAAGCGTGCGCCCCATGCATCGCTTACACACGCTGCCCGTCGATTACCGCGTTGACCGCAACCACGGCATCAGCGATCCGCGCGGCATGACCGCCGATCGGCTAGGCTCCCGTCTGCTTGCAGTATCGGTTTCACGGTCCAGTCTCGACAACATTTTTGACGCGATCGACAAATGCCATCTGACCATTCGTGGCGTGATGGTGGGCGGTCTGGCCAGTCACTATGCGGTCATTACCGAAGAAGAGATGCAATTGGGCGCTTGCCTGGTCGAGATCGGAGCATCGATTTCCACGCTGGTGGTGTTCAACGGTGGCGGTCCCGTTCATCTGGAGACCCTGCCCATCGGTTCAGATCACCTCACCAGAGATCTCGCTGCCGCCTTGAATTGCAACATAGCCGCGGCGGAGCGAATTAAGACACTTTACGGTTCCGCCTTGAGCAATCCCTCCGACAGTGACCGCGAGATCCGCTTGCCACAAAGCGCGTTGAACGGCGGCCTGGTCGGCAGTGACCGTATCACCAAGTCCTTCGTGGTCGGCATCATGCAACCGCGTCTCGATGAGATGCTGAGCATGCTGAAGAACCGCGTCGAGCACACAAATCTCAGAAAATTTGCTGGCCGCCGGGTGATTTTTACCGGCGGAGGCGCCAACCTGACCGGGTTGCGCGACTACGCAACATTGGCGCTGGATCGCCAAATTAGAATAGGACGCCCTCGCGCTATGGCAGGATTACCTGCATCACGCGTTGGGTTTGAGCTGTCCGCCGCAATGGGCCTGGCGCATTTCAGCGCCACTGCGGGCTCCAAGGCGACGTACAGTTCTATGGGCGCAGCACCGCTGACCCAAAAATCCTTGCTTCAGTCCATACCGTTGGTGGGTGGACTTTTTTCAAAGAGGGCGGCGTAGAACGACTGTCCTCACAAATAATGAGACCAAAAAGTATAGGCGACAAAGTCGCATAAGGTACTAATGGAGAATTTTATGTGTGCTCTACAATTGAGCGTTCCGGATCAGAAATCGGTATTTAAGCCGCGCATTCTGGTCCTCGGTGTTGGTGGCGCCGGCGGGAATGCGGTGAACAATATGATACAGGCAGATCTACAAGGCGTAGAATTTGCCGTTACAAATACAGATGCCCAAGCGCTGGAAATGTCCTTGAGCGATCGCCGTGTCCGGCTGGGCACCATGGCGACGCAAGGCCTAGGTGCCGGGGCGAATCCCATGGTCGGTCGCGCCGCAGCAGAAGAATCGCTGCAAGACGTCCTGGACGAAATTGGTGAAGTCAACATGGTCTTCATCACCGCTGGCATGGGCGGTGGCACAGGCACAGGCGCCGCGCCGCTTATCGCTAAAGCGCTGAAAGAACGCGGTGTTTTGACCGTGGGCGTCGCAACCAAACCCTTTGGGTTTGAAGGGGTTGTGCGCATGCGCCAGGCAGAAGAAGGCATCGACCTTTTCGCCTCCGCGGTCGACACTCTGATTGTCATTCCTAACGAAAACTTATTCCGGGTCGCCAATGAGCGCACGTCTTATGCCGATGCTCTGAAGATGGCGGATGAAGTCCTCTATGACGGTGTTCGGGCCATTTCTGACCTGATCGTTCGTCCGGGCAACATCAACCTCGACTTTGCCGATGTCCGTGCATTGATGACCGTGATGGGTAAATCCATGATGGGGACAGGCGAAGCGGACGGT
>Ga0115564_10004368_pt1 | contig 11520 bp, 9 predicted proteins | sample COGITO_mtgs_1105_7_FD_88680 | JGI IMG/M metagenome (GOLD analysis project Ga0115564, IMG submission 88680) | Pelagic marine microbial communities from North Sea - COGITO_mtgs_110523 | ecosystem: Environmental > Aquatic > Marine > Epipelagic | place: Germany:Helgoland, sampling site Kabeltonne... | reverse complement strand
GAATTTATTAGTCCGGATTGTTTTTTTGATGAGAGGCGATGATCAGCCCAATTTGCATCATTAATGTTGACGAATTTAGTTGAATATTTAATATTTATTTCTTTTGAGATTTGTGATTGCCCAAATAGTTCTAGAGAATTACCTTCAGTGTCGATTGCCGCTCCCATTGTATCCCCGTAATTTGTATAATCATAAAAGCCATTGTTATACGTGGTATTTGGACCACAGTTACCATGTTCTGTTACATCCACGCGGGTATCCACAGTTTCAATACCAATTCTTATTGGGTATTTAGTTTTTGTATTTGACCATTCAAGTCCTGCCAAATAGGCATAGCATGAAGGTAAATTTCCAGCCTCATCTTCACCAATTGCTTGGCCATAAATACGTAATGGCACTGAATTTCCTGGTATGTTATATGAAATACCAAAGCCTGCCATTTTATTTATATCGGAGTATGAATTATCATTTGTGTCAAGAATTAAAGCTGCGCCTAATGCAGACATTCCTTTGCTATAATTTTTGCCACCCCACTGGCTGGTTTTGACAAGCTCAAATTCAAACCCTTCAGTAGTTGATAATGTGGCTCGAATGCCAAGCAGCATGGATTTACTGCTATTTATAGAGCTTTTGGTGAATCCATTAAAAACTTCAAGAGACCAATTAGATTTTGAGGGTAACCAATCATGTTTAAATTCATTATTTAATTTGAGATAAACAGATTTAGAAGGACGTGCATTGTGTGACAATATGAGAGATGTTTTGTCTGAAAAAGACCAGTGACGATCAATTGCACCCACACCAAAAGTTGCCATACCTATGTTATACTTAAGTTCAGATCCATCAAAAGTGAACTTGTTATGTCCATTATAATTTATGGCAAGTTTTGATGATAATTTATTCAAATTATAATTAATATTAAAATTTCTGAGGTAAAATTACTAAATAAAAGACTAGCAGGTAGAAGTAGTAAACTTAAATTTAATAAAAAAATTAATTTTTTAGACACTGGAATATGCATTTTTTATAACTATACATAAATACAAATTTTTTAACAGATACATAATTAGCTTAAATCATTTTGTATAGTAAATTTTCACAAATTAAATTTTACATTTAGACTGATAAGCTCTTCAACTCTTTTATTAATACTTTTAATTCTATAATTTTTTGATATTAACATACTATTATGGTAAAAAGTAAATATTTAAGAGTTCCTTATGGTCTTAGTGTTCATGGTAAAGATGAAATAAATGCTGTTGTTAAAGTTCTCAAACATTCCACTCAAATGGGAAAAAATGTTTTTAATTTTGAAAAAAAAATTGCTAAACTTTTTAATAAAAAATATGGATTAATGGTTAACTCTGGTTCTTCTGCAATAATGTTGGCTATGGAATCATTAAATTTACCCGAAGGGAGCGAGGTAATTACACCAACCCTTACATTTTCAACAACAGTATCTTATATTGTTAGAAACAAACTTACTCCTGTATTTGTTGATGTAAAAGAGGGAACTTACTGTATTGATGAAAATAAAATTAAGAATTTAATTACAAAAAAAACAAGAGCAATTCTTGCTCCACATTTAATGGGAAATATAGTTAATTGGAAAAGGTTATTTCCAATCTTAAAGAAAAATAACATTATAATTATAGAAGATTCAGCAGATACACTTGGCGCTACATACCAGGGTAAGTCTACTGGATATTATGCGGACATAAGCATCACAAGCTTTTATGGTTCACATATAATTAATTGTGCGGGGAATGGTGGAATGGTTTGCTTTAATAATAGAGAACAATATATAAAAGCAAAGCTATTACGTTCGTGGGGTAGAAGCTCATCTTTGTATGATGAAAATTCAGAAAAAATAGAAAATAGATTTAACATTAAGCTTGATGGAATTCAATATGATAAAAAATTTGTATTTGAGTCAATTGGTCACAATCTTGAACCCTCAGAGATGGGAGCAGCATTTGGCTTGGTTCAGTTAAAAAAATTAACTTTTAACTTAAATAAAAGACAAAAAATCTTTAATACACATACTAAGTTTTTTAAGAAATATACAAAATATTTTATATTACCAAAGCAGTTACCAGGTTCAAAATCAGGATGGTTAGCATATCCCATTACAATAAAAAATAACGTTCCATTCACTAGAACTGAAATGCAAATCTTTTTAGAAAAAAGAAATATCCAAACAAGAGTCGTTTTCACAGGTAATATATTAAGGCAACCAGGATTTAAAAATTTAAAAAATAAAAAAAGTAAAATAGAATATCCTGAAGCTGATAAAGTTATGCGAAATGGAATTCTTATAGCTTGTCATCATGGTTTAAATGACAAGATGATAAACCATATTCATCAATCAATAGATAAATTTATTTACTCAAAAGAAAAAAATTAAATCTTTAATAACTTTAATTATTAACTTCAATAAAATAATAGCTTTTAATCTTGTGCACATTAAGATTGTCAGAAACTCCACCACATGGTGTTGGTGTAGACCAACAATGACCTTCTGCCGAATATATAGATAAACCTTCCTTGAATTTAGTCTCTTTATATTTCATTGTTGTGACCGCATAATAAGGAAAATTAGAAAATTTGAATATGTCATTTCTGTCAAATTCATTTTTGATTCTATCAAGGTTTTTAAAATTAAAAACAATTATAACAAATACTATAAAAAATTTAAATTTTTTATCAAAATAGTCTCTTTCAATAAATTTACTAATTAATAAAGAAATTGGAATTGCTGAAACTAAAAAGACTATAGAATAACCACCATATCTTAAGGTTGGATGATTTGTAAACCAGATCATAAAAATAACTAACAATATTATATAAAAGATAAAAATTTTATTTTTATTTTTTATCTTAAATCTTTTATTAATATCTAATCTTTTAAAAATTAATGTTATGACTATGCAGCATGTAATAAAAATTCCAAGTTGATCTGAAAATTTTCCAATAAAATACATGCGAATCCAATTACTCACCCAATTAAAATTTTGTACATAAAGTTCTAAATTTTCAGCTCTAAAATTTGGACCAGCACCTGCTTTTGCCCATTGTTCCAACCAAACAGAAAGACCTTTCATTATCTCTATATCTTTTCCCCAGATAACATTCTCACCAAAACAAGTAAATGGAAGTGGTGAAACTATGCAACCTGTAGAAATAAAATGATGTGAAAACATTAAAACAATAATCAATAGTGAAGATAGAGTTGCTTTTGAAAAAAAAATAGATCTAAAATTTTTTAAGGAATTACCATCTAACATAAAAATTGTTAATACTAATAAAGAATATGGCAAAAAATAAGTTTTTAATGTTATGGAAAATCCAAATAATGGAATTAATAATATAATATTTTCTAACTTTTTAGATTTTGTATTAAAACAAATTAAATCAAATAACTTAATAATTAAGATTACAATTAATAATTGCCCCCCTTTATCTGTTCCAAATTCTGCTAACCGATTAAAAGATAAATTAAAATATGCGAAAGTAAAAAAATATAAATATTTTGTTATTAAATCATTTTTATTTAAGACAATTTCTTTAATTAAAAAATAATTAAAGAATATCAAAAAAAATAAAAGGCTAAAATGAAAAGAGTATAGTTGTATAAATGGAAGATAAAAAATTGAGTTTAAATAAAAAATTGAGGATAATAAATTATAACCATGATTTAAATGACCCATTCCGAATATAATTTTGTGTTCAGTTATATATTTTGTAAATGGCAAGTGATAATAAGAAAGATCATCGTTAGTTTTTGAAATAATTAAAGCACTTATTGTAAATAGAGAAATTAAAAAAATATACTTTAAATACTTCTTGTCTTTTTTAAAAACATTTATCAAAAAATAAAATAAACCAATACTGTGTATTGCTATATTGTGATAGAAATTATGGGGAACAAAATAACTAGTAAGCAATGATATTAACGTCAAAAATGTCAATCCATAAAAGCCTGTATATACTGAAATATTATCATTAAAAAAAATATTTCTAAGGAATAATCTTTCAAATATTTTTCCGTAGCTAATAACAGAAATTAAACAAAGAAAAAACGCTACAAAGAAAATTAAAAAATCGCTCATTTAGATAGCGATTTAAGTAATTGATAAAAAGAAATATACAAAACAATATTAATTATTAATATAAAAACTAATATGTAAGTTTTATTATAATACATATAGCCAATATAAGAACTACAAAACAAATACAAATTAATTATAATACCTGTAACTGAACTCAATAAAAAATTTTTTTTGATTATTTTTTTTTTTTTTAAGTATTTATAAAAAATTTGGTGTAAATGATCGTTGTCTGGTAAGTATTTTTTTTTTTTACGAAAACTTCTTCTTATTATTGAAAATAGATTCTCAAATGCAGGGTACCATAATAAATTTGCTATAAAATATGGTGATACTTTTTCATCCAATAAAGTAATATTTATTGTCATAAACCCAATTAAAAAACTAAGTCCATATATTGCTCCATCACCCAGATAGTTTTTTCCAAAAAAATTTAAAATAATAAAAACTACAAGACTCATAAATAATAATTCAATTTTTCCATTATAGAAATTTAGGTTTAAATCATTAGATACCAAGTATAAAAAAAAAATAACTATCAAAAAACTTATAGAAGATAAATTATTAACTCCATCAATAAAATTATATCCGTTCATTAATACTAAGAAAAAAAATGCAATCATCAAAATTCTTAGTGTATTAAAATTCATTAATTCATTTAAAATTTCAATTCTAGTGTCAATTAGTATTTGATTATTTAAATATGCATAAAGAGATATCAATAAAAATTGCATGAAGAGTCTTATTTTGGGAGAAATTAAAATTTTTATATCTGCCATAGCGCCAACACAAAAAAAAGCAAAACAAAATAAGAATGTGATAAAATTATCATTAAATAAAATTACAAATATAATTGGAACAAAATAGAAAAAACCAGATAGTGGAATTTTATCATCTTTTGTATTTAAAAGTAACTTGTGACGCTCTGTTATGGATGCTTTATCAATAAAAATCTCATTTTTTTTTAAATAATAATTAATCAAAGAAAGATAGATCAAAAAAAAGATAAACAATGAAAAAATATATATCATTATTTTTTTATATTATTAATTCTGTTAAAAAATTTTTTTACTTGTATGTCCAAAGGTTTTGTTAATTTATATTCAAATTCAATTTTTGATTTTTTTGCGGCAAGCATATCTGATCTTTTATCACCAATCATTATACATTCATTTGGTTTTAATTTATATTTTTTAAGAGCTTTTAGTATCATGCCGTTTCCAGGTTTTCTTAAGTTAGTTTTTTTTTTATATTTTTTAATTAAAGCCTGAGGATGGTATGGGCAATAAAAAATATCAGTAATTTGTGCTTTTTTGTCAGTTAAATTTTTTATCAAATTTTTATGAAAATTTTTAAGTTCCTTAATTCCAAAAATTCCTCTAGCAACACCAGACTGATTTGTAATTATTATAGTTAAAATTTCTTTTTTATTTAAAAATTTAATAGCGTTTATTGATCCTTTTAACCATTTTGTTTTTGAGATACTGTGTACATACCCATAATCTTTTATTAAAACCCCATCTCTATCAAAAAAAACACATTTTAACATTCAGTAATTGTATAATAATTTTTTTTAATTTAACTTTTTTTATTAATCGTTATTCAATTTATACCAATTTACGAACCTTTTAATGCCTTCATCGAGGTTCACTTTTGGTTTCCATTTAATCAATTTTTTTGCTTTATTAACATTTGAAAAAGTTTTTTTAATATCACCATTTGGAATATTTTTTGTATACTCAATTTTAAATTTTTTTTTATAATTAACCTCAATTAACTTAATTAGCTCCATTAATTGATCAGGTTTTCCTTTTCCAATATTGATCACATCATGATTTTTTTTCATCTTAAAATTTATTAAACTTATAATTCCTTTGATGACATCATCAACATACGTGAAATCTCTCATCATATGTCCTTTATTAAAAACTCTAATTTTTTTATTTTTTTTTAGATCATCTAAAAAACTATAATAAGCCATATCAGGTCTTCCATAGGGCCCATAAACCGTGAAAAACCGAAGTGCTATAGTTTTCATATTAAAGTTTTTTGAATAAGAGCTTGCAATTATTTCATTTGAAAGCTTTGTTGCACCATAAACAGAAACTGGTACATTTTGATTGTCTTTTTCTACAAAAGGATAAATTTTTGTATCTCCATAGATAGAACTGGAAGAGGCAAAAAGAAATTTCTTTACCTTTTTTAATCTAGCTATTTCAAGAATATTAATAAATGGCACTAAATTTTGTTTAAGAGTGTTGTGTGGTTTTTTAATTGAAATTCTTACACCTGGTTGAGCAGCAATATGTATAATTAATTGAATTTTATAATTTTTTAGTTTTGAATAAATTAAATCATATCTATTTAAGTCAATCTTAAAAAACTTAAAATTTTTATATTTATTTAAAATTTTTAAACGGTCTTTTTTTTTTTTTGGATCGTAGTACTTATCAATAATGTCAATTCCAATGACTTTTTTATTTTTTTCTAACAAATTTTTTGTTAGATGAAAACCAATAAATCCAGCGCAACCAGTGACAACTATCATAAATATTTTTTCATAAATGCATTACTATAAAGCTTTACTACATATAGAATTGACTCAATTATACTAAAATTATTATATTTATTGTAAATTTTAAATGCATTTATCAATTTATTTAAGTGGTTAGCAGATAAAGAGTTATTTCTTACCCTGTAACAAGTGAGAAATTTGTTAATTCCACCAAATCTATATTTTTTTTTAGCTATTCTTAACCATAACTCATAATCCTCTTTTGTTTTTAAATTTTTAAACTTATTATTAATTAAGATATCTTTTTTTAATAAGACAGATGAACAACTTATTGGGCACTCTTTTAATAATTGTTTATAATTAAATGATTTTTTAATTTTAACTTTATAAACAATCTTCTTATCTACAAATGCATTGTAGTTAGTGTAACATAAGTCAATTTTATTTTTATTCATAAAATTAATTTGTTTTTTCAATTTATCTTTCTTCCACAGATCATCACTATCTAGAAATGCTATTAGGTTTCCTGTCGCATACCTAATTCCAAGATTGCGAGCTTGTGATACACCTACATTTTTCTTTGTTGAAATAACTTTGATCCTACTACTTTTTTTTTTAATACTTAATAAAATTTTTTTTGAAACATCTGAATTTTCATCATCAATAATTATAATTTCTATATTTCTATAGTCTTGTTTAATTGCAGAATTAACAGAATATAAAATATTTTCTTCATCTTTATAATAAGGGATAATTATTGAAATCAACATAATCCTAAATTAGTATTTTAAAAAAAAATCTTTTAAACCTAATAAAAAACCAATATGTGGGTCTTTATCTTTTTTATATAAGAGTTTTAAAATGTGATTAAATGATCGCAAAATAAAAAAAACATAACAAATTATTCTATTGACTAGACTACTTACTTTTTTATTAATTAAAAGCCAACCAATAGTTTCATGATAAAATCTTGATTTAATTCCAGATATAAAAATACTTTGAGAAACCTTATGGAAGGTATAATAATCTAAGTTAACTAATAATTCACCGTACTTTTTAAGCCTTTGAGATATCTCCATATCTTCTGGGCCAAAGAAAAAATCTTCATCAAGAATTGCTTTTCTTGGGGGATGCAGCTTATTAGTTTTTCTCAAAATTTTAGATCTAAACATTACACAACACCCACATATACTATCTGTTTTGATCAACCCTTTAAATTGCCCAATATCTATTACTCTTCTATCACCTCCTTTCCCTGTTCTTTGAAATCTAAAATAATTTTTTGTAAAATTTAACCCCTTCCACCAGATTATTTTGGTCTTTTTATTTATATGATAATAAACTTTAGGTGAAACTGTTGCCGCATTTTTATTCTGTTGTAAGGTTTTAACCATTCCACTTATAAAATTCTTTGTTACTAAAAAATCACAATCTAGTTTAACTATAAAATCATAGTTATTTTTTAAAGCAAAATTGATTGCTTTGTTGTAACTCCTTGTGACACCTAAATTTTTAGCAAATGGAACATTCGCCACTTCAAGAATTCTATAAATATAAAGATTTTTTGAATTTTTTTTTTTTGTGGATTTATTGTGTAAATTAATTGTGTGAATTTTCTTTTTTTTACACCAATTTAAAAGTTGTTCAAAATGATAGTTATCAGAATTATTATCAACAATAATTGTATCATAATTATTGTAGTCACTTTTAAAAACGCTTTCTAAAAGTTTAGTTGTATTTTTCCAATCATTCCAAGAAAGTATTGCTACTGCAACAGAAGGATTTTTAACTTTCATCAATCTACCTTAGTTCCTTAATTGTTTTGAAAATTGCAGCATAACTATCATTTTTTTTTTTATATTTAAATTTTATTCTAAATTTTTTAATACTAGGAACATATCTATCTTCATCATCGTTAATTATTTTATAGGGAGTTATACATTTTAAATCATATTTATTGCTCAAAAACATAGCTAATTTATGTATATCTACGGGTTTTTCAGCTCCAATATTATACGTATTAAAATTTTTAGTATTTCTAAAAACTAATTTGAGTAAGCAATCTGCCAAGTCATCAGAATGCATGTAAGATCTTATAACTTTGATTTTAGATTTAACAATTATCTCTTTTTTATTAAGTATACTATCAATAAAGTTTCCAATTACATAATTTTTATTAAGGGGTAAACTTTTTCCTACAAAAGTAAAACATCTTGCTATTGAAACTTTAATTCCATAGTTAGATAGCTCTTTAAAAAATTTTTCGTTTTTAATTTTTTGTAGTGCATAACTTTTTTTTGATTTTGATAATTTTTGATTTAAATCTACCCCAAAGCTGTCTTTAATTCTTAATATTTTTTTTGGTTGTTTTCCATAAACAGCTCCTGAACTAGTATAAACAATATTACTATTCGTATGATATTTTTTAGCTAGTTGAAAATAATTTTTTACTCCTTTGTTATCCTCTTTAGAGTTTTTTGTGGTAGCACAATATAAAATATAATTTGCGAATGGTATTATTTTGGCTTTAGTTATATCTTTCTTAATCTGAATAATTTGATAATTTTTTTTTAAATCTGGATGAATATAATTTTTAGATGATTTTGTTATAATTATAATTTTATTTATTTTATTTTGTAAATTCTTTTTTTTTAAAAAAAAGTCAATTATGGATTTTCCAAAAAAACCACCTCCACCTATTATTAAAATACTTTTTTTTATCAATTTAATATTAATTAATTTGCTTCAAAAATTTTTGAATTTCTATCTACAACTAATATATCCATATTTTTTTGAAACTCTTTTCTATTGAGCAGTGGTGACAAATCTTCAATTGGATTTCCAAATTGTAATTTTGGAATAATTTTTTGATTTGATTTTATTTTAATCTCTATTATTTCAGGTTTTTTTGACGTTATTATTTTTTTTAACTTTATTAAATCTTTATGATTTTTAATAATGTTATAATTAATGTTGAATGCACTTGAGATTTTTCTAAAATCAGGATTAGATACTCCTTTACCCGATGCTTCATATCTTTTATCAAGATAAAGATCTTGGAATTGTTTAATTATTCCATATCCATCATTATTTAATATAAAAATCTTAATTGGTAATCTTAGTTTATCAATCGTATGCAGTTCTTGTAAGTTTATTTGAATACTTCCATCACCATCAATGCAAATTATTCTTGATTTATTTTTCACAATTGATGCTCCTATACTTGCTGGTAGGGCATATCCCATTGGTGAGTTTCCAAATGCTGAAAAAAGTTTTTGTCCTTCTTTTATTTTAAAAGATTGAATAGTCCAAGTTAAATGACCACCATCATCTGCTATGATAATATCTTTTTTATTAAGAATTTCTGACAAATAATGAGTAAATACATATGGGTTAACATTGTTTTTTTCTTGATAATATTTTTTTAATACCATCGGATATTTCATTTTCCACTCATTGCACCTGATTAACCAATCTTTTTTAATTATATTTTTCTTTTTATATTTTAAATATTTCTTAAAAAAATATTTTACATCCATCTCAACTGGTACATCGATTTTTAAACCTCTCTGTTTTCCAATTTCATTTTTATCAATATCTACTACTATCTTTTTTGCATTTCTTGCGAATGTTTTTGGTACACCTCCTGTAATTCTTGTATCTAGCCTTGAACCTAAACATAAAAAGAGGTCTGAATTTTGTATTGCAAAATTTGCTGCTCTAGATCCATATACTCCAATATTTCCAATATATTTATTGCTTCTATGATCTAATAAATCCACACCACTCCAAGTGGTAACTATTGGTATCTGAAAATATTTTAGAAATTCTTTAAGTTCTTTTTCTGCTTTTCCATATTTAATACCACCACCTAATATTAGAACTGGTTTTATTGCTTTTTTAAATAAACTTTCAATTTTAGAAATTAATTTTTTTGAATTTATAATTTTTTTTTTATTTTTAGGTTGAAATGATTTCAATTGTTTAGGATTAATTTTTTGTCTTTGAAGATTCATGGGAATGTCAATTAGAACTGGTCCAGGCCTTCCTGAAGTAGCTAGATAATGAGCTTTTTCTAAAACATATCTAATTTCTGACGCTTTTTTTAATTTATAAGAAAACTTTGTTATTGGTTTAGAAATTTTAACTATATCTGTTTCTTGAAAACCAACTTGTCTTACATTTTTTGTGCTTATATGAGAATCTTGTTGTTCATATGTATTAACTTGCCCACAAATATGTAGTGCAGGGATTGAGTCAAAATAAGAACAAGCAATTCCTGTAATTAAATTTGTTGCCCCAGGACCAGAAGTTACCATTGTACAAGAAAAGTTAGGGCCTAATCTAGAATATGAATCAGCCATCATAGCTCCTGCTTGTTCATGAGCTACAGAAACATATTTAACTTTTCTATTCCTGGAAAATGCATCAACCATAAATGAAATTGCCCCACCAGTAATTAAGAAAACTTCCTTAACATTTTTTTTTTCTAAAAAATCAAGAACATAGTCTGAAAGATTCATTTTAAATTATATTCTTTAAAAATTTAACAGTTTTTTTATAATTGAAATATTAATTTAATTTTACTTTAAAAAAATTATTATTCAACTTATTAATCATTTAAATAGTCTATAATTTGTTTTTCACAAATTTTTTTAGTATTTTTAGTTTTTTTATCTAAATCATTCCATAGAATAATTTTTTCAATAGTTTTATCTATATTCCATTTTGGTTTCCATCCCAATTTTTTTATAGCCTTGTAACTGTTTAATCGTAATACTTTTGTCTCTAAAATTTTGCTTTTTTTAATAATAATTTTTTTAAATTTTTTAATCTTTTTAATTTTATCTATCATTTGATTAACATTTATAAAACTACTATCCCTTGGACCAAAAT
>Ga0115564_10004367_pt1 | contig 11524 bp, 8 predicted proteins | sample COGITO_mtgs_1105_7_FD_88680 | JGI IMG/M metagenome (GOLD analysis project Ga0115564, IMG submission 88680) | Pelagic marine microbial communities from North Sea - COGITO_mtgs_110523 | ecosystem: Environmental > Aquatic > Marine > Epipelagic | place: Germany:Helgoland, sampling site Kabeltonne... | reverse complement strand
TGCGGGCATTGCACGCTCGGCAAAAGGGTGCGAGCCTGCCCAATGTTCGTCGTGGGCAAGCGCTGTATCGCGATGCGTTGGGAGCCTTTGCTCGGATCGATGGCTTGAACGTCAATCCTGAGGATGAATGGCGGTCCTTGCTGAGCCGGTATTAGTGCCATCGCAATCGTGAACGGAAAAACGCAATGCTGCCGCATTTGTGTCTCGCCTAAACCATGACGGATGCTTAGTTGAATGGAGCTAGAGGCCGTTTCCTGGCTTCCACGATGAAGGAAAGAAGACGCATGCGTTCTGTCGTGATTGTTGCGATTGCTGTTTTTGCTATGACCGGTTCCGCCGGCGCGCAGGTATTTTACCCGCAGCCCGCCGTGGTGCCGTCCTTTGGCCCGGCTTTTGACACCGAATACGAAACTGCCGATAACCTTGATGTCACGTTGGAAGTCGAGGCCTTCACGACCAACTGGGGTGAGGGCTATTCCGGGGTTTCTTACGGCGTGGCAGCAGAGTTAGACCTGAGCCCCAGCCTTTCGCTGGAGCTCGATGGCAAACGCGTCGATACGACCTTGGGTTCGGCCTACGAATACGGTGCGGGCCTCAACATTCACGGACGCCAAGGTGAGCTGTACGCGGCCATAAACTCTGTAGCGATGCAGCCTGACGGTCTAGTGGCACGCGATCAAACGTGGATCGAAGTTGGTGGTGAGTACATGGTCAACAACAACCTGACCTTTGGCTTCGAGGCTTCAACGACCCTTGATGGCGCCGTGGTTCCCTATGACTCCATTTATACTCCGAATGCCTTGAACCAGTATCGCTAGGCGGCAATAGACAAACTGCTCTGCTGACTTAGCCGTGGTCTAAGGCGGGTCGGAAGCGCTAAGGTCTGGCTCGAAAATGGACAGTTTTGAGCTTTTGGAGCCATGACCAAGAAAACCTATTACGTTACGACGCCAATCTACTACGTCAACGATCGTCCCCATATTGGTCACGCTTACACAACGCTCGCTGCGGATGTAATGGCGCGATTCAAGCGCTTGGATGGCTACGACGTTCACTTTCTGACCGGCACGGATGAGCATGGCCAGAAAATCCAGCGGTCAGCGGAAGCCAAAGGGGTTTCCCCGCAGGCCTTTACTGACGAAGTGTCTGCCGTGTTCCGAGAGTTGGCGACAGACTTCAACTTTTCCCACAATGACTTCATTCGTACCACTGAGGACCGCCACAAGCGCGCCTGTGCCCAGATGTGGAAGCTTCTATCGGATGCAGGCCATATATATCTGGACAAGTATTCCGGTTGGTACGCGGTGTCTGATGAAGCCTTCTACGACGAAGGCGAGCTGATCGAAGGCCCAGATGGAAACCGGATTGCGCCAACGGGGAAATCGGTGGAGTGGGTCGAGGAAGAGTCTTACTTCTTCCGCCTGTCAGCCTTCGAAAAACCGCTGCTGGAGCTTTATGAGAAGCAGCCAGATTTCATTCTGCCCAAAGGGCGACGGAATGAGGTTATCTCGTTCGTGAAGGGCGGTCTGCAGGATTTATCTATTTCCCGCACGACCTTTGATTGGGGCGTCGGCGTGCCCGGTGATGAGAAGCACGTGATGTATGTCTGGCTCGATGCCTTGACCAACTACATCACGGCGACCGGGTGGCCTGATGAGGCGCCGCGCTGGCCCGCAGACTTGCATCTGGTCGGCAAGGACATCCTACGTTTTCACGCGATTTACTGGCCAGCTTTCCTGATGGGTGCTGGGCTGCCGTTGCCCAAGCGTGTGTTTGCACACGGCTGGTGGACCAACGAGGGTGAAAAAATCTCTAAGTCGCTGGGGAACGTGATTGATCCCTACGAACTCAAGGAGACCTTTGGCCTCGATCAGACCCGCTATTTCCTTCTGCGCGAAGTGCCGTTTGGCAACGATGGCGATTTCCGGCGCGACGCGATGATCACGCGCATGAATAGCGACCTTGCCAACAATCTGGGGAACTTGGCGCAGCGGTCGCTGTCGATGATTGCTAAAAACCTGGGCGGCGTGGTTCCGGCTGTTATCCTGACGGCTGAAGACGAAGCGCTGATTGAAGCGGCAGGGGAGAGGCTGCTGAATGGGGTGCGCGAGCATCTGGATGTCCAGGCCTTTAACAAGGCGCTGGAAACCATCTGGCTGGTGATTTCTGAGGCCAACGTTTACATCGACGCGCAGGCGCCATGGACGTTGAAGAAGACCGATCCTGAGCGGATGGGCGCAGTGTTGTACACGGTGATAGAGACGGTTCGCCGGGTTGCGGTAATTCTGCAGCCTGTCATGCCTGAAAGCAGTGGCAAGCTGCTGGATCTTCTGGCCCAATCAGAGGACCAGCGGCATTTTGCGTCCCTGGAACAGCGTTTGGCAGAAGGCACCGAGTTACCCGCGCCAGCGGGGGTATTTCCGAGGTTTGTCGAGGCGGAATGACGGTTGCCTTAGCCTTCGATTTCGAAACCGAAACAGTTTCAGCAAAAAACCTGCGCTATTGAGCGCAGGTTTTTTGTGTTTTGGAGGAGAGTATATCATCTCTGGCGTCTCTTCATGATCTCACAGGCTTAGTTCCCGCGCTATCGTCAGTCGCCTTTGTTGCCGCCGATCATGTTGCGGATCAAACCAACAATCACCAACAGGCCGCCGCCGCCAACAACCGCGCCACCTGTGGCGCCAATTAGGCCGCTGATATCCGTACCAGACGTGTCCATGCCGGTCAGGCTGCTCAAAATTGAACCGCCAACACCGCCGCCGACCACACCCGCAACGGTGTTGCCGATAGTGCCCAATGAAAAGTTCTTGAGAACAGCGCCCGCAATGTTTCCACCAACGCCGCCAATTACCAAACTGATCAGAATATTTACGATATCCATGACTTTGACCCTATTTTAGTCTCTTGAACCAGCGCTCTTCACCGGTCCTATGCGGGTCTTTTAAATAAAATTAAAAATAAAACAACAATATTATCGGACGGGCGGACATTCCGTGGTGCAGGCGGCATCGTCCGATTGGTTGGTTTAGTTTAGCTGACCCGAAGGGTTCCGTCGGCAAACATCATCCCAGCTTTGGCAAAGGTTTTGGCAAACTCGCCCATCTGACCGGCGATGCGGGAAGAGGCGTTGCCGTCCAATGAGCGCTTGTAGACGCCCTGCAAAATCGCCGACATGCGGAACTTTGAGAAGGCCATGTAGTAGTTGATCTCATCCACCGATGTGCGTCCCGCGGCCTCTGCGTACATGGCAACAAACTCCGACAGAGACGGGATGCCCTCATCCGCGAGGTTCAAACCGGCCAGGCCCGGCGATGGCCGGGCGCCTGCAGGGGTAAAGTACATCATGGCGCAATAGGCGAAGTCCGACAGCGGATGACCAATCGTGCTGAGCTCCCAGTCTAGAACCGCAATCGGGGTCAGGTCATTGGGGCCATAAATCATGTTATCGATGCGAAAGTCGCCGTGTGCGATGGTGACGTTGTGCGGCTCGTTGACGTCTTCAGGCATGTTGTCCCGCAACCACGCTGTCAAAGCGTCCATTGCCGGAATGTCTTCGGTCTTGGAGGCTTCGAACTGGCCCGACCATCGTTTGATTTGCCGGGCAATGTAGTCGCTGGACTTGCCAAAATCCTCCAGCCCGGCGGCGCGCCAATCAACGGCGTGCAATCCAGCCAGTGCGTTGGCTGCATTTTCAAAAACAGGCAGGCGTTCAGACTTCGACAGGAGCGGGAGTGCGGGATCCTTGAAGACGCGACCGTCGATGAAATCCATCACGTAGAACATCGTCCCAATCACGGAGTCATCGTCGCAGAGAACGCGGACGTTGGGGACGGGTACGTCGGTCTGGGCGAGCGCCTGCATGATCCGAAACTCGCGGTCCACTGCATGCGCCGAAGGCAGCAGCTTGCCTGTGGGTTTCTTTCGCAGGACGTAGCGATTGCCGGCGAAGGTGACAAGGTAGGTCGGGTTTGATTGACCAGCGTCGAACTGCGCGAGCTTTAGGTCGCCTGTACCGTCACCAGCGGGCAATTGTTCAGCCAGATAGGCCTGAAGTCGCGCGGTGTCCAAGGCGTGCTCGGCGCGCACGTCCATGGCTCGGTCAGCGGTGTCTATGGCCATGTTGGGATCAGAAACCATGGTGGTGTCTTCCTCTTGTCGGTCGTCTGGTTGGTCCTCGGAGCAAACCAAGCATCATCGATGTGCGGGTGTCGGCACAAGCACGCTCAAGCCTGCGGGTTTAACCTCGAACCGTGTGCTTGCTGCGCCGGCGTAACTGTCACCCTCAGCCAGTAAAGGAGACCATGTCCCCGGCTCTTCTTCAAGCGGCTCGATCACCAGTGAACGGCACCTCCACAGCTTTACCTGTCGATGCCCCAGATGCCGTCCGAAATATACCCGTCCCAGTAAGCCGATCAAACCAAGTGTGCTGACATCACCCAAAGCCAGCACTTCCATCATCCCATCCTGCGGGTCAGCGTCAGGCGCGAATTTCATGCCGCCGCCAGCCATAGACGTGTTGCACGCCAGTACCGTCCAGAAACGGTCTTCGATCACGGTTTTGTCGTCGATGGTCAACCGCACGGGGCGGGTTCCGCCCTTGGCCAGCGCTTGCAAAACGCCAACCGGGTACTGCAAGGAGCCGGGCACGGTGGACGCGTTCGCCTCACGGTTGACGTCCGCAGCAAAGCCCCAGCCGGCGACCGATAGAGTTTTGAAAACCGGTGCGTTGCTTTGGCTCGCCTGGAGGCAGTCCAGAGGCATGGATTGAGCTGCGTTAAGCTGCTCCAAGGCCCGGGTCAGGTTGCTCGACCAGCCCAGCGCAGTGGCAAAGTCGTTGCCAGATCCCAAAGGCAGAGGCGCAAAGCTTGCGCCGTCGGGCAGGCATTGAGCCAGTTGATGGGCGGTCCCGTCCCCGCCAACAGCAACCGGCAACCGACCCGCGTCGACCGCATCTTTTACCGCTTTGGGGAGCTGTTTCAGCGTTGGGCTGGTGAAGTGCGCATCGACCCCGGAGGCTTGCGCCCACCGCTCTAATTTCGGTGCGAGTGTAGGGGTAGAGACCTTTAGAGCGGATCCGTTGAGGAAAAATGTCAGAGGCTGACGCACGGTACTCAATCCTTTAGCCAGGTCATGCGGCGCTTCGTCCGCCACGGAAAAGGGCTTTAACCTCGGTCCCCAGCGCGCATAGAGGCTGATTCCCAGACCAAAAAGATACCGAGTATCGCCAGTGCCCAGAACGGCCCCGTCACCACCAACTGTCCCAGCACAACGCCTACGCCGACCAGGATCAGTCCCAGAATGTGCAGGTTACCGGGTAGCCAGCGACCGAGCAACAGTGCAGCGGCAATCACTACCTCCAGCACTGCAACGGCAAAAACCGCGATCAGTGCACGGACGTCGGCCGAGGAATTTGCGTCCAGCACCCCGAAGATTGCTTGTTGAATGGTCCATCCCGGCGTCGATCGAAGCCCCCAGGCCAAAGTGCCGACGGCAACAACCATTGTCAGTGCAGGGGCAAGATAAGAAGGGCGGCGCGCACGGTGTGTCATGGATAGAGACTTAGCACCCTGCGCGTGAAAAGAAACGGGCTTGAAGCTTCTCATAATGCGGGTTTCTCTTGCATTTGTTCATTTTTTGTTTCATTCAACGCCCATGACTGAAGACCTTCTCCTCTGGATCGATGCGCTCCCTGGTTGGGTGCTGATTGCCATGCTTATGGCGCTTGCGACGCTGTTCGGTTGGGTCATGGCGGGGCTATGGCAACGCGGTGGGCTGCAGGAAGCGCAGCGCACAGCGGCCTATGCCGATGCTCAGCTGGAAGCTGTGCGGGAGCAATTGGCAGCCAAAGACATGCTGCTGGGTGAGATGCGCGATGGCTCGACAGATCTTGCAGCCGAAAACAGCGCGCTGAAGGCAAGGTTGGAGGCGCAATCTTCTCAGTTCGCGCAGCAGGCGCTGCAATCCAATCAGCAGAGTTTCATAACCATGGCCAATCAGGTCTTTGAAAAACACCGGACGGCCGCTTCAGGTGATCTTGCGCAGAAGAAAGACACGATCGCAGCGATGCTCAAGCCCCTCGGAGAAACTGTTGCTCGGTACCAGAAGGAGCAGCGCGAGGCTTACGGCAATCTGAGCCAGGAGGTTCAGTCGCTGGCCCGCCAGTCCGCCAGTGCGGCTTCTGCGACGGGTAAATTGGTCAATGCACTGCGCGCCTCGCCGAAAACCCGTGGACGGTGGGGTGAGCATCAGCTCAAAACGGTGCTTGAGTTGGCCGGAATGTCTGAGCACGTGGATTTTGAAACAGAGAAGTCGCTCAAGGGCATGGATGGCACTGTGCGGCCAGACGCCGTGATCCGGCTTCCGGGCGAGAGATTTATTGTCGTTGATGCCAAAACGTCGCTGTCAGGCTATCTGGAAGCCCTTGAGACGGATGATCCTGCTTTGCAAGACGCAGCTCTGCTAAAGCACGCCAAGGAAATCCGGACCCATATGCGCGGCCTCGCAGAAAAGAAATATTGGACTGCTTTGCCGTTCACACCCGATTTTGTGGCCATGTTCATTCCCGGTGAGAACTTCTTCGCGGCTGCTGCCGAGCGCGACCCAACGCTGTTTGAGGATGCGGTTGCCAAGAAAGTGCTGATCGTGACGCCGACAACGCTGGTGGCTCTTTCCAAGGCCATCGCCTATGGCTGGCGTCAGGAAACGATGTCCAAAAACGCTGCTGAAATCGCTGAGACGGGGCAGGAGCTCTACAAGCGATTAGCCAATCTGGGGCAACGAGTGGCTGACCTTGGTGACTCTCTCACCCAATCAGTGAGCCGCTACAACGGTTTCATTGGCACGTTAGAGACGCAGGTCATGCCCCAGGCACGCAAGTTCAACGACCTGCAGGTTGAAGGGTCGCAGGACCCTTTGCCAAAGCTCGAAGTGCTTGATGCAGACCCACGGGAACCGCGCGCGGGCCGTGATTTGCTGTTCGATTTCGACGTGGCACCGAAACAGGTTCAGTAGGGTTCGGTTTCGAGTCCATATCGGCCTCTAATCGTCGGCTCGCATAATAGTCAGAAATTGCTCGATTCGTGGCACGGGGCGTGTAACGCGTCGCAATCCCGCCCCAGTTGCGCCTCAAATCGTCATAACCCCCGTTTCTTTGCCAAAAGATACCTCGATTCGAGATAAAAAAGAGAAAAAGGGGTTTAAATTTCATCTAAAGTGTTTTTTACCGCTACCTATGTATTCGCGCGAAATCTGCGAGCGTTCTGCTCGTTCGCGGTTTGAGGCCAACCTGTTCGGTTCTGGACAGGACGCCGCGCTCATAAAGGTGACGGAGATGACGAAAATGATGTTTGACAGCCAGGACACACGCCAGGTTCTGACCAATGCCCCCGCATTTGAGCCAATGGACAAGCGGCAGGCATCCAAGAAAACGTTGCGCGGTAAGGGTGGGGCGCTTCTGACGTCCTCCGCTCTGATCGCCGCTGCGACGGCTCTGACCTTGAGTGGTGAAGCCGTAGCACAGGGCGTGCCCTCCGGATTTTCGCCGGCGCCGTCCGACGTGGTCTCCTACGTCCAGCTGAGCAACGGCTCGGTTCTGGTCCAGCTGGCGAACCAGCAGTCATTGCTCGTGACGTCCAACAACTTCTTCATCGACGGTAGCGGCGTCCTTTACCTGAGCCCCAGCGTGGCTTCCGGCATCTCCGGGGGTGGATCCATGGGCGCGGCACCGAGCTTGCCGGTTCCCTCCGCACCCATCGGCACAACCAATCTGGGTCAGACCTCTTCAGGCGTAATTTTCGATGACGTAGGCTCTGCGGCCGCGTCGGGTGGAATTTTGGGCAGCATCACCGGCGGTCCAGGCCTGTTTGGCTTGGGCACCATCGGAACGGTTGCCGCGATCGGTCTGGGCGGCGGCGCCATTTTGCTGGCCGCCAACGCCATTCGCTCGCAGCTTTCCGACGACGATGGCGACGGCGCAACCGGCAACGAGGCTGCGTCTGTTGCCGCGATTGATGACGGCATCGAAGCGGGCGCGACCGACGGTACGCTGACGTACGCCATCACCGATCAGGATGGGATCGATGAAAGCGACCTGGTCGCGTCGATCGAAGCGGGCCTCGCAGGCGCCTCGACCATTGCCTCGATTTTCCCCAACGGCGCGATCGTGGAGACCGAACGCACAGGCTCCGGCCTGGTGGATGGCACCGAGGACACGTATCGCTCGATCAACGTAACGCTGACCGGCGACGTCTCAGGCAGCTTGAACGTTGGTGAATTCACCGGCCCGGCTGTGTCCTTCACCGACGCTGGTGGCAACGAAGAGACCGTCAATTTCGCCTTGAACATCACCGGCGACGACGATGGTGGTTCAGGCACGGGCAGCACGGATACCAGCGGCACGTCGCTGGAGCTGAACGCAGCCGACGGCGGCACCTACACCATCCCGCAGGGCGGCACCTACCTGTTCCGCGCAACGGACAGCGATGGCGACACCATTTCTTACGATATCAACAACAACCCCACGGGCGTTGGCATCGACAGCAACACCGGCCTGGTCACCGTTGCCAATTCAGTGTCGACCGGCAACCACACCATCACCGTGACCGCCACCTCGACCAACGCTGACGGCACCGTTGAGACCGACACCGAGACCTACAACATCGAGGTTACGTCAAACGGCGGCACGACCCCGACCAACACCGTTGACGCCGATTTTGACAGCACAGGCGCGGGCTTCAGCACGCTCACAGGTCAGAATATCTCCGACGCCTCGCTGGCGACAAACGACGACGACGAGTTCGAAGTCCCGACCGCCAGTGACCTCGCCAACTCCTACGTGATCGACGGCCTCGCCGGCGAAGACACGCTGTATTTCTCCGAGTTCGGCGCGACCTACCACCTCGACCCCACCGACATGAACAGCTTCGAAGACGTGTCAGGGTTCGAGACGCTCTCGCTGCTCTCCGGCGTTAATCTGGAGATCAACGGCGGTGTCCTCGACAGCACGCAGACCGGCGACATCGAATACATCTCCGGCTCGTCTGAGAACCGGGTGACGCTGGTCAACACCGACGCTGACATGGGTCTGGATGTTTCGATCACCAACATCGAAACCATCGACATGAACAACTATGACCTCACGCTCGACTACGCCGACCTGTCCGGCGTGGATATGATCGAGGGTGATACAGAGTCCATGCTCGTGTTCACCGGTCAGTTCACCTACGACTTCGCCGACGCGATGATCGATACCAGCGACGTGGTTCGCATCGGTCTGGACGCGGGCAACTACGACTACGCGCTCACGCTCGACGGCGTGCACGACGAAGACGTCACCCAGATCTACGCCTATGGCGAGAACCAGATCGAGGGCGACGTGATGATCGACACGCGGGAGAATGCGAAGGTCACGCTGATCGACCTCGCAGGCGACCGCTACACCACCGGCGGCCTGTCTGGCTCCTCGAACATCTTTGCGACCTACGATGACGAGCTGACCATCCTCGGCGGCGACAACGACGATGACGTAGACCTGACGCTCGACAGCGATGTCGAGGACGGCGAGCTGCGCATCGACCTGGGCGACGATGGGCAGGACACCCTGAACATCAACCTCAACGGCGACGAGATCGACACCAACGGCTATGGCCGACACATCGACAACGTCGAGTACGTCAACATCGACGCGCCCCAGGGCGATGGCGAAGCCTACCTGCACTTCGACGGCTCCCACCTGCAGGAAAACACCCTGCGCCTGGTGGATATGTCCGACCTGGGTGAGGACGGCGGCATCCGGCTGAACGGTGACCTGTCCACGAACGCGAACTACTTCTCCAGCGATATCGCGGCGGTTCTGGCGAACCTGACGTCGGTGCAGTTCGAAGCGACCTCCGCCTTGCCGGTCTTTTCCGAGACCGCGATCAACGCAGCGGCTTCCGCGACGACCAGCCCGGATGGCACGCTCGCCGGCCGGTTGATGGTGGATGGCTACGTCTCCGACGACGATCTGGTTGTCTACATGACCGCTGGTGAAGACACGATCGACCTGACCATCGGTGAATCTGAGTACTACGTGGAAGCCGCACTGACGTCCGCGGGCTCCACCACCGTGACCGAGGCTGTTGGTATCGCCATGGCCGACGTCATCCGGGTTCTGAACCCGATCCCAGAGATCACCGCCGTCCCCCAGATCGATTTTGCCGGTCATGCGGAGGAGGTGAATGTCTTCCTCGGCGGTGGCGATGACCAGGTCAGCCTGGTGCTCGGTTCCGCGCAGCAGGAGCGGGTGACCCTGTCCTTCTCCCGCGCGGATGTCAGCGACCACGACACCGTCACCTTCAACGTGCTCGAAGACCTCGGCGCGATGGCGGAGGTCAACGGCGCGACGACGACCAACAACACGCCGATCATCGACAACGTGGGCCTGGCCAGCGGCCTGACCTTCGACTTCGAAGACGACATCACCACCATCATGACCGCCCCATCGGCGACCGACGCGAGCAGCATTGACGTTGCCGGCTCGCAGCAGGGCGCGCTGATCGTCTACGGCCGCAGCGACTTCGCGGTGCAGCGCGGCATGCTCTACGACCACGATGGTGATGGCCAGCTCAGCGACGGCGACACGGTGCTCGACCTGACCAACGTGCTGATGGTCCCCGGTTCCTTTGCGTACCAGGACGCCAGCTCAACCAATTACCCGTTCCTGGCGAGCGATATCATCATCGCCAACTCGGAATCTGTCGGGTTGATGACCAACGGTCTCGACCTGATCCCATTCACACTGTCGGACGGCAACCTGGTCGCTTAACCGACGCCCACACCCCTACAACGCCGCTGCGCAACCTGACCACAGAAGCCGGGCCGCGGCGGTTTTACAGTTGAATTGAAGGGGGGACGGCTTGTCCCCTCTTATCGCTTCAAACATTTATTGGAGAGGAACGATGGCTTCCATTTTTGCAAATTATTTGAATTCAAACACGAACTCTTTGGCCTTTGGCAACTCGCTCTTTTCGAGCGGCTTTGGCAGCAGCAGCAGCCCCTTTTTCGGCAGCAGCGGTTACAGCTTCGGTAACACCAGCAGCGGCCTGTTCGGCAACAGCTCATTCTACAGCAACTACGGAACCTTTGGCAGCTACGGCAGCGGCTTCTGGGGCTATGGTAACGGCAGCGGCACTTTTTCGGGCGGAACCACAAACACGCCGAGCACGCCGAACCTGCCTGGTGGGACTGTGATTGCGACTAAGCAGGTTGAGGAAGGTGAAGACCTGGACATGCTGACCAGCGATTTCACGTATTCCAACGGCGATGCTGTTGCGAGTCTGAAGATCGCTGAACTGCCAGAAAACGGCACGCTGGAGCTCAGCAACTTTGCCGTTTCAGTAGGTCAAGAGATAACGGTCGGCGACTTTGACAATTTGGTTTACGAGCCTGACGACTATTTTGACCAAACAGACTCTTTTGCTGTGAACCTAAGCTCTGATGGCTCCACCTATGACTCAGCAAATTCGCTCATCAATATTTTGGTGCT
>Ga0115564_10004359_pt1 | contig 11533 bp, 15 predicted proteins | sample COGITO_mtgs_1105_7_FD_88680 | JGI IMG/M metagenome (GOLD analysis project Ga0115564, IMG submission 88680) | Pelagic marine microbial communities from North Sea - COGITO_mtgs_110523 | ecosystem: Environmental > Aquatic > Marine > Epipelagic | place: Germany:Helgoland, sampling site Kabeltonne... | reverse complement strand
TTTTTTAAATTAAAAAAAAAAAATAATTTTATTTTTTTAAAAAAAAAAAAATATTTCATAAATATCAATATTTTATTTTTTTTTTTTAATTTAACTAATAATGTACTAAATTTCACATTAAAAAAATTATTTAAATAATTGTTTTTAGAAAATATATAAAACATAAAGTCATTATTTAAAAAGTCTGTTAATAATGAGCTTATTTTAGTAAAAAATGATATAAAAAATTTTGATGATTTTTTTAAAAATATATAACTTTTATATTTGTATATTTTTTCAAAAAAAAATAAATATTTTTTAATGAATGTTAGCTTTAAAAAAATAAAAATATTTGCATAGACTTTTACATTTTTTAACTCTAATTTAGAATTATTTAAAATTTTTACAAAAAAAAATGTTAAATTAAAATGATTATTCAAGAAAAAGAATTTAATAAAAAATGGCATTATCTAATAATAAAAATTTAATTTTACCATTAAAGTGTATTTTAAGGGATATACTTATTAGAATAAACTGTTTAAGACACTCTTTTCCAATTGTATGATTTAGATAAAAAAATCGATATTATTTTGCTAAGGTAAATGTTTTTTTTTAGATTGTGTTTTTCTTTTTTTAATACTATGGCGGTTAGTATAAAAAAATCAACTTCTATGTTTGAGGGTATATCAATATTAAAAAATATAAACTTTTTTAAAAAAATAGGGTTTCAGGAGTAAAAAGTTTGTATAGGTTTATCACTAGAGAGTACCTTAAAAAATTTTCTTTTCATAAATTTTATTTTTTTTTTAAAAAACTTTTTACCCAAGCGTGTGTAGTGGTAATATTTTTTAAAAAATGGTATTTGTATTCTGTCACCAACTTTTAAATTGAATAGCGGGTCTCTAACAACAATACCATTAATAAAAATAAAACCTTTTTTTATAAAAAATTTACAATCTAAAACAAATTTAATTAATTTACTTCTTACTAAAGATATAAACAGTAATAAAAAAAAATTACTATAATAGTTGTTTTTACCACTTCACTTTTTAAAAAAACTGTCTACCTTTTTTTTAAGGACACGTTTTTTTAAAAAAAAAGACTTTAAGAAAATTGAGTTTTCTTTTTTTCTGTATGAAAAGTTAGATTTAAAGTTTATTTTTTTAATGTCCGCTCTTTTCCTTTTTTGTTTTTTAATTATCTGTTTTTGATCTAACATATCAAAAAAATATTTACTAACTTTTGGTATTTTTTTATTTTTATTATATGGTTTTGATTTAATTTTTTGAGTCAAATAAGAACTGGGGTTACCAGCGTTAGGCCTAAAAAATAAAGAGTCTTTAAATCCTAATTTATCTTGAAATGTTATGTTTTTAATAGGTTTATAAAATTTGTAACCTTTTCTAAAAGTTAAACTTTTTTTTTTTAAAAAAATTAATATATTTAATTCATTTTTTAATTTTTTTTTAAAAAATTTAAAAAAAAAAACAATTTTTTTTTTATTAAAAGTAACTAACACATTAAAAAATAATAATAAAGCTTCGTTATTGAGATAAAATGTTTTGTTTAGGAGTCAAATAAGATCCTTAAGTATTAAATTTTTAAAAAAATTAATAGTTACGTTGTTAGATTTAGGTTCGTATTTAATTAGATTGCTTTTGTTTGAAAGCTTTAACCTAACATATGTACTTATATTTTTTTTTAGACTTATATATAAAAGTTATAATTTATTAAAAGCTATTTAATCATTGTTTCATTTAATTTCTTGTAAATAGTATTTTGTAAAACCAGGCTCAAACCCAATAGGTATTAAAGTTTGTTTTTTCGATCTAGAAAAATTAGGGTTAAGTTTTATTAAAGTGTTAACTTCAAATTTTATTTTTTTATTACTTTTTTTAATAACTTCTTTACGTTTATTGCAGGCGACGCGCCATTCTGATTCTTTATTTTCGTTTCAATATAAATTTAAAAATTCTAATTGAAATGAGTTTCTAACTTCAGATGGGTGGAAATATTTCAGACCCTCACTGAATATTTCAAATAAATGGTTTCTCAATATTGTATTGTTTTTTGCATTTTTTTTATTACACTTTGTTCTCTGACCTTTTGTAGGCAAGTTAAATATATGCCTTCAACCCTTATAACTATTTATTAAGTATAAAAATGATATATTACTTAATACTTTATCTTTGTATTTTACACCTTCGCATAAAAATGATTTTAAAAAAAAATTTAAAACTAATCAATTACCATTATCGTAGTTATCATAATTATAAAACTTTAATGATTCAGTTCTTGACTCAGAAAAATTTATTATTTTTTTTAAAATTGCTTTAAATTGAAAATTTTTTAAATCCTCTAAAGTATCCTCATGCGTAATTAACTCACCTTCTATATAAAGTAAAATATCTTTATTTTCTTCAAGTTCTATTTTAACATATATACTTTCATCTTCATTTATAGTTAAAAAATATAAGTTATTGTTATAGCATACAGTTAAGCAATCATTAAAATTAAAAAATATTTTTTTATATTTAAGCATACCTGATTATAAATAGTTGTATAAATTTTTAATACACATTATTCGATGGATTTGAGCCTTAGACTCAGTTGATTCTTCTTTTTTTTTTTTAAAAATTTTATGTAGTTTTTTAAAATTAATTTTATTTTTACAGAGATTACCTCTATAAAGATTGCGCTGGGGGTTAGAGGGGGTTAGGAGCATACTTAATTTAAAAAATAAAGATTTTTCAAAAATAATTTTTTTATTTATTTTTTTATTTATTTTTTTATTTATTTTTTTATTTTTGTAAAAGTTTATTTGTTTTTTTAAAAAAATTTTTTTTAAAATTTTACTGTTATCATAAAGATCTTTACTGAAGTAACTATTTTTATAAGATAGGATTTTGTTAGTTTTATTAAAGGATTTTATAAAAAAAGTTTTTTTAAAAAAAAGTTTTAATTTTTGTTTAGGCTTTATATTAAGTTTTAGTGATCTTTGTTTATAATATAATAAATTTAACTTAAGAAGTATAAATTTTTTTAAAAATTTTAAGTGTAACGATAAATTAGTTTTAATATGTATATTAAACTGCATTAAATTAAAAGAATTTTTTTTAAAAAACCTGTACACTACGTATTTTTTTTTTTTTAATAACCTCTCTTTTAGAGGTGCTCTAGGTTTAAGGGGGTTTTTTTTAGTATACATGCGCCTATTAAACATATTTCTAGTTAAGTCATACGGTTCTTTTAGTTTTTTTTTTAAGCAGGATTGGATGTTTTTTATATTGTTCTTATAAAAATGTAATGGAATTAGTTTTTTAGTTTTTATTTTGTTAAGGTCTCTACGAAATACTGAGTTATCAATTCAATTAGATTTTTTAATATATAGCTGCGTACTAATTCTAAGATCACCGAGAGTACGATTAGTTAATATTCTATGGCTTTTTGCTTTAATTCTTTTAAAAAAAGATGGCTTAAGAGTTGTTTTTCTTTTAAACTTAGACGCTGCTCTAGAGGCTCTGCTTTTATTTACTCCAGTCATTTTTAAGTAAAGTTTTTTTTTTTTAAAGGAGGTAAGGTTAAATTTTTTTTTTTTAATACGATATTCTGTAATGTATGAAGATCTTTTAACTAATTTATGGTATTTATATGGCATTAAAATAAAAATACTTAACACTATTCAATTATGGTATTTAAACACCCAAAGTTTTGATTTGCATATATTATCGTTATAAATTTCACTGTCATCATCTTTTATTTTTATTTTTTTTTTTAAATTTTTAAAAATATATATATTATTTTTAGTTTTAAAGGTTAAGCTTAAAACTAGGCTAGAATAGGACTTTTTATTTATAAAGGTATGTATAATTTTTTCAAAAATTAAAAATTTAAAAAAAAAATCTTGGTATAAATATTTGTTATCTCATGAGCTGTTTCAAAAAGATTTCGAACCTACTCTATTTAATATTTGTAAACTTGTTTGACCCATAAAATTATTTTATTTTTTTTTTTTGTCCTTTTTACTTGGGTAATAAAATGGCTTTCTCGTTGATGCAAATTCTCCAAATTTTTTAGATTCTATTAATTCGTTAGGTATTACAGAATTAAAATCTTTACCATTATGTATACAAATAATCTCTTCTTCTAATATTTCAGGAATGTTAGATTTTCTGGAATATAAATCGTTTTTTTTTAAAATCAATTCTTTTTTTTCTACTAGGTACATTTTTTTTATTAAACTTAAATCAAAAAATAAGTTTTTTCATTTTGATCTTGACATAAAATTATTTTATTTATTTTTTTTCGCGACCCACCCTCAAGGGGAAACTTCTGGTTGGTTAGTTTTAGTTCTACCACCATGTGGATGATCTACGGGGTTTTTTGCAACGCCCCTTACTTTAGGTTTTTTTCCAATTATTTTTAAATTACCCGCTTTACCAAAAATTGAGTTATTATATAAGTAATTATAATTTCTACCTATTGTGCAAAAAGAGTATGAGTTAAAATATTTTTCTTCGCCAGAGGGTAATTTAACAAGGGCTAGTTTAGCATCGTAATAAATCTCAATAACTTGACTATAAGTACCATTAGATTTTGAATATACCGATTTTTTTTTTCCACTAACATTAAAAACTATTGTTAATTTTTGGACAAAGTGCATAATTACTGTCATGTTAGTTTTATTATCTGGTCACAGAAATCTGGGTGAGTTACTATTGAAACTAAGGTCAGATAAAAAAAAACCCTGTGAGGGTTGTATAAACGATAATGATCCATTCGCATATTTTATAAGAGAATATGTTTTTTTTTTTACATTTACTACACTTATACAAACATAAATAGAATTTGACCACACTTTGTGATTATCACAATATAAACTTCTACACTTAATTTCCTTACCTTTTGATAAAGATACGATTTGACCTTTGTTAGACCTTACGCGTGATTTATTAGGTAGGTAAAAAAAATTCTTTTTTTTACTTTTTATAAAATAATATCTAAAAAGAGTTTTTTTAAACCTTAATGATGGGATTAGCGGTTTAAATTTTTTTAAAAAAATATTATTAATTTTTAAAAAATCTAAATAAAAAAATAAATACAGTATAATATTCATATATATATATGTTGTTAGTATTATACATGCAATTATATATACATTTATTATTAAAGTCAAGCGTACTGTTTTTTTTAAAAATATGTAACTCATTATCTTCTGTTTCTTTACTTAAATGTTCAAAAGAAGCATAATTTAAATTGAATAAATTAGGTTTAAAATTTTTTATTTTTATGGAGTTTTCACTTTTTATGGGGCTGATTACTAATTCGCTCTTATGGGTTTTTATTTTTTTAAAAAAATGAAACTTAAAAAAATAAAAAAACTTAAAAAAATAAAAAAACTTAAAAAAATAAAAATTATTTTTTAAATTAGCTTTTTTCTTAAAAAATGCTAACTTAAAGCTATTGTTCGAAAAGTTTTTTTTCTCAAAATATAGATTTTTTAAAGTTACTTGATTCTTCATTAATTTGTCTAAATAATATTTTTTGTAAATGTATAATTCCAAACATTAACGCTTCCGCTGTTGGGGGACATCCGGGGATATAAATATCTACAGGTACTATTCTATTACAACCCTTAACAACTGAATATGAGTAGTGGTAATAACCTCCGCCATTAGCGCAACTACCCATAGAGACAACCCACTTAGGGTCAACAACTTGTTCGTAAAGCCTTCTTAAACCAGGAGCCATTTTATTAGTTAATGTACCCGAGACTATAATTAAATCAGACTGTCTTGGGGTGGCTCTAAATATAACACCAAATCTATCAAAATCATATCTACTTAATGTGCTGTGCATCATTTCTACAGCACAACAGGCTAGCCCAAATGTTAGCGGCCAGAAAGATCCCTGCCTAGCTCACGAAACTATTGATTTGGCTGGGGTTATTACATAGTCAAGCTTCAATTTAAACATAAAGACTAGCTGACTCTAAACTTTCTTCTTAACTTAGACTTTTTTTTACCAGTTAATGCGTATTTAACACCATAGATAGACCTTCTTTTAGTTTTATTAATACTGCCTAAAAAATCATAAACACCTCTAATGCATGAGTAATTAACACCAGGTAAATCCCTTACGCCATTACCGCATATTAAAACCTCAGAGTGTTTTCTAACGGTGTGACCTCCCCCAGGTATGTGGCAAACTCTTTTTTTTTTTATATTTATAAAATTAACATGCACAACAGGTCTTCTAGCTGAATTGGGTTTTTTAGGGGTCGCTACACGCAGCCTAGTGACAACGCCTTTTAATTGTGGGTGTTTTTTTAATAAAGAAGCTCTATTTTTAGGTCTTTTTTTTATTAAATATCTGTTAAAACATTGATTTTTTGTTAACAAAAAAATAAATTAATATAGTCAATCTTAATGCGTGCATGTTAAAAAAAATAAGCTAGTAATAATACATTATCTATTAAAATAAGTAAATCCTCAACCAACCATATACTAGTTAAATTAATAAAGTTAATAATATTAATAAAAATAATTAAGTTTTGATTAAAAAAAGCATAGTTATTATTAAATAAAAAATTAAACGAGTTTGATTTTGATATCAAAAATCTTAAATTTTTAACATAAAAATAGATCAAAAAAAAATTTATTACACTAATAAAAATAAAAATAAAAATATTTTTTTTTAAAAAAAAAAATATAAACATAAGAGATTTTGCTACAAATCCTATAGTAGGTGGTACACCAGCAAATGATAGTAATAAAAGTATTAGTGAGAATGAAAAAAATTGTAAATTACCGATGTTTTTTAAATCACTTAATGTAAGCATATTTTTTAAATTAAAAACAAATATAATTGAAAAAAGGGCGAAGTTTAAATATATATAAGATATTACATTAAGGTACATAACGCTTAATAAATACTCGCTAAACATATAACACGAATAGAAGTGCTTTTCAATTATGAAAACCATTTAATTTAAAAAATGGAGAAAATTTAAAAAAAGTAAAAACTATAAATATTAATTTTGGTCCTCAACACCCAGCAGCGCACGGTGTATTAAGGTTGGTACTTCAACTTAACGGAGAAGTTATTGAGAACTCTGACCCGCATATAGGGTTGTTGCATAGGGGTACTGAGAAACTGATGGAAGATAGGATGTATTTACAATCTTTACCTTATTTTGATAGACTTGACTACGTATCTATGATGGCGCAAGAGCATGTTTATTGCTTAGGTATAGAAAATTTAATGGGAAACTCTAATTTTTCTTCGACATTCTGTCAAATAAGAACACTATATGACGAGTTAACAAGGATTTTAAACCACATGTTAGCCATAGGTTGTCATGCTTTAGACGTTGGTAGTATGGCTTCGGTTTGGTGGGCTTTTGAAGAAAGGGAAAAGGTTATGGAGTTTTACGAAAGAGTCTCCGGTGCTAGAATGCATGCAGCTTTTTATAGGCCTAATGAAGCCAGCGTTGAGGCTTTAAATTCTTTTTTAATTGAAGATATTGCTGAATTTTTAAAAAACTGTTATGTTACTTTAAGTGAAATACATAACAGCTTAACTTATAACAAATTATGAAAACAAAGATTGGTTAACATCGGTGTGTATTCTTATAGAAATGTTTTAGATTATGGTTTAACAGGTGTTATGTCAAGATCGGTTGGTATCAAGAGAGATTTAAGATTATCAAAAATGGAAACTTATTCTAATTATTATTATTTGAATTTTAGAAGTTTTATTGGTAATCATGGCGACTCTTACGATAGGTTTTTGATAAGGATGAATGAGATGGCTGAAAGCTTAAATATATGTAATCAAATAATAATAAAAATAAAAGATAAGGATCAGTGTTTTAACGATGATGAGGGTTTTAATTTCAATAAACACCAATTAAATGAGTATATAAATTATGATGAAAAAAACTCTAGTTATAATAATATGGAAGAGTTAATACATCACTTTAAAGATTGAAGTGACGGCTTTAGTTTAAAATCAAATTGAACATACCAATCAATTGAATCCCCTAAAGGAGAGTTTGGTGTATCTATAATATCAGATAATACTCAAAGACCTTACAGATGTAAAATAAGATCACCATCATATCAAAATCTACAAGCTTTACCTAAAATAAGTAAAGGACATTTTTTAGCTGATTTAGTAACTTTAATTGGTACAATAGATATAGTTTTTGGTGAGGTTGATAGATAATTAATTTAAATGAATAACGGAGAGTTAAATCTAATAAAATTAAAAACTAAAAATAATTATAAAAAAAGACAAGAAATTAAAACCCAAATATTGAAAAGTATAACTCAAAATAAAAAAATAAAACCAATATACAGGTCTTACGCTAGTATAATGCTACAAAAAAGAGTTTTAACAAAGTACAAGTTTAAACACGTTTGTTTAAAAAATAATAGGCATGCTTCTGTTTTAAATAAATTTTATATTTCTAGACATTTTTTAAAAAATTTAGCCTTAGAAAATAGGTTACAAAACGTAAAATTAAATAATTGATAAAAATGAGTAACTACTATAACGATATTAATATAAATATTTTAAAAAAAAAAAAAAGTTTTACAGGATTCTTAAATAAAAAATCAAATAATTACAATAATAAGTTAATAAGATTAAATATATTAAAGGAATGTTATAGGAATGGTAATAAATATGCTTCTAGATTTTCTTTTATTGACAATAATATAAAAATAAAAAAGTTTAGTAATGGATTTAAATATAATTTTAAATAAAAACTTAGACTTCAACATTCTTAAAAAAAAAAATGATACATTTATAATAATATTTAACAAATTATATTACATAAAGTATAAAGTATGTAACAAATCAAAATTATTTTACAATAAAAATTGTAAAAGTTTAAGTTTAAAATTTTTTTTTATAACAATTAATAACAAGTATTTGGGTAGTTTAATACAAAGTGTAAGTTTTTCAATTTATTCTTATTACACTAATAAAATAATTTTTACAGGTAAAAGTTATAAGATTAAAAAGAAGAAGAAGTTATTATACGCTGTTTTCAATAAATCCCATAAAGAGTTATTTTATTGAAAAAATATTTTTTTAAAAAAAATAAAAAAAAATAAAATACTTATAAAATCTTCTAACACATTAGAAACAGAAAACTTTAAAAAAAAAATAATAGGTGTTAGAAAAATAAATATTTTTAATAAAAGGGGTTTAAGGTGTTCTAGAGATTTTATATATGTTAAAAAGGGTAAGAAATCTTCTTAAAAATATATGTTAAATGTAACACCAAGAGCTCCTGTTAGTGTTTTAACTATACTTTTAGTAGAATTTATTCTTAAATTTTTTTTCGTACCACTATGCTTACCAAAGTTAAAAAAAATATTTCTTTTTTTAGAATTTCCCGACACGCCAATTTTACCACTTATGTAAAAAAACATTCCCTTTATGTTTGATGAAAAAAATATATATTTGTGGAATTTTTTTAAAAGTATATAGAATATATGTATAAGAAATTTGTGTCTTTTAGAACCCTCTGATTCTAAAATATTTATATACCAATCTAGAAAAAAATTAGGATCTTTTAACTTAAAAGAGAAAAACAAAACTTTATAGAATGTTCTCATAAAATTATAATTTATTTTTTTATGATATTTTGACATCATTTTTCAAATAATATATCTAGCCTCACTATCAAATTCGATTTGCTTAGAGCTTGGGTTTAGTTTCCTAAGTGTAAAAAAAACATTTTTTTTAAAAAGAAACATTAAAAAATTTATTATTTGTGAATCCATTAAAGAAAATACATCATTTTTTTTAAAAAATAAATTTTTTGAGAGCGGTTTTTTTTTTTCTATTTTAACTGTAACAGGATCGAAATTATAATTTTTTTTTAAGATTTGTACTATACCGCTAGAAGTATACTTTAATTTAAAAAAAATTTTTTTAAAAAATGGATTAGTTAAGTTTAAAAAATTTTTAGTTAAAAACACATTTATATTTTTTAATTTAAAAAAAATAGGTTCTTTATATTTTTTAAAAAATAGTATTCCCTTAAGATTGCTTTGAAAAAAATTATCATAAAGAAATGTCGTATAATTACACATATAATTAATATAATGTAATTTAATAATTTTTTTAGATTTTTTTATATTTTTTTCACTTATTAAGTTTTTACTTTCGTTTAAAAATTTATTAGTAATAGATATATTTAATGCTATAAAGTGCATATATTTATAATCATTTGTGTAATTATTGTAATCATTTTTTTTTAAAGCATTTATGTTTTTAAAAAAAATTATTAGAGCTTGTTTATTTATAAATAAAAAATATTAATATTATTATTTCTGTCATTTTTTAATATTAGAAAAATAATAACCTATATATGAGTTTTTTTTAAAAATAGGGTTTCATTTTAAATTGCTATTAATACTAAATTTATTTAAGTTTAAAAATGCATTATTTTTGAAAATTAATATTTTTAACCTTAAAGATTTAAATAAAAAAACATCTAATTTAAAAAAAATTATATCCTGGTGTTTAGCCCAATAACCAGCTATTAGTATTAATACACACATTTCTATAAAAAAGTTATAAAATACATTGCTAATAATCATTAGTTTATTCAATTTGAGGTGGATTGGATTCGAACCAATGACGGAATTAACCAAACGATTTACAGTCGTTCGCCTTAACCACTTGGCTACCACCCCTTTTTAATAGATGGGGTTATAAAAATAAAAAAAAATTGTAAAAAATAAATATTAAACTAAACACAAACAAAGATGCGATAAGTGTTAAAAAAAACTTATTATTAAGATAATTGAAATTAATTAAATATGTTTTTAAAAAAATCTCTAGTGATTTTATCACCCCCTAACAAAAAATAAAAATTAAACAAATGTTTACGATTAAAAAACCCAACCATAGAAATATAAAGTGCTTTCAGTTTAATTGAGTTAGTTGGTCAAATCTATACCTAGGTAAAGTACCTCTAGTGGCTATAGCAAATATGCAGATAATTAAAGTCTTGACTATTAATATTAAATATGTCACTAATGGTTAAATAAAAATCAATTATGTTAAGTAAATTAAATAACCAACAATAAATGATAAAAAGATAAATGTCTCCATTAAAGCGAAACCCATTAATGTTGCGTTAAACAATGTCTCTACTTCTTCAGGGTTTCTAGATACAGAGATATTATAGCATGAAAACAAAATACCTGTACCTAAAACACCACAACCAATTGGTAACATACAACCACCTAAAACTAATGTTTTTACTGCGGAGATTAATAACATAGTGGATAAATTTAAAATTTATTTTTTTTTTTTTTAGAATTCATATAAAACTCATATATGAGTTTTTTTTTTTTGAACAAGTACGACTCGTGACCTTCTGTATATGTCAGCACTATTGATTTAAAAAGCCTATCTTCAAATTTTTTATTAAAAAGAGAGTTAGCATAGAAATGCAATCATTTTAATGCGATATTTATTCTATCTTCTTCGAAGACATAGCCGGCCTGTACGTAGTACTTTTTCT
>Ga0115564_10004351_pt1 | contig 11549 bp, 10 predicted proteins | sample COGITO_mtgs_1105_7_FD_88680 | JGI IMG/M metagenome (GOLD analysis project Ga0115564, IMG submission 88680) | Pelagic marine microbial communities from North Sea - COGITO_mtgs_110523 | ecosystem: Environmental > Aquatic > Marine > Epipelagic | place: Germany:Helgoland, sampling site Kabeltonne... | reverse complement strand
GCAATTTATAAAAAAAAACAGAAATTTCATGTACAGAATATACTTATCTTTTTTTCTGAGTTTTTTTTTCTTTTCAATTTCTTTTTCTCAAAATGAATATGAATATGTAGGAGGTGTTAAGTTAAGTGACTCTATTATAATTTCTTATAAAATTAAATTTAAAGAAACTAGGGGAGAAGTAAAAGGATACTCAATTACTGATATAGGTGGGGAGCATGAAACAAGATCTAATGTTTTTGGTGAATATGATGTGGATAATAAAATATTAAGTTTTAGAGAAACAGGTATTGTCTATACAAAATCGCCTATTTCCCAGATCGATTTTTGCTTTTTAAATACAACAATAGAAAATTTTGTATTTGGTAAAACAAAAAAAGTAAAAGCTGATTTTATTGGTTTGTTTTCAGATAATACAGAATGTATTAATGGTGAAATTTTATTAAATACATTGGAAAAAGCAGAGGAAAGAGCGAAAAAAATAGTCGATAAAATTAACAAATCTAAAAGAGTACCTGACAGTTTAAAACAAAAGCTTAATGAAGTAAACTTGATGGATAATTTTAAGATGAATATATTAAAAAAAGATCAAACACTAAGTGTTTTTACCAATTCAAATACCATTAAAATCAATATTTATGACGGAGGAAAAGAAGATGGAGATAAAATCACGATTTTAGTAAATAATAAAATTGTGTTAAATACCTATGAGGCCAATAAACTAAAAAAGTTTATTGATATAAATTTAGAAAATAGAAAAACGTCTATAGTAATAAAAGCTAATAATGAGGGAGATATTTCTCCTAACACAGTTGTCGTTGAAATTGATGATGGTATGAATCTAATAAAGGCACTATCCAACTTAAAGAAAAACGAGACTACACAAATAGATTTTCTTAAGCACTAAATTAATCTTCTTTTTGTATTTTTAAGACATGAAAAAACTAATCATCATCAACGGTCCTAATTTGAATTTACTGGGTAAACGTGAGCCTAATATTTACGGTAATTTATCTTTTACAGAGTTTTTGGAAGAAGTAAAAGAAAAATATCCTCAAGTTCATATAGATTATTTTCAATCGAATATAGAAGGTGAGTTGATTGATAAACTGCAAGAAGTGGGGTTTAGTTGTGATGGTATCATTTTAAACGCTGCAGCTTACACACATACGTCTGTAGGTATTGGCGATGCTGTAAAAGCAATAGAAACACCCGTTGTAGAAGTTCATATTTCTAACACGTTTAATAGAGAAGAGTTTAGGCATCAATCGTTTATATCACCAAACGCTAGGGGCGTAATTCTTGGTTTTGGTTTGCAGAGTTATGAGTTGGCAATTCAAAGTTTTTTGAATTAGAATTTTAGAGATTTACAAACGTAAGTGTTAGACATAAAAAAAGTTCCAGAAATTTATTTCTGGAACTTTTTTTATGTCTAACAATTTTTATAGTCTATAAGTGAATTACCTCATCATAAGCATCAGCTACAGCTTCCATCACCGCTTCACTCATGGTAGGGTGAGGGTGAATTGTTTTTAACACTTCATGACCAGTAGTTTCAAGTTTTCTACCTAAAACAGCTTCAGCAATCATATCAGTAACACCAGCACCAATCATATGACATCCTAACCATTCGCCATATTTGGCATCAAAGATAACTTTTACAAAACCTTCTTTAGTTCCACTAGCACTGGCTTTACCAGATGCTGAAAATGGGAATTTACCGACTTTAATATCTAAACCTTTATCTTTCGCTTGCTTTTCAGTTAAACCAACAGATGCTATTTCTGGAGAACAATATGTACACCCAGGAATATTTCCATAGTCAATAGCTTCAACATGCAGTCCTGCAAGTTTTTCAACACAAAGAATCCCTTCCGCGGAAGCGACATGAGCTAAAGCTTGCCCTGGCGTTACATCTCCAATAGCATAATAACCAGGTATGTTGGTTTGGTAAAAATCATTTACAATAATTTTATCTCTATCAACTACAATACCTACGTCTTCAAGTCCTATGTTTTCAATGTTAGTTTTAATACCAACAGCACTTAAAATAATATCAGCTTCAAGAACTTCTTCGCCTTTTTTAGTTTTTACTGTAGCTTTTACGCTTTTTCCAGAAGTATCAACAGAGGTTACTTCAGCAGAAGTCATAATTTTAATGCCACTCTTTTTAAAAGAGCGTTCTAATTGTTTAGAAATATCTTCATCTTCAACAGGAACAATACCAGGTAAATATTCAACAATAGTGACATCGGTTCCCATAGAATTATAGAAATAAGCAAACTCAACTCCAATAGCACCAGAACCAACCACAATCATTTTCTTAGGTTGTTTCTTTAAGGTCATGGCTTGTCTGTATCCAATTACTTTTTCTCCATCTTGCGGTAAACTTGGTAACTCGCGAGTGCGGGCTCCTGTAGCAATAATAATATTGTCGGCACTATATTCTGTTCCATCAACATCAACTTTTTTTCCTGGTTTAATCTTTCCGTAACCATTAATAACGTCAATTTTGTTCTTCTTCATTAAAAACTGAACACCTTTGCTCATACCATCTGCAACACCACGACTACGGTTAACTACAGCATCAAAATCATGAGCAGCATCTTTAACAGTTAAACCATAATCTTCTGCATGTTTAAGATATTCAAATACTTGCGCAGATTTCAATAAAGCTTTTGTTGGAATACAACCCCAGTTTAAGCATACGCCACCAAGATTTTCTTTTTCAATAATAGCGGTTTTAAAACCTAATTGTGATGCTCTAATAGCTGTTACATAACCACCAGGACCACTTCCAAGAACAATAATATCGTATTTACTCATCTGTTAAAGTTTAAGCTGCGAATTTACAAAATCGAATTTGAATAATAAATTTTAGAAACCTATAAATTTATATCTTTTGCTACCTTTGCCATCATGGATAAAAATCTGAACATCACTAAAACCAGTTACCCTCGAATTGTAATTATTGGTGGCGGTTTTGCTGGGGTTGCCCTTGCAAAAAAATTATCGAAGCAAGAAGTGCAAGTTGTGCTTTTAGATAAGAATAATTATCACACATTTCAGCCTTTATTGTATCAAGTGTCTACTGGAGGTTTAGAACCAGATTCTATTGCTTACCCAATAAGAAAAATTTTAAAAGACTTTCCTAATTTCTATTTTAGGATGGCGGTTGTTGAAGAAATAGATACAGATAAGAACAAAGTAAAAACAAATATTGGTAATTTAAAATTTGATTATTTAGTTGTGGCTTCAGGTTCTACAACAAACTTTTTTGGAAATTCTGAAATAGAAAAGCATAGTATGGCAATGAAAACCATACCACAGTCCTTAAATTTAAGAAGTTTAATTCTTGAAAATTTTGAGGAAGCTTTATTGACTTCAGATTTAAACGAACGAAATGCTTTAATGAACTTTGTTATTGTTGGAGGTGGGCCAACGGGAGTAGAGCTTGCTGGTGCTTTAGCAGAAATAAAGAAAGGGATTCTCCCTAAAGATTACCCGGATTTAGATACACGCTCGGCACAAATACATATTGTTCAATCTGGTGATTGTATATTAAAAGGGATGAGTGGAAAGGCTTCGGCAAAGGCAGAAGATTTTCTTGAAAAGTTAGGTGTAAATATTTGGAAAAACGTTCGGGTCACAAGCTATGATGGAAAAACGGTAACCACAAATACCGATTTAACTTTTGAAACAGCAACCTTAGTTTGGGCTGCAGGTGTTAAAGGCGCTACTATAAAAGGTTTAGATGCAGAGGAGTTCGTAACCAGAGGGAATAGATTATTAGTAAACCAATTCAATCAAGTAAAAGGGTTCAGACATATTTTTGCTATTGGTGATATTGCATGTATGGTTTCAGATGCGTTTCCACATGGCTTTCCTATGATGGCTCAACCTGCCATACAACAAGGCGACCAACTTGGAGAAAATATTTTAAAATTTATTGAACAAAAACCAATGAAAGCCTTCGTTTATAAAGATAAAGGTGCTATGGCTACCATAGGAAGAAACAAAGCGGTTGTAGATTTGCAACATTATAAATTTCAAGGTGTTTTCGCATGGTATGTTTGGATGTTTGTACATCTTTTCTTTTTAATAGGTTTTAGAAATAGAATGGTGGTATTTGTAAATTGGGTATATAATTATGTCCGCTTTGATCGAGAAGCTCGATTAATAATTAGACCTTTTAAAAAGAGACTTAAAAAGTAATTAGTAGAATGATTAATACAACATCTATATAAAATATCTGACTGTAAACGTCGTTTTTTCAGCTATTTTGATTAAATTGAGTGATATTAATCAACAAAAACCTTTTTAAAAATGAAAAAACATGTCATTATTATCATGATGCTTTTCACGTGCATCATGTTTTCGCAAACAAAAAAAAACGGAACCGTTTACAATGAGCATCCTGCAATAAATGCAGTGGAAACCATGATGCAAGCCTATTTTGATGGAGATGCAGATAAAGTAGCAAGTTATTTAACCGATGATTTTAAGGCTTGGGATGGCGTAAGTACAAATAAAGACGCTAAAGGAAATCCCAAGGATAATTTTTTAAATGGTGTAAAATGGGTTAAAGAAAATTTACTATACTCGAGTTATAAAAGAACATCTGGGGCTTATCCTGATGCAATAAAATATAAAGGCGACACAGGGTTGTGGGTGCAAACATGGGATCACTTAAAAGCAATTGACGCTAAAACTGGCGTAAGAATTGATATGCCAATACATCGTCTTTATCAAATGACAGATGATAATAAAGTTAAAAGCATGATTACCTATGATAATGATTTACCTTGGGCAGAAAGAAGAAGTAGTTTTGCGTCGAGAACAAACGGTACAATTTATAACAACCATGATAATATTAATACCGTTAGATTAATGATGGGTGCGTTGGAAAATGGTGATGCTGACAAAGGGTTTAGCTATTTTACTGAAGATGCAACTTTTAGTAATTTAGACATGGCTGAGGGTGTAAGGGCTACTTTAGCTGAAGAAAAAGAAGGGTTTTTAGGAATGCTCGAAAATTGGACTATTACTAGCATTGATGTTCAGGGATATCCCGATTATTTAGAATATGAGTTAGGGAATGCTAAAGTTGTACAGTCTTGGTGGATTGCGAGAATGACAAGAAAGTCTGATGGAAAAAAAGTAAAATTACCATTAATGATGACTCATGATTTTAATGATGAAGGTGAAATAACAGGGGAGAATGGTTATTATTCATTACAAGTGTTGTCAGTAAAATAAATTTTAAGTGTAATAAAAAGAATCCTTCAAATTAAATTTTGGAGGTTTTTTTTTGAGTAAATTCTTTATCTCTTCGTCGCCATTCTTTTTCTCCATCTTCCGTTAAAAAGTTTGTTCAGCTACTAATTATATTGCCAACTATATATATTTATTTATTTTCAATAAACTTAAGTGAAACTCCATTTATACAATGACGCTTACCAGTAGTGTTTTTTGGGCCATCATTAAAAACATGACCTAAGTGTCCACCGCAAGTGGCACAATGTTCTTCTGTTCTAGCATAACCTAAATCGTAATCTGTTGAAAATGCAACATTGTCTTCAACCTCTCTATCAAAACTTGGCCATCCTGATCTAGAATCATATTTATGTTCACTTTTAAATAAGGGTGTGTCACAACCTTTACATATATAAATACCTGCTTCATTATTTTTGTTAAACGGGCTAGTAAATGCACGTTCGGTACCCGCCTTTCTTAATACATTAAACTCTAGTGCCGTTAACTGAGTTTTCCATTCAGCTTCAGTTTTCATGACTTTATAAATTTCTGTTTTCTCGTTTGATTTTTTTTGTGCTGAAGAGTTGCAGTTGAAAAATAGAGTTAAGGCAAAAACCATTAATATTTTATTCATAAGTATTAGTTTTAAATATTTAAGTCGGTATATAACATAAAACATAACAATAATAAAATACTGATTAAGTTCTGTTTAATGTTCAATGTTTTTTATTTTTGATATCGGGTGACAAATAAACAACTTTAGTGTCTAAAGATTAAAGATACAATTTTTGTATTTTTAAGAATCAGATGAAACCTTTGAAAGATGAAGATAAAAAATACATTTTTTTTAATAGCCATTGTGACTTTAGTTTTTGCATGTGCTACTAATCCTTTTACAGGAAAGAAAACCATGGCATTAGTTCCGAATTCCCAATTATTTCCTACGGCCTTTGCTCAATATAGTCAGTTCCTCAATGAAAATAAAATAGTTACAGGAACTAAAGATTCTGAGATGATAACTAGGGTGGGGCAGCGTATTGCTGTTGCTGCTGAAAGGTGGTTAAATGCTAATGGGCATCAAGCTTATTTAAAAGATTATAAATGGGAGTACAACTTGGTTGATGATAAGACAGTTAATGCTTGGTGTATGCCAGGTGGTAAAATTGTGTTTTATACAGGTATTTTACCAATAGCTGAAAATGAAGCAGGTGTTGCAGCTATTATGGGACATGAGGTGGCACATGCCTTAGCGAATCACGGACAGCAGCGTATGAGCGCAGGAATGTTGCAGCAATTTGGAGCTGTAGCAGGTAATATTGCTATTAAAGACGAAAAATCAAGAAACGCGTTTAATCAGTATTATGGTGTAGGATCACAAGTTGGTGTTATGTTACCTTTTAGTAGAGGTCATGAAACAGAGTCTGATCAAATTGGGATTTATTTAATGGCTATTGCGGGTTATAATCCAGAAGAAGCTTCTAAACTATGGAAACGAATGAAGGCCAATAGTGGCGGACAAGCACCGCCTGAGTTTTTAAGTACACACCCATCAAACGATACTAGAATTGCTAACCTAAAAGCATGGGCGCCTAAAGCCAAAGTAGAAGCTAAAAAATTTGGTGTTACGACATTTAGACAAAAATAAATGACTTTATAAATAAAAATATTGATTATTTTAGACGCTGCTCATAAAAGGGCAGCTTTTTTATTATGGCAATATTAGAAAAAGGAAGTAAAAAGCTTCTTAATGCTTGGGCTTTTTACGATTGGGCCAATTCAGTTTATACGCTTACTATAGCGTCATCTATATTTCCAATATTTTATTCAGCTTTATTTATTAAGAGTACCTCGCAAATCAAAACAGTTTGGGCCTTTGGGTTTGAGTTTAAAAGTACCGCACTAATTACTTTTGTAACCGCATTTACATTTTTAGTAGTCGCATTTACATCGCCAATCATTTCTGGTGTTGCCGATTATGTTGGAAATAAAAAAAGTTTTTTAAAATTTTTCTGTTATGTCGGAAGTGCTGGTTGTATCGGTTTATATTGGTTCGATATCGCGCCAGAAAAAATACATTTAAGTTTGCTGTTTTACTTTATGGGTTTGATAGGATATTGGGGGAGTTTGGTATTTTACAATTCTTATCTGCCAGACATCGCTTTTCCTGAACAACAAGATTTTGTTAGTGCTAAAGGCTTTTCATTAGGTTATTTAGGGAGTGTGCTTCTACTCATTTTTAATTTACTGATGGTTATGTTTCCACAGTTATTTGGGTTTGATATTAGTATATCGAATTCTATAATGGAAAATGGATCAGAAACTGAAATTAATGAGGCTATGAATGCAGCGAAAGATATTGCGTCTTTTCAGGCTATGAAAACATCATTTATAACAGTTGGTATTTGGTGGGCTTTGTTTAGTCAATATTCATTTTATTATTTACCTAAAGGTGTGTCCTCTGGTCATAAAGTAACAAAAGCTGTAATTTTTAATGGATTAAGAGAATTGCGTCAGGTTTGGAATCAATTAAAATTGAACTTAAGACTAAAACGATATTTGTATGCTTTTTTTGTGTTTAGTATGTCGGTACAAACCATTATGCTTGTAGCAGTGTATTTTGGCGAAGAAGAAATTTCATGGGGAGGAGAAAGTGATAAAACAATGGGATTAATAATAAGTATTTTGGTTATTCAATTGGTAGCAATATTAGGCGCGTTCTTAACATCTAGAGCATCTTCAAAATTCGGGAATATTAAAACACTAATTGTTGTTAATTTTATATGGATGGCATTATGTTTTTATGCTTATTTAATGAAAACCCCAATGCAGTTTTATATAGCAGCGAGCTTTGTTGGTTTGGTAATGGGAGGAGTGCAGTCTTTAGCGCGTTCTACATATTCAAAATTTTTACCAGAGACAGAAGACACTACTTCTTATTTTAGTTTTTATGATGTTGCAGAAAAAATAGGGATTGTTATTGGCATGGTTATATTCGCATTTATAGATCAAATAACGGGGAGTATGCGTAATGGTATTTTGTTCTTGGTTCTTTTCTTTCTGGGTGGAATTATATTATTGTTTAGAGTGCCAAAAGAAAATAAGATACATTAGAAAACGCCACTCATTGCGTGGCGTTTTTATACAAAACTGTTTGTTTTTTGATAAATTAGTTTTTAAAAAGTGTTACGCTTCCGTAATCAGAATCAATAGATATATTATTGGTCGATGATGAACTGCAATAATACCCTTGATAGAATTTATCTGATGAATCTTTTATTTCTTTTGTAATTGTTAAGTTGTCGCTATCTCTTAATGAGCCATAGTCTAAATCAATAGTAAAGTTGAAATTGTAAGTAGAAGCATATCCTATTTTAATACCTGTGTAATCAGATTTAATAGTTGCGTTACGTGCATTTTCGTTCATACGGTTTATTTTAATGGATCCATAATCAGCTTTAAGTGTCAAACTCTTATAAATATCTCCAATTACAGTAGTTAAATAATCGCCATTTCCAATAATATTATTTGCTTTGTCTATTTTTATACTTCCGTAATCACAGTTGTAATTTACATCTTCAGCAATTTCAATTTTTGAATTTGTGTAATCCGCATTTATATCTATATTTTTTGTTTTAGAAATGGTGAAATCGCTATAATCAGCATTTATTTTTCCGCTTTTTATATATTCAAAATAGCTTCCTTTTGTGTAATCGAAATTAAAAACATTCCCTTCTGCCATTAACTCTTTAGTGGTAATTTTGCCATAATCACAATTAATTTCTGCTTTACCTTTGAGCTTATCTAGATTAATATTTCCATAATCGTTGTTTAGGTTTACCTTTCCCGAAATAGGCATTTTAACAACATAATTTATTTTTATATTCACATCATTTTTACTGCCCCAATTCCACCAAGAATTTGAACTCTTTTTTCCGAATAATGTTTCTGCCGCTACCCAATCTTTGGATGCCGAAAATTTTACATCAATTTCATTTAATCGCTTTTCTGTTTTTTCTTCATTATTGCCAGAAGCTGTTATTTTAATTTCAAATACGATTCTATTTTCGTTCCAAGTAATAACATCTATATTTCCATAACTATTATTTATTTTTAAAGTAGCATTAGAATTTACTGCAAATTCTTTATTGATAGTTTTTGTTTTTTCATGTTTGTTCTTTATTTCTGGTGTAGCCGAAATAACTAGGGGCAGCATTAAAAATGCCAGAATAGTTTTAAATTGTCGTGCTCGTGTCATGTGATGAATTTTTTAATTGTTTTACGATTTCTATTTGATTTAATGTGTTTTTTAAGATGTCTATTCTATTTTGAAAATTGGAAATCATGGCATATATAACACGACTATCATCACCGCTATTTGTTAAATCTACTTTTAACTTTGTATAGTCGTTTTCCAGTATTTTTATTTGCTTTAAAGCATCATTTATAAGATTTTGAGCTATGGGTGAAGCCTCTTCTTTTAGTTTATTTAATTCTTCATTAATAGCTGAAGTAAAAAAGTTTTGTGTTTCTTCCATTTTTGGAGACACACTGGCTAAATCTCTTGATTCGTTTTGTTGCAGGCTTCCAATAAACAAGGTAATTATAAGAGTGACAGAAGCCGCGATACCTATAAAAGGCTTCCATAAATTCTTTTTCTTCTTATTTAAACTTGAATCTTGAGTTTTTAATTTTTGAAAGAATCGTTCTTGATGTCCTAAATCTGGGTTTTCTGTATCAAATTTATTTTCAAGACTTTTAAATAAGTTGTCTATTTTGTTTTTACTCATTATGTTTTCTTTAAGCGTTAACTACTTGTAATTTTTTCCTTAAACTTTCTTTCGCTCTAGAAATTGTAGTTCTACAATTCGCATTAGATATGTTCATTATTTTACTAATTTCTTCAATGTCATAACCTTCAATAAGGTTTAAGGTTAAAGCTAATCTGTAATTGTCTTTCAGTGTTTTCATAGAATTTAAAACTTGCTGCGCTTTTAAGTTTGTAAATTCATAATCACTACTAATTCCATCTTCTTCATTTTCAACTTTGTATAATATATCATCAATAGGAACTTCATTATTTTTAATGGTTTTCTTATAATGATAAATACTGTTATTGATAACAATCCGTTTTAGCCATGGTCCGAAAGTTGCTATGTTTTTTAGGCTTTCTAATTTTGTAAATGCCGTTAAAAACGAATCTTGCATAATGTCTTCAGCTTCAAAATTGTTTTTTACAATCCGTAATGAAACGTTATACATAGCTTTGTAATACCTATTATAAATCTCTAATTGCGCAGATTGATTTCCAGATTTACAAAGGGTAACGAGCTGCTCGGTATTTAGTTTGGTTAGCGTCACAAAAAAATGGTTGTTATAGTATAGATACTTATCGTTTTAATTTGTTACAGTTTTTCAAAAAAAAATCCTACTTTAAGGTTAAAGTAGGATTTTAATTAGTGTTAAATTTATTAGATTTAAGACTCTGTCGGCTTTTCAGCTTTCTCAATACTAATGCTTAATTCATCAGTTTTGGTGTCTAAATCTATTTTAATATGATCACCTTCTTGCAGATGTGATGCCACAATCTCTTCAGCTAGAGCATCTTCAACATATTTTTGAATAGCTCTTTTAAGAGGTCTTGCTCCATATTGTTTATCAAAACCTTTTTCAGCTATATAATTTTTGGCACTTTCAGTGAGTGTTAAAATGTAGCCTAAGCCTTTAATCCTCGTTAAAAGTTTCTCTAGTTCAATATCAATAATTTTATTAATATCCTCTTTCTCTAGGGCATTAAATATAACAACATCATCAATTCTATTTAAGAACTCAGGAGCAAATGATTTTTTCAAAGCATTTTCTATAACACTTCTTGCATTGTCATCTTCTTGAGCCTTTTGTGATGCTGTGCCGAAACCTATACCTGTTCCAAAGTCTTTAAGCTTACGAGCACCAATATTAGACGTCATAATAATAATCGTATTTCTAAAATCAATCTTTCTTCCTAGGCTATCTGTTAAATAACCATCATCAAGCACTTGAAGCAACATATTAAATACATCTGGATGTGCTTTTTCAATTTCATCTAATAGAAGAACAGCATAAGGTTTTCTTCTGATTTTTTCAGTAAGTTGCCCGCCTTCTTCATAACCTACATATCCTGGAGGTGCACCAATTAATCTAGAAATAGCAAATTTCTCCATGTATTCACTCATGTCAATTCTAACAAGTGAATCTTCACTATCGAATAATTCGCTAGATAAAACTTTGGCTAACTGTGTTTTACCAACCCCGGTTTG
>Ga0115564_10004348_pt1 | contig 11553 bp, 19 predicted proteins | sample COGITO_mtgs_1105_7_FD_88680 | JGI IMG/M metagenome (GOLD analysis project Ga0115564, IMG submission 88680) | Pelagic marine microbial communities from North Sea - COGITO_mtgs_110523 | ecosystem: Environmental > Aquatic > Marine > Epipelagic | place: Germany:Helgoland, sampling site Kabeltonne... | reverse complement strand
TAAAAACGTATATGTTAACTCAAGGACAATTTGATTCGTTAATATCATTAGTTTTTAATACTGGATGTGATTCAGTTAGAATGTCAAGATTCATACAATATGTTAAATCTGGTCAAAATAAAAAAGCGGCAGAAAGTATTTTATCATATAAGTCCTCGAATGACGGTCTTAAAAATAGAAGAACAAAAGAAAAAAATATGTTTATATCATGAAAAAATTAATTAAAGAATCAGGATTAAGAAATATCAAAGATTTATCTAAGAGATATCAGAAAGCTAAAATATATTTTCATCAAGATTTAGACGGTGTTACGACTGCCTTAGCTATGAAAAATTATTTAGAGAATAATGGAATCAAAGTTGTTGATTCTGAAATAATACAATACGGTGATAAGGAATTTGCGGTAAAGAAACAAGACGCTAAAGGTGATACGATGCCGGTTTTAGTTGATTTCGCACATGGAAAGCCGATGTTTGTTGTACATACAGACCATCATGATAGTCAAACAGGTGTGGAAGGTGATACATCAACATCATTCAGGTCATCACGTTCAAATGTTGAGACCTTATCCCAAATAATGTCACCAAGTGATATCTTTACTGCTGATGATATTAGATTAATATCTACAGTTGATTCTGCAGATTTTGCTAAGTATGGGTTAGAACCACAAGATATAATGAATTTTGTATTTAAACTACAAAAAGATAAGTCATTACAGAAAAATAAAATGGCCTTAGGTTTAGCTACTAACAAACTTATGTTAGCTTATAAGAATAAACCAGGTTTTATGGAAGACTTAGTAATGACATCTCAACCATCACTATTAAACATATTTCAAAACATTAATAGATTAGCCGCTGAAAAGGGGTACGCGTTACCTGAAGAAATGGCGTTGAATCAAAAAGATTATGTACAGAAACAAAAAGATAGTGATAAGGTTTATGTTGATGACGGAATTATAGTACAATACGGTGGAGGTTCAATGTTCAAACCAGGTTCTTATGACCGTTACACTCCATTCAAAAATAATCCTGAGGCTGACTTTATAGTAATCGCTTGGCCAATGGGGTTAGTACAAGCTTCATGTAACCCATTCAAAGGTGAGAGAGAATTGAAAGGTGTTAACTTAGGTGATATAGCTCAAGAAGTATTAAGTAAATGGGAGAGTCAATTAAGAGAAAAGATAATTCCTTTATCTACAATCAAGTGGATATCAGAGGGTAATAAACAATTTGGTGATGAGTCAGTTGGATTTACTAATGCGGATTTAGAAGCCTTTTATGGTGATAAGGTTCGTTCGATGAGTGGTGGTGATGACTACATGGAAAAATTAAAAGATATAATGGACAAACCATCAACTAAATTAACTGAAGATGAGTGGGCGATATTAGATAAATTAGGTGTTCCAGCGTGGGAAATGATTCAAGCTAACTCAGGTGGACACAAATGTATTACAAATATATCTGCTTTAAATTACTTTGGAAGAGGTAAGAGAAAACCTGAAGGTAAATATAAATACAATAAAGATAAAGGTGATTCACCATATGTTAAGTTTGTTAAAATGATTCAAAAAGAATTTGTAAGAAAACTTAAAGAAAAAATTAATGAATCCAAAGGTGTAAATGAAGGAATGATAAAAGAAATAGATGTTACTATTGGTGATTATGAGTCAGATAATATTGATGTACATAGAAGAGCTAGAAAAGACACGGTTAATAAAGAATTGTTAAATGATATCCAATCTGCAGCAGAAAAAGCTAAAGTAAAAGTTCAGATTAATTGGGCACATACTGGACATAGTAGTAAAACTAAGTCAGGTAATGTTAGTAGACATAGTACTCATGATGCGGTTGATATATCTAGATTACAAGATTTAAAAGACCCAAAACAGAAACGTTTAAGAGGTTCGGGTAATGCATCTAACTCTACTAACGGTAGTGAAAATTTTAGAATTGCAGGAAATAGACTTAAAGACGCTTTAGTTGAATTAGGTTATAATTGGAACGGTGAACGTGGTCATAAAAAGGCGGTTTTATGGCAAACTGATATTGGAGGTAATCATTATAATCATCTACATGTTTCAAACAAAGACGGAGGTAAAACAAATAGTAGTGGTCCGGTAGGTAAAGACGAAGGTAAAATTAAAAAAAGTAATCTAAAAATTGATGACATAATAAGTAATGGTGATAATTCAGAACTTATTGCTGTTGGTTCAAAAGGTGAAGGAGTAAAGCAAATACAAAACATTTTGAAAAAAAATGGTTATGATTTAGGTGAACCTGGTGTTGATGGTAAGTTTGGACCTATTACTAAGAAAGCGATTAAGAAGTTCCAAAAAGATAGGGGATTAAATTTAATTGATGGTATTGTTGGAATAGAAACTTCCACAGAACTTAAAAAGGGTTAAAAGTATTAAAATAAAGAGAAGGAGACATTGTCTCCTTTTTTTATGCCATGATTTTCACAGAATCCACCTTCAACCTCTAAAACTGTATTACCAAAACCTTGATATGATTCACAATTTTTATTATCATTACACGGTTGACAGTTGGAATGGATTTCAGTTATTTCTGTTCCGTTAATAAAAATGATATCTAATGGTATTATGCAGTTATACATCCAAAAACTTTGTTCAGAGGTGTTTGGCATAAAAAATAACATACCATCGAAAGATTCATCAAACTTTTTACCCATCATTCCTTTAGAAATGGAATCTGGAGTGGCAGAAACTTTGACTTTTAAAATATTATCATTTATTATTACTTTCATACTAATAAATATACAATAAAGAGAATATATGAAAAAATACGCAGGTATAATTGTAAGGTGTAACAATAAAGTTCTACTTTGCAAAAGAAATTCAGAAACGACATTACCAGGATTTTGGTCATGTCCAGCAGGAAGTGTGGAAGAAGGGGAGCCGATTAAGGATGCTGCCATTAGAGAATTCATTGAAGAGACTGACCTACCGGTAATGGGTGAAATTAATTTCGCGGCAGTCATAAAAAGATATAATAGAGATGGAACAAAAGTTAAAGGTATGTTATACGCATATCTTATGGATGTAGAAGAAGAGATGTTTCCTGATTTAGAAAATGCTCATGATGGTGATGAACACACGGAATGTGGGTATTTTGGTAAAGATGAATTACCCGAACCAATGACAAAACAATTTAATAAACTTATAAAAATAATTTTAAAATGAACAAATTAGTAAACATGTTAAGAACATCTGCACAGGCAGATAAAGCAAAGGCATTATTATCACTTGAATTACTTGGTAATAAAGCGGTAGGAATCGGAGACCACTCAACAGGGGACTTCTATAAAAACGCTGAAGAAGCGTTAGTAATGTTAGTAGATGCGGATGATAGGTTAAGTGCTTTAGAAAAGTATTTTGATTCTAATGGTGTGATTATTGGGTAAATATCCAATAATTTTAATACAAAACATAAAAAAACCTCTAAAGGGCTTGTCTGAGAGTAAATTTTTTGTATATTTGTATAACTTTTGAGATTTATTGGAGTATTTATATTTTACCCAACAGAAAATCAGAAAGTTTTTAAAAAAAAGTTTGACAGATTAAAAAATTTGTTGTAGTTTTGTAAAACAATTCAGTAAGAGTACTGAAGACGTTCTTTGAAAATATTAGTAAGTGTCACCTTAATCATCACAGTTTGTGAAAGGAATACAAAAGATTAACCCCTTTTTCTTAAACGGTTAAGTATGACATTTGACGGCGGTTTAGCGTCGTTAGATAACCCCAGCAATGGGACTAAAGGGATTGAAACGAGAATAGTACATCGTGAATATTCGCAGAGTTTACTCTGACAACTAAACAAAGTGGCTACGGTCAAGACCCTAAGGGCAACTGCTAAAGGGACGAGACCACTCTGAGTCCGTGGAATATCAGAGTTGAGATAGTGATATCAATAGGAAAAGCTACAGGTGACGGTTCGACACACCCTGTCAGGTGTTGTAGGGCTGAGTACCAGTACAAAGGAATTCCGATACGATAAGTTAACGTATTCCTGAAGTACCGTAAGTTGACAGACTTACAGAGAGGTGTGAAGCATTTTGTTTTCAAAAGAAACGAAACTTCTCCCGAAGCACATCTTTCTCATTTCCATCGTTACTTTTACTAAAACTAAAAGAGAGCAAAAGTTCTTCGGGCGTTGACAACGAAAGGTGTCTAACACTTCGAGTCAATAGACTAACGAAGTCATTGGTAGACCGCAAGTCTCCTGATGTCAATTATCAAATACCTGGTGGGATGGCCGTCCCTTAGTGAACTCGCAAGGTTTGACAGAGTAAAGTAGTAGTTGAGTAGTTGTTAACGAAAAGAGTGGTTCACTCAAATAACCGACACTGACTTGATACTTTCGGCAACGAGAGTGGATACATGAGCAACCGATATAGGGTAATCTCACTAAAGACAAGTCACCATAAACGTGTAATCTCAGCGTTCTATACTCTATTATATATCTTCCTTAACCTCAGTTCTAACCGACTGAGGTTTTTTTATGCTAAATAATTTGTGTAAGTGAATACTATTTACTATATTTGTATAAATAAAAAAATAAAATTATGGAAGGAATTATCACATTAGTCATTATCGGTTTCGTTTTAACGTTTGGTTCACAACTACTAAAAGGTATTGGAAATATCTTCGCAGCTTCAGGTAGAATTGGAGGTTGGATTGTTGGAATTATCTTAGTTTTGTTCTTGTTAAAAACACTTGTTTTTAGTTCAACGCCCGAATGTGTAACTCCACCAAATGGAGTAACAAATACTGTGGATTATGATGAATCAAACGCAGGTTCTTATGAATTTTAAATGTAATATTAGGTCAATTCAAAAATTTAACGTATATTTGTAATATGAAAAAAGGAGATAAAATAATAGATAAAAGAGATGGGTTAACACATGAAATCGAAGCGGTAGAGTCGTTTGAGGATGTTACTGTAATTTTTACTGAAAGTAGTAAATGTATACCAATAGAGTCGGTGAAATTAATTAATGGGACAATTAATTTAATAAAAAATGTTTTTACTAAATTAATATCCCCTACCAATAAGAAGGTACGAACGTCAGAAGAGTGGTTGAACGATAACCCTTTATATATAAAAATATAAAATTTATGAAGACAATTAAAATAGAACATCCAAAGTTTGGAATCTTACAGGAAAAAGTTTTTGAAGATAAGACACAGTTTAAAATCTATCTTAAAATGGTTCATTCTTGTTTGGAACTTAAAGAGGATTTAACCACATCAAATGGTGATGATTTTCTTCTTCACATACCATACGATTTACTAAGGTCTTCAATGGTAATAGGTAATGTTCAAAAAATTAGTTTAGCTGAGTACGCAATTCAAAAATCTAAAACACAATAAAAATGGTAAAAATAATTAATAATTTATGGAGTATGATTAAAATGGTTATTATTTTAATCTTCATGTTAGTAGGTGTTCATTTTGTGGGAAGAGAAAAACTAGTAGAAACGGGTCTCATTTGTCTTGGATTCTACTTCTCATACAAACTCATAGAATTGTTATCTGTGTACCTTAAAAACAAGATAAACGGGGTTAAAATGGATAAGACCGTTAAGGTTGTTGAGGAAATTAATCCTGAGATTAAATATATTGAAGGTTTAATCAACGAGATTAAGAAAAAAGCTAAAAAAACTGTTAAGGATAAAAATACTTTAGACCTGTTAGGTATTAAACTAAAACAACTTAAAAATGTTTAAGGTAGGTGATTATGTGATACCACGAGATAGTAAGACTATAAAAGTGATTAACGAGATAGAAGAGATTGAAAACCAATTTATTATTTACATGACGGATAATAGTTCTTATCATATTTCACAACTACTAACTTTAAATGAAGTGGTAAAAAAAGATAAACATTATAAAGAAAGTTTTAAATTATGAGTGAAAAAAAAGAAATTGTAGGGTTCACCGCAGGTAATTTTGATTTAATGCATCCAGGTTATATCTACACCTTTGAAGATGCTAGAAAACACTGTGATAAGTTTATAGTATTTTTACAGAGAGACCCATCATTACATAGAAAATCAAAGTACAAACCTGTTGTACCGTTGTATGAAAGATATAGGACGTTGATGGCCATTCAATATATTGACGAGGTTTATGTGTATCAAACCGAAGAGGAATTATATGATTTAATTAAATTCTTCGAACCTGATATTAGAATTCTTGGTGAAGATTACATTGGTAAATCATTTACTGGTGACGACTTACCACCAAAGGTAATTTATACAAGTAGGGCTCACGGTTGGTCAACAACGAGAATGAAAGATATGATTGCGATGCAAACCATTAAACAAAACCCTGAAGTTGTTGAAGACGCAAATTATTTTGAACGTAAATTAGGTATGGATGATTGATGATATTAAACATATGCCAAATCAAAAGTGGCACAAAATTATAAGTTTTATTAAATCAGGTGTTAGAATTATTGGTTACGGTTTTATTCCTTTTAACTTGATTACCGCTTGTATTATACTTATAGTTAGTGAAGTGATAGGAATCATTGAAGAAATGGTTTAGAGGTGAAGGAAAGATAGATTTTCTTATTAGATTAAATGAGATGGTGGAGTAGTCCGATAGCCAAAGTCGGTCCCTAAAGGTGGAGAGAAATCTTCACCTTTTTTAATTAATAATCTACAATTTTACTAATATAACTATATTTATAATAAAATACCAACGGATATGTCAAACATAATAATAACTGAATCACAATTACGTAAATTAAAGTCAAACATTAAAGAGGGTTCTCATGATGGTTCTTATATGGCAAAACAACAACTATTTACTATAGCCACACTAGCATATAAAATGTGGGAACAAATGGAAGAAGGTGAGCAACTTGATGATTGGATGGAAAGTAAACTTGCACAATCAGAACAGAGTGTTGTTTCAGTCGTAAAATCTTTCATGTACGATGAGGCTGAGGAAGAGCTAAAAGGTATGGAAAAACTAAATTATGATGATTTAGTTATCGGAACTTAATTTAAATAATATATTGACAAATACTGACCTTTCTTCTATTTTAGGAGAAAGGTTTTTTAATGCCTAAAAAATAATAAAAAATAATATAAGATGATAAAATTAACGTTTAATACAAAAAAACATACTTTGGTTTATAAACCTAATATGGAAAAGACTCACGTTGTTGAATATCCAAATGTGACAACAATTAAAGATGATGGGAATAACTTTTACGAAGTTAGGCAAAGACAAGAACCTGCGGGTCCGAGTGTTCCTATTCTTAGAGTACCACAACAATCAACTACTATTGAATACTTACACTCATAAGTAAAATGAATAGTATTGATAAACAATATAATGAATTACTATCTACTATTTTAGAGCATGGTGTGGATAAATCAGATAGGACAGGTACTGGTACTAAGTCTATTTTTGGTTATACTATAAGACATAATATGAAAGAAGGGTTTCCTCTTCTCACCACTAAGAAAATGGCAGTCAAAACTATGATGACTGAGTTAAAATGGTTTCTAAAAGGTGATACTAATATCAAATACTTAGTTGATAATAATTGTCATATATGGAATGGTGACGCTTATAAGAGCTATGAGAAGTATGCAATGGCTAATTCATATGGTACTGATATTCTATCGATGAAGGAGTTTATTGAACAGATTAAAACCGATGATGAGTTTGCAAAGAAGTGGGGAGAGTTAGGTCCAGTATATGGTGCTCAGTGGAGAGGATGGTTTCAAGAAGGTGAGCAGGTATTTGAAGGTGATACATTACAAGGTTATACTGAAAAAAGTGTTGACCAAATTAAAAACCTACTCGAACAACTTAAAAGGAATCCAGACTCAAGAAGGTTAATGGTTAGTGCTTGGAATGTTGGTGAGTTAGATTTAATGACTTTACCTCCATGTCACTATGGGTTTCAAATATATACTAGGTTATTAACTGACAAAGAAAGATATGAATACTGGTTCAGAAATAATTATGAGACAGGTATGGAAAGATATTTCGACCCTAAAAACCTACCTGATTTTGATGATAAAAGACACGAACCGACACCAAAGAGAGCTATATCATTAATGTGGAACCAAAGGTCTGTAGATACATTCTTAGGGTTACCATTTAATATTTCTTCATATGCTACTTTACTTATGTTAATCGCAAAAGAAGTACATATGATACCAGACCAATTAATAGGTAATTTGGGTGATGTCCATTTATATCAAAATCATTTAAATCAGGCTAAAGAGCAGATTAAAAGAGAAGGTTATGATTTACCACATATTAACTTTAAAAGTGTTAATTTATTAGGTGGTGAATTTAATTATGAATTAATAAATTATAATTATAAACCAACTATTAAGGCCCCATTAAGTAATTAAATGATGTTAAGTAAACAAATTCTTATTGATAATATTGAAAGAGATGATGTGTGGGATAGTGCTAAACACCTTTACGCGTCTACCTTACTTAAAGAATATGATTCCGATTCGGTAAGAAAGTTTTTATTTGATAAGTTTAAAAACACTGGTGATTACTATTATTGTTCTATCTTAAAAGAGGATGTTAATGGAGAAAAACGTAATTAACTTCATCCAAAGATACTATACTTTTGAGATAAACGGTAGTAAAGAAATATATTTAAGAGATGTGTTTGAAGATAATGTTGAAACACATACGGTGGATATAAACTCAAGGGTTAAATTTGTATGGGGTAGGGCTAAAAATGTTACTGGAGTTGATTTACGTAATAAAGAGTTTACTCATATACAAAAAATAATAAGAGAAGTTTTTAGGTCTAAACAGAGTGTAGACTTTTATCGTTTTATGGTTAACGAAATACATGAACAAGAAGAATGGGGAGGTTTAGTTATACCATTAAAGGATTTACAACATGAGTTCCCTAATTTATATGGTGATAATGTTAATGATATAATTTTAGAAAACACAAAAAAAGATGAGTAAAGAATATAAAGATTTAAAGTCGGTTATCGGTAAATATAATAAAGTTATTGTCACTGGACCTCATGGTGCGGGTAATAAGATAATGACAAAAATAATATCTAAAGATTTTAATTTACCTGAAGTTAGAGGTGAATACGCATGGGATTTAAATGGATATGATAAACAAGATGGTATAAAAACATTTCATAAAAATCATGTGAACGATAAATACTCATCTTTTGGTCCTTCACAATCGGGTCATTTACACAGAATAACAGATTACTTACGAGATGTTTTAGTTGTTTTTATGTATAAAGATATGAATAGTATTGAAAGGTATTCTGAAAGAAATAAATTTGTTAAAGACCAAAGTCATAAGTATGAATGGAGTGTTTATAGACAGATGGTTATGGAAGATTTCCCTGAAAGTGCTCAGTATTTACGAAAAAGTATTGAACAATTAACCTATCATATATGGGAAAACCATCAACGAGTATTAATACCGAATTGGGTGGAAGTTAGTCATAGTTCTTTGGAAGGCCACGAATTATGGATTAGTAAAGAAGATAGAAAAGAATTTAAAGAGTGGCAAACTACATTTTAGATATATTTATCTGTAATGAAACTACTTAAACTCTTAGAAAATATAGTTCACGAACGATACAGTGGTGTTGACATAAAAATGTTTGCGTTATTTGCGGACATATTTAGTGACTTAATTAAAGGTCTAAAGATGGGTATGTTAGATGAGGTATACCAAGACTTATCACAAAAGTACGAAGGAACAAAAAAACAACTACCATTAAAATATTTCTACGATTTTCTTATTAAGAATAAAGATTATTTCTCAAAGGAAGAAGAGACATTACAGGAAAACGAAAAACAAAAAGATTTATTATTTAAGTATTGGGACGACAAAGGTGTTGAATCTACACCTATTTACCATTACTTAGGTTTAGACAGTTCTAATAGGGAGGATAGAGAAAAAATATTAACTTATAAAATTGAATACTTTGGTGGGATTTATAATGTTTATGAGAAAATTAAAAAAGAGTTAAAGGTTGGTGAACCATTTAGTTATACTCAAGCCGGTTATGAGATTGAGGGAATTATTAGTGAGGTGACTATGGATATTTATACGGGTCAGACCAATCATATATTATCAGATAAATCAGAATATGTTGCGTATTATGATGTTATGGTTACAATTAATGGTGATAATTCATCAGTAACTTTAATGAATGATGGTGAAACTTATATGTTAGGTGATTTATGGAATAATGACGATAGTGTACCTGAGAGTGTTAAGGGTGTTGTAGAGGAAATAGGTTATGAAATCGGTGATGTACTTAGAGATTATGTGGATAGTATAACTCATTCTTATGGTTTAGATTCAGATAGTATCGATTACAACATAGTTAATCAAAATAGTTTTAATATCGAACAAAAAAAAGGTTGATTAATTCCATTATTTATTTTAAGTTTGTAGAAAATAAATAATCTTATGCGAATTACTGAAACAATCTTCAATTACCTACAAACATGTGTTTACCCTTTTGAGACCGTAAAGGTCGGTGATGTTACTGCGTTGAGCAAATATCCTGATATGGATGATGTTTTATCTTGGCTACGTAACCAACACATTTATATTACTGCGTTACCTTTTAGAGATGCGAGTGAAGGACCTGAACTTTCTTATTATTATTCAGTTATAGACCTAAATGATTTTGGACAAGAAGAAGATATTCTTTGTGATGAGACTAATTTGGGTGTTTCTGATTTGGATTACGATACGTTTGAAGATGCATTAATTTCAGGTGTAGAGAGTTACCTCAGTTACAAATCCAAAGATTTAAAGTGGAAACGTGAATTGATGTTTGGTGATAATCTTGGAGAAAAATTAGTTTAAAACTTTTCAGAGGATACTAATTCTCTCGCTTGTTCTTCAGTATTGTAAGCGAATTCCCATATCAAAATACGTCTATGTGGGTCGAATGTGAATTTAGCGTGAGAACCTTCATTAATTTCCCATCCAGGATGTTGGTTTAATAGTCTATAACATACTTCTTCCATTTGGTCTGAAGTTTGTATAGGCTGACCATTAACGTCATCGTTTGTATCGTGAATCCACCCACTATCACCACCAGCATCTACATTGACTTCTACTATATCTGAACCTACTTCCTCTAAGTAGTCAAAGATAGGTTTGAATTCTTCTGGTTCTTCTTCCTCATCTATTACTACTTCATTAATGGGTTCGGTACCGTAAACTGTGTATGTTCCGAATATTTCAACACTTCTATATTCAGAGTTAATTTCAACTTCATAAGTGTAGTACTCACTACCTGTTTCTTCGTGCCAAGTATTATCACCGACAGCCTCTTCAACATACTCACTAAGTTCACGTTCAATAGGAATTAAGAAACTTTTTGGGTTACCACTATTATGATAACCACAATAATACCCATCTTGATAGATTGAGAAGGATTCATCAAACTCCATAACAGCTTTTTTTCTCCCCGACTTGAAGAATGCCGGATTAATTAAATTAAATAGTACTTTATATTTCTGTTCCATGATAG
>Ga0115564_10004347_pt1 | contig 11553 bp, 8 predicted proteins | sample COGITO_mtgs_1105_7_FD_88680 | JGI IMG/M metagenome (GOLD analysis project Ga0115564, IMG submission 88680) | Pelagic marine microbial communities from North Sea - COGITO_mtgs_110523 | ecosystem: Environmental > Aquatic > Marine > Epipelagic | place: Germany:Helgoland, sampling site Kabeltonne... | reverse complement strand
TCTGGGATCACGGAGGTCTTGCGGCAGCTGGTTGGAGCAAACGCAGTGCTTCAAACATCAAAACTGAACGCGAAGGCGCCCGGTGGCGGGGCTGCCGTCGAGTGGCATCAGGACTGGGCCTTTTATCCCCATACAAATGACGACATGTTGGCCTTTGGCGTCTTTTTGGAAGATGTCACCGAGGAAAATGGCCCGCTTCAGGTTATTCCGGGTAGCCACAAAGGACCGGTTTTGAACCACAACAGCGCCAACAGTATTTTCTGCGGCGCCGTGGACCCGTCTGACCCAGACTTTCAGATTGAGAAGGCAGTCACGATAACCGGCAAGGCCGGCAGCATGTCTGTCCACCACGCGCGGACTTTGCACGGCTCAGCGGCGAATGTCTCTGATCACGCAAGGCTGATGCTGTTCTACGAATGCTGCGCGGCAGATGCGTGGCCGCTTATGGGCGGTTCTGCCTACATACAGCGCCTGTCGCAGCAAGAGCAATGGGACGACCTTCTGGACAGAATGATCATTGGAGAACCTGTTCTCCAACCTCGCATGAAAGAAGTTCCTGTTCGATTGCCCTATCCACCGGCGGCTGATGTTGGCTCTATCTTCCAAGTGCAGAAGACAGGTGGCGCAAAAAGCGCTTTTGCTTGACGGGGAAGCGCGAAGCCCATTTTATTGTTAGCCCGACAACGGCCCTTGGTCTGTTCGAGATCAAAGTCATCCAGTGTGCAGTGTGCATGCACGCTGGCCGCATCGATTGACTATTCTAAAAGCCGGGCTTGCTGTCGCTTTGTCAAAATGATTTTTCTTGGCGTGAATATGTTCCCCTCGATCAAATGGCAAAAAGGGACAATAACTAGGTCAACAAAAACAAGCCATTATGACCGCTCAAACCACACCAGTTCTATTGGGACATAAATCACCTGCGCAAATGAAGCGGGAGGTGATTTATGTGCGCGTCTCAACTTTCGATCAGTCCTGCGAACGGCAGATTGCCGATCTGACAGAATTCGCCGCCCGGGCTGAGTATGATGTGCTGGACATCCACAAGGAAACGAACTCCGGCACCAAGACCAACCCCCACCCGCGCAATCAGGTCATGACTCTGGCGCAGGCTAGAAAAATTGACGCGGTGTTGGTGGGTGAACTCGGCCAGTGGAGCCGATTCACCCAAGACCTGCTCGACACGCAGAACCAACTGGCTGGCTGGAATGTCTCTGTCGTCGCCATGAACGGAATGACGTCTGAACGCGAAAGTCCCCATGGACGTATGATGGCCACCGTGTTCGCAGGCATCGCGCAGTTTGAACGCGACCTCATGAGCGAGCCCATCAATCCGGCCTCGCTGCCGTCAAAGCGCGCGGCAACAAGCGGGGCCGACACCCCGGTAAACGCCCGAAGTCAGAACGCCTCGCCCCAAAAGTCATCGCCCTTATCAAAGAGGGCCGATCTTACAGATGGATCGCCTGCGACCTGGGCATCAGCAAAAATACCGTCCTGGCAATTGCGCAACACTCTCTCGTAAAGGACAGTTCAACGTAGATGGTTATGCAACTGAAAGACAAAAGGGGTGTATTTTCTGCGACTTCGTAAATAGAAATGCATCGGGCCATTTGATTTACGAAGATCGGCATGTCGCCGGATTACTCTCTTTGGAGGGGCACCCCCTCATCGTTCCCAAACCGCACTTCGCAGATGTATTTGAGCTGGATGAGATATACGCCGCCACAGTCATGCAAGCTGCTGTGCGCGTGGCAAAGGCAACAAAAATCGCAACACAGTGCGATGGCATAAACCTCGTTCAATCCAACGGAACCGCCGCAGGGCAGGATCTGTTCCACTTCCACCTACACATAACCAAGATTTCAGCACGACGACGTCAAAATGAGTTTGGATGCGAGAGCAATTGACGACAAAATCCGAACAAAAACCAGCGCCGCGATCACACAGCAGCTCGACAAATTCCTCTAGCGCAGGATTCCGCCCCTTTCTTGATGCGCCCGCGATATTCCGCATAGACCTTCTGGCGGCGATCTTTGTTCGTCGCTGACAGGTCTTTCCATTCTTGGCGGTGTCTGAACTTTTGAGCCTCGCCCAAATCCTTCAACACCGATGCAGGGTACATTTTATCCTTGGAACGCAATGCCGCTTCATCCCGTTTGGCCTGAGCGTAATCACGCCGTTTCTGCTGGTATTGGTATTGGTATTGTTCGCGCTTCTTGCGTTTTTCCTCACCAAAACCAACTCAATAGAACCTGCGGAATCAATGCGACCGAAAGCCCAACAAGAGCACTAAAAATTGCGCCTCGAAGATACTTTGCATTCGCGTTCAACATTGTGTCATTGTCTTCGGATCAAATGGAATTGCGCTCAATCTGGCTCAAAAAGCCGAAAAAAAAGACATCAAAGCACTCTATGTGCACGCACCCAATACAGCGACAGCATATCAAAAAGAAGGCCCCCACCAATACGGTGGGAGCTTTCTTACGTTGGCATCAGAGAGTGGCACAATCGTAAACCGTGTGCCACTTACCGAAACGTTGTGACAAGCCCTGCCGTTGACCGATCAGCAGGCATTTAAATACAATAATCTCATCACCACGCTGCAGCCCCAGATCCGCCAATGAACATGCACTCAAAGAGTAACCCAGGACATCGGTAGTCCCCTACCGTGTGAACGTGTCCACCAAATAATGACTTTTGCTCTTTAATACTGAGTTCTTTCATTTTTACCTCCATTATGCTTCCGTTTATAAGGTGCATGCCCATCAATTTCTTATACTTAGAGAGACACCACCTATGGTATGTATATTACTTCTTTAATATTTAATCACTATAAACTAAGGTATTGATCCGTAACAACGGGCTTTTCACCCAGCGACGTTCAAAGTTCCGCCCCGTAAACAAAAAGCCCAAATTGCAGGATGGTTAAAATACGCTGATCGAACTCGCAGTCGAAAGTATGCCCAAGGATCTGGTAACAAAAACAGATTTGTTAATTTCAGAAAATCGAATGATCATCCAGAGATCAAAACTATTGGCCCATTTTCCATTTAAAATTCGGCTTATTTGCCATTGGTTGCCTGTAAAAATATACCATAGAAATCTGTTCGTACCAAGCGCGAAGCGGCAAGGTTGTTCCGAATTCCATCGGTCAACGGGCAATCTGGCTTCTCAACTATCTGGCTCAACAGCAACGACCGTTACTAGGTTTTTGCCGCATCGAAGCTCTGCACAAACAAGACGCACAACATGAGGTATGTTGGAAGTCCCCAACACAACAGCCATACTCGCTAAAGATTCACACTTATAAAAAATAACATAATGATACCTATCTGACATGATATGCAGGCCAGGGCACCTGCAATCTTAAGGTGATTTTACAGATGCAGTTCACTTTCAACGTCATCGCAAAAAAGACCCTCGAGCAGGGAGGACGCCTTTCAACTCCATTGTCAATTCGCCAAAGTCGTCGGTGACGTCTCACCCGGGGTCCATGACACCCGCTTGAAATAGCTCTACCCCCCGGGTTCCTATTCGGTCTCGAACGAGGTTCAGAACGCGCTGACTTGGCGTGGTTCAGTCACAGCTCTGAGCTGGCATTCTTGCAGCCCGCAGCAAACTGCTTCTCCGAGCCCAAAGTATTGTTCTATCACATCGCGTCGGCGATAGGTCGGACTGGCTCTGCCTCAAAAAAACTGTCACGAATCCGATAAGTCCAACAACTCGCGAACTGCGGTATTCTGACCTTCATAAAGGAGATTGATCTCGTCGTGCCTCACTCGGATATTTTCCGACCAAGTCGATTTAATATAGCTCAAGACGTCTACGATTTCGCGATCACTCAGGGCTTGCCCGAACTCTGGCATTTCGCTCTCGCTTACATCCCTGCAGAGGTCTGCTACTTCGCCGGTTTTGGTCAGTTGCACGAGTGCGAAGTCTGGATGTTCCCAGGTGTGTCCGTCAGCACCATGGGACGGTGCTGAAACTCGGATATTGTTCATATCATTTGTATTTTGCGAGCCGCCAATGTAACCATGGCAGGAAGAGCACTGTTCTGCGTAAAGCGTTGCTCCTCTGGCAACCACCGCGGTGTTTTCCCAGTCAAGCAGTGGCTCTTCGCTTCGCTCTGACAAATGTGGATAGACGAGTGTAAAGGCAACGCCGATCAAAACCATCGCTGTCACCACAAGCGCTATCTCAGTCGGTTTGCTCACAAGGATCCCCATTCATCACAAGAGAACTATAGAATGGAACGCATCGAAACCCAACAGCCTTATCCCGCATAGATGACCTTTCGGTCAGCTGCAGCGGAGGTCTGCTTATCCGCTCTTACCGATGACAATTAGCGGATGTCATTCGAGATCAATAGGACGTTTACAGGGCCCTCAGATTCTTACGGGTCCTCTATATGAGGAAGGTTAGAGGGTCCCTTACAAGTCTTATTGTTCTCGATCTTTAACTCAGCACATACCCTTGAACCTTACCTCACCTAGTTTGCGTGGTTCCATTTTTTCTGTTGTTATTTCTAAAAACGGAGGTGTCTGCTTTGGCTGATGTTCTCGGCGCAGCCGATGAGATTATGTTTTCTTTATAATCACTCACAATGGGGGTCTCGGAACTAACGTTATTACTTCTCTCTGACCCGCGTAAGGGTCTCTCTGAGCTATGGACCGACGCGTTAAATACAAATTCGATCTTGCGTTTCTGAAAGGATCGTCTGATCTTCACATTGCGGTGGCGGCAAGCACAATTGCAACAACAGAACACTAAAAAAGGAGCGAGCTATGACATCGTCCAACCCCTTGTCTGCGCTCTTACCTGATTTTGGCATCAAACAGTTTTCTGCGATAGACCTTGACGGTCGAGATCCCGGATTTGATACCGCCAACTTTGCGGCGGGAGTTGCTCTTTGCCCAAAATCGCTTGAAGATATAAAGTCCATTGTCGCTTGGTGTGCCAAAACCAAGACGCCGGTTGTAACGCAGGGTGGTCGTACCGGTTTGGCTGGTGGCACAGCCTCTGCATTAGGGCAGTTGGTAGTCATGATGGAACATATGAACACTATCCGCAACATCGACGCAGGCAGTGGTGTTGCGATTGTCGATGCAGGTGTTACGCTTACGCAATTGGAAGACGCGGTGTCCTCTTTTGACCTGACAGTGGGTATCGATCTTGCTGCGCGCGGAACTTGCACCATCGGCGGTATGGTCGCCACCAACGCTGGAGGCGGAGAAGCTTTTCGCAATGGTATGACACGTCAGCGGGTCTTGGGACTGGAAGTGGTTCTACCCGACGGAACTGTGATGAGCGACCTCAAGAAGGTCATTAAAGCCAATGAAGGCTATGACTTGAAGCAGATATTCATCGGGTCTGAAGGTACTTTGGGAATCATCACTGGCGTTGTTCTCAAACTTGAAAAGGCCATTGGGAATAGAAAGACCGTACTTGCATCAACAAAAAATGCGGATGACGCCTTGTGTTATTTCAAACGATTGCAGGCCATGTTTGGCGAAAATCTTCTGTCGGCCGAAATCATGTGGAAAGACTATTTCGTGACGATATGCCAGGAGTTGGAGCTCGAGGGCCGGTTTGGGAATTTACAAGGTGAGACCTACTTTATCGCCGACGTTGCTGTTCCGCAGGATGACGATCGCTTACTAGAAGTTCTTGGCGAAAGTCTCGAAGTGGGTGAAATTTCCGATGCTGTCATCGCCAAGAACGAACAGGAACGCAACGACATCTGGCGGGTGAGAGAAGAGTCTTTTCTCATCGACAAGGCCTATCCTGGCGGATGCTGGTTCGATATCTCGATCCCTTTGAGCGAGCTAGATTCATTTGTCAAAGAAAGCACGTCCAGAGTTCGTGCGATTGACCCTGCATTGAAAGTTTTTGTCATGGGGCATTTGGGGGATGGCAATCTACACTACACCATTGCTAAGGATGAGCCGGTTGACCACCTGTATTCCGATATCGCTACAGCGCTTTATACTGGGCTAAGTGCGATAGGCGGCTCGTTTTCGGCTGAGCATGGCATTGGTACAGAAAAACGGTCATCCATGTCTAAGTTTGTAGACCCTACGAAATTGTCGTTGATGCACGCGATCAAGGCTACAATTGATCCCATGAACATCATGAATCCCGGCAAAGTCCTTCCGCCCAAATAACCCAAGCAAACATATAAGTTGTTGCCGCCGCGTCGTGGGATGACGCTACAAAGATACACGTGAAGAAGGAACTTTTCTGTGGATGAACTGCACAATACAGTTAATTGACAAAACTTCTGCACAATTCAGGGATTCCCTCACTGCGGTAAATTTTGTATTCTTTAGGAGATCACATTGGGTGTTTTATGGCTATTTTCAGCTAAGAGAGCGCGCGTCGGTTTGGGGATCAGAATGTTTGCACAAAATTGCCCCATTGATGGACTGACCTGCGATTTCAGTGTTGCTCAAGAACGATAAAAACCGTTCAAGTCTCGGGCCACAGGGTTACAAGCAGATTACCTTGTTCAAGTGCCTTCTGATTGGGCAGTTGCATAACTTGTCTGATCCTAAGTTGGAGCAGAGCCTGCGAGTGCGGGTCGATTTCATACTATTTTCAGGGCTTAATTTGCAGGGCTTTATTTACGTCGTAGCGTGCCTGATGAGACCACGTATTGTCGATTTTGCAACGCGTTGGTTAAGACGGGCACTTACGATGCGCTGCTTGCCGAGGTCTGCCGTCAGAAAGAAAATTATGGGTTGAAGGTGAAAGAGGCATCTGCTGCCATTATTGACGCGACCTTGACCGAAAGCGCAGTCCATCCGCACACTCATGTAGAGGTACCCGTTGAAGATTGGGCTGAAGATGAGACCCCGGATGAGCCTGCTTGTGTTGTCTTTAGCTCTGATCATGACGCCCGCTGGATCAAGAAGGGCTGTAAGAGTATGTTGGATTACAAGGGTTTCGCCAGATGCGATGAAGACGAGTTTGTGGATAAAATCCATACCACGCCTGCTCATGTTGGTGAGAGCCCAGAGTTTGAAACCATGATTGAAGGAAGCAACGCTCAACGTGTTTTCGCGGACAAAGCTAATGCCAGTATAGCCAACGGAGATGCTCTGAAAGGCAAGCATCGCGATAGCATCTTGCGCAAAGCGGTACGCGGACGCCCACTGCGTTAATCAGAAAAACGCTTTTACAAACTGATCTCAAATCACCGTTTTCGTATTGCACAGTGCTTTGGTACAATGAAGCGGCTGTTTGGATTACATCGAGCGTGATACTTCTGGGTCGCCAAAAACCACGCACAGATGGTCATGGCGCCATCTCGCAGAAATTGCTCAAGGCCGCAAACAAGATCACCTTTAACAAACAAACCCCGGCACTTGCAAAATGCAAACTGACAATGCCAATCCGCCCGCTGAAATCGCAGCGGACCGGAGAACACGTCTGCTCAAATCGTGAAACACAAAAACACCATCACGCAGTCGTCCAGAGGGGGCTCTAATTTCGTATTTTTATAGCCGCCTATTATTTTGACTTCCTGTAAAACTGTTTGATTGAAACCACTAAGTTTCAGTTCTTGGTATCACCGACCAGACGTCCTCATTCTGCTGTGCCTCCACGACTCCCACATCTGGCAGTCTACGGGCTCGTTTCGGGACGCCTTCTGAAGCTCTAGGCTAATATTTCCCACGGCTGAATTGGCTTGATTTTTGGATGCTAGAAAATCCGAATTGCAATTACGTCGAAGGTCGTTTGTGAGCCCATTGTGCTCACTGTGAGAGAGGTCGCAAATTGTAACGAATTTTTTATTCGCCATTCCGAGTGCTGGCGATGCAGCTAGTCCGTTATGTTTAATGCGGCATCGGCAGTCCCTGAGAGGTTTGATACGTGATTTGTACTTAGGTCCTTATCAGACGCGCAAACCCAACTGATCGCGACTTTATCCCTTGGCGTACCAGCCGTTGTCGACATAAGTCGCATTACCGTTGACAAAGCTGGCCTCGTCAGACGCCAGGAACACGACCGCTGCGGCAACCTCTTCCGGATAGCAGATGCGCCCCTGAGTGGCTGCCATTCCAGATTCTTCCCATCCTTGCCCGGCGGCATCCAGTTCAGCGATTTCCTTTAGACCGTGGGTTGTTTCGACAAAGCCCGGACAGACCGCGTTACAGCGGATACCGGCATCTCGGTATTCGGTCGAAATAGTGCGCGCCAACTGAAGAACCGCACCCTTGGACATACAATAGACCGATTCCAGTGCATAGCCCCGTTCGGCAGCGATCGAAGAAGTGATGACGATGGAACCGCCGCCATTTGCGTTCATGTCCTGGACCGCGCGGCGGCAAGTCAGAAAGGCAGATTTCACATTCACATCCATCAGCCAATCATATTCTTCCTCGGTGGTTTCATGCATCGGCTTCACGATGATAGTGCCCGCATGGTTGAACAGGATATTGTAGGGGCCAAACGTCGCGAGCGCCGCTTCAAAGGCGGCGTTGATCTCCTCATCCCGGGTGACGTCGGCGTGAAAGAAGGCCGCCTCGCCACCAGCATTTCGGATCATCTGAACGGTCTTGCGGCCCTCGTCATCCTGAATGTCAATAATACTGACCTTGGCACCTTCCTCGGCAAAGGCCAGCGCGGTGGCGCGGCCCATGCCGGTAGCGCCGCCAGTGATAACGGCTACCTTGCCGGCCAAGCGACCATTCAGGGGTTTGGAACTTGTGCTCATGATATCTCTCCAGAAACAGGTTCAGATGCATTCGCCGCCATCGACGACCAGCGCGTGCCCGGTCATGAAAGTGGACATGTCAGACGCTAAGAACAGGATCGAATGAGCGATTTCATCGGTGCTGCCCCAGCGCCCCATCGGGATAGTTTGCGAGACATAGCGTTCCAACTTGTCACGCCCACCCATCTGCTTTTCAAACCCAGCATTAAATGGCGTGTCGATAAAACCAGGGCATAGCGCATTAAAGCGGATGTTATCGCCGGCATAATCCGACGCCATTTGCCGGGTCATTGCGACTACGGCATGTTTAGTTGTGGCATAGGCAATCATTCCGCGATCATATTGCACGCCGGAATTGGACGCGGTGATAATGATGCTACCCCCACCCTGAGCTCGCATGTGGCCGACCGTGGCCCGCGCGGCTATGAAATGTGACCGCACGTTCAGACGCCAGGACAGGTCCATTCCCTCGATAGAAACCTGTTCCAGATTACCTTCGACCTGGTAGCCGGCATGCGAATGTAGCACGTCAATTCGGCCATGGGTGGCGACCACCTGCGCAACCGCTGCCGCCACGGCCACGTCATCGGTCACGTCCAGCCTAGCCGAGGTGGCCTGTACCCCCTCACTGCGCAAAGACTCGACAACTTCAACCGCCCTGTCCAAATCAATGTCTGTGACAACGACCTGCGCTCCGTGCCGCGCCATCGCCATCGCTCCTGCGCGACCGATCCCCGAGCCGGCCCCGGTAACCAAGGCAACCTTGTCCTCCAGCATTGGGAAAGCAGACGGGTGGGCGGCTGTGGTCTGTTCAACAGTCATCTGGATTTGTGGCCTCCGCGTTGTAGCAGCAATTGGGCAGTAATCAGCAACAAGAGGGACACGCCCAGAACCATGGTGCCAATAGCGTTTATTTCCGGAGTTACGCCGCGCCGGATAGACGAGAATACATAGATCGGCAGCGTGGTTTCGGACCCGGCAACAAAAAAGGCAATGATGAAATCATCAAAGCTGAAGGTGAAACTGAGCAGGAACCCAGCCAGGATCGCTGGAAAGATCATAGGCAGGGTGACTTGCCTAAACGTGGCCATCGGGGTGGCATAAAGATCAGACGACGCCTCGATAAGGGAGCGGTCCATGCCGGCTAGCCGAGCGCGTACGATGATCACAACCAGCGCCATCAGGAACATGGTGTGCGCGGCGATCAGCGATCCCATGCCCATGCGTAACTTGGGTGGGGTGAAACCTTCCGGCCAGAGCAGAGCGAGAAGCGGGTTAAGTTGGTCAAAAACAGTGACCAGCCCGATCAGCGTAGCGATCCCGATCACAATGCCAGGGATCATTACAGCGATGTAGATCAGCATGTCAAACGCCGTGCGCATCGGCCCCTTGATGCCCTGCAATGCCACAGCCGCCATGGTACCAAACACGCTGGCACAGAGAGCCGATGTAAAGGCCACGATTAAGCTGTTTTCCAATGCGTCCATGACAAACGGGTTGGATAAGGTCTTGCCATACCACTTGACCGAAAACCCCTGCATCTGGCTGGCATGGCGGCCAGCATTGAAGCTGAACAGCGCAATTATTCCTATCGGGATGTAAAGAAACAGGTAAACGCAAACGGCATAAAGTTTCATTGCATCACCTCACATGATCGACACGTCTTCGCGGCTGGCGCCGAGACGTGAGATAAGCCGCATGTAGACTGTGACGGTAATCAGCATAACCACCACCAGTGTCACCGCCACCGCTGAGCCATAGGCCCAGTTGCGAGATTGCAGGAACAGGTCAACCAGCGCGTTGCCAACGAAAAAGACTTTACCCCCCCCTAGCATGGCAGGGATGAGGTACTCGCCCATCAACAGAATGAACACCAGCATGCAACCGGTGGCGATCCCGGGTATAGACATCGGCAGGGTAATTTGCAGAAAGGTTTGCCAGCTCTTGGCCCCAAGATCGGACGATGCCTCTAGCAACCGTTTGTCAAGTTTATCAAGACTTACAAAGATAGGAAATACCATCAGCGGCAGATAACCGTAGATAATGCCCACCAGCACCGCAAAAGGGGTGTTGATCAGGCGTACTCCCTCAATCCCGATCATATCCAGCAAAGCCGGAATCCCGCGCCCACCCAGTAAGAAAATCCAAGCATAGCTGCGAATTAGGATCGAGGTCCAGAACGGAACGATCACCAGCACCAATAGGATGATCTTCCATTTTGGACTCACCTTAACAGCCAGGAAATAGGCCAGTGGATAGGCGATTAGCAAGGCCAACAGAGTGCCGATCGGGGCCAAGGTCATAGTGTTTTTGAAAGCTGCCCAGCGGGCCGGAAGATTGCTGTATTGTTCAAATGAAAAAGCAAGCACGACGCCACCTGACGGTGCTCGCTCTCCAAAGCTGAAAATGAAAACAACAGTCAGTGGGATAATCAGCATCACCAGAAACCAGGCCCCAGCGGGTGCTAATAGTAGCCAATTGCGCGTGCGCTTCGTCATGTTGTTTTCACTCTGGTCCAGATCAGGCCGACTTGAAGCGTGCCATCAGCTCAGCTCGGTTCGGATCGGTCAAGGTCACGGCAGCGCCAAACTCCAGCGGGCTTAGCAGGTCCTGGGCTGGAAAAATGATCGGATCATTCTTCAGATCCTCTGGCAGCATATCATAAGTACGTGCATCAGCGGTCGGGTAGCCATGTTCTTGGACTTCCTTGGCGTTCACGTTCGGATCCAGCATGAAGTTGATCAGCGCATAGGCCGCGTCCTTGCGCTCGGAGCTTTTCGGAATCGCGTAGTAGTCACTCCAGATTTCGCCACCATCGGTGCCAAGCGCATAGTGGA
>Ga0115564_10004343_pt1 | contig 11560 bp, 8 predicted proteins | sample COGITO_mtgs_1105_7_FD_88680 | JGI IMG/M metagenome (GOLD analysis project Ga0115564, IMG submission 88680) | Pelagic marine microbial communities from North Sea - COGITO_mtgs_110523 | ecosystem: Environmental > Aquatic > Marine > Epipelagic | place: Germany:Helgoland, sampling site Kabeltonne... | reverse complement strand
TGGTCCCACTACTGACATATCGCCTTTTAATACATTAATAAACTGGGGTAATTCGTCAATACTGGTTTTTCTAATAAACTTACCTATTCTAGTAACTCTTGGATCTCCTTTTCTAATTTGATGAAGATGAGCCTCGGGATTGGGCTTCATAGATCGAAATTTATAACAATAAAACTCTTTATAATCCAAACCGTTTCTTTTTTGTTTAAAGAAAACTGGGCCTTTAGATTCAAGTTTTATGAGCAAACCTATAAGTGGCGTCAACCATGATAATATCCCAATAATTATTAACAAAGAAAAGAAAATGTCAAAACTTCTTTTTGTAAATAAATTAATTGGTTCATCAATTGGGATACTTCTTAAAGATAAAATTGGTAGATATCCGTAATATGTGAAATCTAACTTCTTGGAATAGATTTCTTTATTATCCGGTAAGAATTTTAATATTTTTAAATTATTATCAGCGTAATCTATTAAACTAAGTAACTCCTTATTATTCATCTCTGCTACAGAGGAGTAGATTTCATCAATTTCATTTTCAGAAATAAAAGAAATGACATCATTAATGCTAATTTTATCTTTTTTGTTTAAATCAAATGTTTTTTTAAGTTGATACCCATAATCAGGATTATCATTAAAGTACTTTCTTAATTGATCTGTTTTTTTATTTAATCCAACGATAACAACCTTTCTTAAATTACCTTTAAAAACTTTTCTATATTTTTTTAGTAAAAAGAAAATTGTAAATTTTATAATTGTAATTGATAACATTACAATCAGAACATATTTTATAACCCTCAAAGGTTCAGTATCTAAATCGTTGAAGAATCCAAAAAAAGCAAAAACCAATAAAGTAAATATTATTGATTGTTTCCCTATTAATGAAAATATTCGCGTAAGACTTGTATATCTAAAAATTTCATAAAAGCTTGAAAATAACGTTGAAATTACCCAAGAAAAGGAGATAAATAATGTGAAGTTTAATAAATCTGATTTTTCAAGAATTATATTATTTGCGAAAAATCCTATTATTAATAAATCTATTAAATAAGAAATTGGTCTTAAAAACCCAGAATATCTTCCTCTTTTAAAAATCATTTATTAGTTTCTAATATGGTTTGAAAAATCTTTATGTTCACTTTTCAATAATTCTTCTGATGTTAAATTTTTAAAGTATTCAAATGTTCTTTTCATACCTTCACTTCTGGATATTTTTGGTTCCCAATTTAAAATCTCTTTAGCTTTTGTAATATCAGGTTGTCTTTGCAAAGGATCGTCAGTGGGTAAAGGTTTGTATATTATTTTTTGATTTGTTCCGGTTAATTTAATGATTTCTTCAGCAAATTGTAGAATTGTTATTTCGTTAGGATTCCCAATATTAATTGGATAGGCATAATCACTTATCAATAACTTAAATAATCCGTCAATTTCATCATCAACATAACAAAATGACCTGGTTTGAGAACCATCTCCAAAAACTGTTAAATCTTCACCTCTAAGAGCTTGACCCATAAATGCTGGAATTACTCTTCCGTCATTAAGTCTCATTCTTGGTCCATAGGTGTTAAAAATCCTTGCGATTCGTGTTTCTATGCCATGAAAACGATGGTATGCCATCGTAATAGATTCTTGGAAACGTTTTGCTTCATCATACACTCCTCGTGGACCAATAGTATTTACATTCCCATAATATTCTTCTGTTTGGGGATGAACTAATGGATCCCCATAAATTTCAGAAGTAGAGGCAATCATTATTCTAGCATTTTTTTCTTTTGCTAATCCTAATAAATTATGTGTTCCTAAAGATCCTACTTTTAGAGTTTGTATTGGTATTTTTAAATAATCTATTGGGCTTGCTGGTGATGCAAAGTGTAAAATATAATCTAAATCTCCAGCAACATGTACAAATTTAGAAACATCATGGTGATAAAACTCAAAATTTGAATGCTTAAATAGGTGCGCTATATTTTTTAAATCGCCTGTAATTAAGTTATCCATTGCGATTACAAAATCTCCTTCGTTAATAAATTTATCGCATAAATGAGATCCTAAAAATCCTGCTGCACCCGTTATTAAAACTCTTTTATTCATAATTTTAAATTATCTACCTATTGAACTATATATAAATCCTTCTTTTTTAATTTCTTCTACATCGTATAAATTTCTTCCGTCAAAAATAATACTCTGTTTTAATAATTGCTTTACTTTATTAAAATCTGGAGTTCTAAAAATACTCCATTCCGTACAAATTATTAAAGCATCTGCATTTTCTAATGCTTCATACATAGAGTTACAGTAGTTGAGTGTTTCTCCAAATTGTTTTTTAATATTCGGCATGGCTTCAGGATCATAAACTGATAGTGAAGCTCCCTTATTTAGTAATTTTTCTATTAAATAAATAGCAGGTGCTTCTCTAACATCGTCTGTTTCTGGTTTAAAAGCAAGACCCCAAACTGCTAACTTTTTATTAGATAAATCACCATTAAAAAAGTTTTGAATTTTTGGGAATAATATTGTTTTTTGCTTTTCATTAACTTCTATCACTGAATCTAATATTTTAAAGTCATAAGATTCGTCTCTTCCTGCTTTTTGAAGTGCTTTTACATCTTTTGGGAAACAAGAACCTCCATACCCTATACCAGGAAATAAAAATCTTTTTCCAATTCTAGAATCAGTACCCATACCAATTCTTACTTTATCGACATCTGCCCCTACTTTTTCACAGTAATTAGCAATTTCATTCATAAAAGTTATTTTGGTGGCTAAAAATGCATTTGCTGCATATTTTGTTAGCTCTGCAGATTTTTCATCCATAATAATTATTGGATTACCTGAACGAACAAATGGCTTATAAAGCCTCTGCATAAGTTTTATTGCTTTTTCACTACTAGAACCTATTACGATTCTTTCAGGCTTTAAAAAATCATCTACAGCATAGCCTTCTCTTAAAAATTCAGGATTTGAAACTACATCAAAATCACATGATGCGTTTTTTGCAATGGAGTGCTTTACTTTTTCTGCGGTTCCTACAGGGACCGTGCTCTTATCAACAATAACTTTATAATCAGTTATTTTTTTTCCAATTTTATCTGCAACTCCTAGTACATATGATAAGTCGGCAGATCCGTCTTCATCTTCAGGAGTAGGGAGCGCTAAAAAAATAATTTCTCCAAAACTTAGTCCCTCCTCAAGAGAAGTTGTAAAGTTTAGTCTTCCAGCTTTAATATTTCTTTCAAATAAAATATCTAAGTAGGGTTCGTAAATTGGAACTAGGCCACTTCTCATTTTTTCTACCTTATTTTTATCTATATCAACACAAATTACTTCATTCCCGGTTTCTGCTAAACAAGTTCCTGTAACTAATCCTACATACCCTGTTCCAATTACTGCTATTTTCAAATTAATGATTTTTTAATTACTATATTTTTTATAAATTGTTTCGATATTAACTATGTTTTTTTCGATATTATAATTTAAATTAAAGGACTCAAACGAATTTAATTCGAACTTTTTTCTTTTTATGTTATCATTATAAAGTTCAAAAATACGATTTGCCATGCTCTTAATCTCATTTTCTTCAACAACATATCCATTTATCTCATTTTTTACTAGGTCTCTATTTCCATCACAATTTGTAACTATACACGCTTTTCTTAAAGCCAAAGCTTCAATAATTGAATAAGGCAGACCTTCATACCTAGCTGTTGAGATATATAATTCGCTTTTTGATATAATTTGGAAAATTTTTTGTCGAGCAATCCAGGGTATTAAGGTAATGTTATCTTTTAGCTTGTATTCTATAATTAATTCTTCTACTTTGTTTTTATTAGGACTGTACTCACCGACTCCTAATAACACAAGATGAATTTCAGGAATCATTTTTTTTAATTCCTTGATAACTTTAATCATCATTTCAATATTTTTTTGAAACGAAGGTCTTCCTACACTACAAATATACTTTTTAGGGATTTGACTTAAAATTTTATCATCTGAATTTATAGTTATTGGGTTAATACTATTGTTAAATAACTCAGTATTTTGTTTTTTATAACCAACTTCAAATAAGCCTCTATTTAATTCTGAAGGTGAAGAAGCAACAAGAATAGAATTGAAATTCTTTAAAGCTTTTTCTATTCCTAAAAAAACAATTCTTTTCAATCCTTTTGGACTGCTTAAATATGAATAAGCTTGAGGTGTGTGTAACACCTTTATTTTATAAAATAGTGAGGCAGTTCTTGCAATAACACCTCCTTTAGCACTATGAGCATGAATTATATTTGGTTTTTCAATTTTTAATATTTTTATGGTATTATAAATTGCTTTTAAGTCCCTAAATATTGATATTTCTCTTTGTATTGGCAATTTATATTCTTTTAATGGCTTACCGTTTTTATTTATATATACGCTCTTGGTGTCATGTTTGCCATGTATAATTATATTTTCAAATTCTTCTGGGTTACTATTTTCTAAAATTAATCTTAAAGAAACGTCTACTCCACCAACAGAGTTTAGAATATGAATTATTTTAATTTTTTTCATATATTTTAACTTCTGATTGATCGTTAGGACTAATTTGAAATACAATTAAAATAAAAATTAAAGCAAAAATTGAGGCGCCTAATTGCCTTTGAAAAAAGCACTCTATAAATGCAAAAATAAAAATTGACACCCCTAATGAAAGTTTAAAAAATGAATACCTATAGTTATAAAGTAAATAAAATAATAATGACACAAACAAAAATCCCGGTATAAGCCCGCTACTAAGAAAAAAATCAAAAAATTGATTGTGAGGATTAAAATTCGAATTAATAAAATAATTTCTTTTTTCTGGATCTTCTATTTGTTTATCGTAGCATTCTAATAACAAGTCTTTTGTGTTATAAAACCCTAATCCAGTAATAATAGAATTTTCATTGTGAAAAATATTATAATTACATTCCCAGATAACAACTCTAGGTTCCCATGCCTTAAAAAGTTCAATATAACTTTTGTTGCTTCCACTGCTTTGGGTATAAAAAAACCTTTCGGATAAATTTTTATTTAAAAATAATGCAGAAGAAAATGTTATTAGAACACCGAAAAATAAAAATAAATATTTTTTCTTATTGCTAGAGTAAAATATTTTTAAGAAAAATAAAGAAATTAATATAACGATTACGATTCTTGATGAAATTAATAACACAAATAAAATGCATATAACGATATTTGCTAAATACCATTTATTAATATCTTTATAATTCTTACCTATTAAACCTATAGAAGCAACTATACTCATCAAACACAAAAACCCTAAATACAACCTATCTACGACCAAAACATCATCAATATGTGCTCCTGATGCAAAGTTAAAAGCACCTTCTGAAATATAAAAACCATAAATATTAATCAAAGAAGCCACCATACAAAATAGCACAGATAAGATTATTGCTTTCAAGATTTTTTTTGTGTTTTCTAAAGGAAGAAATAAAACTATTATTAGAAATGAAGACAAAATCTTTCTGATAATAGGTATGTCTTCTTGAAATTCATTAAAAATAATACTATTGAATAATACCATTAAAATAAGTGACCCTAAAATAATAAAAGGGATCGATTTTAATTTCAGTAGGTGTCTTCTTTTTATTACAAACGGAAATAAAACTATTAGTGCTATTAAAATTAGATTAGGCGCTGCAGTCGCATATTTGTCTAGAGGTAAAATAAAACAAAAAAATAAAAATAAATATGGGTAAACACTACTAATTACAGCTTTCATTCTATTTATTTTAAAAATTAAAATTAACGCATCTTAGTTATAAAAAATCTTCTAATATATTTTAAAAATGAAAAAGAGGAGATAAAAATAAATTCAAAAATATTTATAAATTTTAATTCTAACCCTTTTTTAATACTTTTTTGTTCTCCCAACTGAATTTTCCACAAAGCCGCACTTAATCCAGATTCTCCATAACTATATTTTCCAGTTATAGAGTTTACTAGGCTTTTATTATACAAAAAACAATTATATCCAGAAATTATTCTTAAAAAATATTCTAGATCTTCTGCATAATTCATGTCTTCATTAAAATAACCTACTTTTTTAATAATTTCAGATTTAAATATAACAGTTGGCGTCTTAAAGAAATTTTTATACAATAAAAGTTTTGGACTAATTTTCTGTAATCTTTTTATTTTAAGAAAAAAGAACCTATTAAGGTTAACTCCGTCCATATTTGTTGCTAAAAAATCTACCTCCGAATTTTCTGCAAATATAGTAAGTTGAGTTTTAATTTTTGATTCTTCCCAGGCGTCATCGCTATCCAAAAAAGCAATAAACTCTCCTTGAGCATTTTTTAAACCAATATTTCGGCTTGACGAGACGCCTCCATTTTTTTTATAATAGTATTTAATTAATAAGCTTTGATTTTCAGAAATAAAATTATTAATTAAATCTTCAGAAGCGTCTGTTGAACCATCATTAATAATTATAATTTCAAAGTTATATGAACCTAACTGATTGGTTATTGATTCAAGTGATTTTATTATAGTTTTTTGTGAATTATAAACTGGAATTATTACGCTTATTAGCTGACTCATTAAAAGATAATTGCTTTAAATTTTACTTCTCAAAGATAAGTTTTTAATTGTTTAATTGTTTCTTATTTTAACTACTTATGATGATACAAATAATTATCTTTATGAATTAATTAAATTAATAAGAAGATATGAAAATATTTTTCGAAGGTTTTTACGGATTTAAAAACGCTGGCGACGACGCTTTTGTTGAAGTTTCATCGTGGGGAGCTGAAAAATATTGGAACTGTAATGATAATTTTTTTTTAGGAGCTTCATTACCAGAAACAGTGAATAAAATAAAAACTCCAAATATTAAAATTAATGCACCAGGTTTTGATAGAATTAGTCTTTTAAAAAACCTTAAAAACACTGATTATTTTATTTCTTCCGGTGGTTCTACTTTTTCAAAATTACCAATACATAGTAATAAGTCTTTAGCTTCCTATTATAAGTTTATAAACAATAATTTAAAATTGGGTGCTATTGGAGTGTCTATTGGTCCTTTTAAAAACAGGCAAGAAGAAGAAAAAGTTATTAAGTATTTGAAAGGCTTGTCTTTTTTGTCATTAAGGGATAAAAGATCTTATGAATATTCAAAAACATTGAATCTAAATTATGATCCTGTAAACGCTTTTGACTTAGCGGCTTTGTTACCAAGTGTTTTTAAATCATCTAACAATGGACTTAAGGAGTCTTTCTCCGAAAAACAGAGCATCGGTATTAGTATATGCAATTGTGAAAGTTATTATGGTGGTGATTTAAAAAAAGAAATCAATAGAAATTCCTATTTTAAAGAATTGGTTAATTTGATAATAACTAAAACAAATGCTCATTTAAAAGTCTTTATTATTAATGATAATTCGAAAATTGGTGATTTCAAAATTTCAAATGAATTAATGGATGGAATTAGTAAAGAACGATTTTCAATAATACCTTATTTTGGGAATGTTAGAAAAACCTGGGATGAAATTTCTAAATGTAATTTAATGATATCTACAAGGCTACACGCAAGTATTTTTGCTTGCTATGCGAATGTACCTTTTATATTAATTGAGTATCATAAAAAATGTTCTGACTTTTTAAATGATGTTGGACAACAAGAAGAATATAGGGTTTACGATGCTGATGTTTCACCAAAAGAAACTTTAAATATAGTTATAAATATACTCAAAAATAATTATAATAAACCATCTCATTTACTAGAAACAATAGCACTCTCCAAGAAAAACTTTACAGAAACATTGTTAAAATAAGTTAAATCTTATTTTAGTTAGCGATCCCTTTAAAATCCTTTACAAGGATGTGTTTTTTTATTAATTTATTGTCAAATAAAATCAAAATAGCAAAACAAATCCAAATCCCATAAATCCTAAAACTATCTATTTGCAACCAATTTATAAAAAATCCAATAAAAGAGACTAAAAGAACAGTCCCTAAAACATTTTTTTCGTCAGATTTGCTTTTAATTATGTTTAAGCATAAAAAGAATATTAATATTATTAAAGAAAGGAATATTAAAAATCCTATTAAACCAGTCTCTGTTAAAATTCTAACATATATATTATATCCAGGAGGAAAATTTGATATCTTTTCATTTTTATAAAACAATCTAAATTCATAATTATTTAAAGTTGCCCAACTAGGGTAGTGAAACCTATTATGAAATGTTTGTTGTCCAAATCCTACGCCAAATAAAGGGTTTTCTTTAAATACTTGTAAGGATGCGTATTGTATACCTAATCTTGATTGATTTGAAACATTTTTAGTTAAATTAGACTTAAAATCTATTGTTTCAATTTTTTCTTTAAATCCTTTTATAATTCGTTTTGAATTAAAAAACACTAATAAACTTAGGGATAATACTATGGTAGAAGTAAAGATGAATAAGTGATTTCGATACCTAGGCTTTCTTAGAATTATAAACAGAAAAACAAAAAATTGTATAAAAATGACGATAAATGCAGTTCTAGAACCTGATAAGAAAGCTAATGTTAAAACTAATATTGTTGGGATAATTTTTTTAATTCCTTTTGGTGTTAATAAAAAACTAAACATCCACCCAGAAATCATTATTAAATATTCTGCTAAAAAAGGAGGTTCATAACAAACAGATGACAACCTTCCACCTAAGTGAATTTTAGCGTTTACGAATGGAAAGTAATTAAACAACTCTAATACAGGTAATAAATTTGTTTTTCCATATAATGAAATTAGAGCTTCAAAAAAACTATAAGAAGAGACTACTATTAATGAAGCTAAGAAGACATTTCTTATAGAAACTAATATTTCATTAAAAGACATTATTTTTAAAACATTATAATAAAATATAAAAAATAATATTGTGGATAATAGAATAGATAAATACTGCCTTATAAATCTTATAATACCAGTTGTTCCTTTAAACTCATTTTGAATAAGCGATGGAGAGTTAAGTAGTGTTGCTAAAAAACACCAAAAAACAAATAATACTAAAACTTGAAACAGTAAACTTTTATATGGGAAAATGATTTTTTTTCTTAAAATAAAAGTGATAAATAAAATTACCATTCCTGGAATAAAAAAAAAAACGGAAGCTTCTTTACTAAACTCTCCTAGGAATGATAAACCTTCAAAAGAGTTAAATGGGATAAAAAAAACCCCCATAAAAAAAAGATATTTCAATATTTTATTTAATATTTTCATTTAAAAATTACTTCTTATAATTTAAATAAAACGAATGTGCTATAATATAAAAATAAATAATATTTGCCATAACAAATATTAAACTAAATGACACAGCATTGTTCTTACTTAATAAAAATGGTGTGAAAATTAGTAAACTTAAGGCGGCAAAAATATGAGATACGAAAAAAGGTTTTGTAACTTCTATAACTTTTAAAGCTATAGCTATTGGTTTTATAATAATCAATGCTAACTGAATTAAGTAGAATATTATAAATATTATAAGTCCATTCCCAAATTTATCTGAATACATTATATTATAAAAACTTAAACCAATAGGAAGTGCTGCAGCAAACAAAATAAATATTTTTAAAGTATTTTCTTTGTAATATTCTTTTAAAGACGGAATAACTTCCGCAATTAAATTCTTTTTAACCTTTGAAGAAAAAATTGGAGTATAATAATTTTCGATTGTAAACGCTAGAATATTAAATATTCCTAAAAGATTTTGTATGGTCCTTACTTTTCCAATAACTAAATCATCAATATTAAAACTTTTTGCTATTATATAAATTCCTTGGCTATACCCCCAAAAAGCTATTCCACCTAATATTAGCCATTTAGAATAATTAATATGTGTTTTAGCAACATCAATTATAAAAACAAATGAGATATTTTTACAATTAACGTTAAATACTTTTTTAAAGTAAAAGAAAGATAAAAGACTTAAAACAACAAGTGAAAATGAAAACCAATATACTTTTAAAATTTCATTTAAATTTAATTCATTTTTATAAATTAAAAGGAAACCAAAAAATAATATATTTAATAAAACTGATGATAGCATTGCATATATTATACTAATATTATTGGTGCTGAAAATGTATTTTTTTAGAATTTCAAACAATGTCATAGAAAGAGAAACTAACAAAAATGACATATAAGAAACTCCCTCTATTTGATAAGATAAGAAAGTATATAGTATTGTAGAGATGAGTATGTTAAAAACAATATTTAATAAAATTATTACAATTAAATAGTTTTCTTCATTATTACTCCATTTTTTCTTTAAAAAAATCAATATCGGGTTAGAAAGTAGTAATGTTAAAAAAATATAAGTGAAGTATAGATAACTATAAACGACAACAAAAGAACTAAATACTAAAATGGATGCTAACTTTGCTATTACTAATATTGAACCAAAATTGATAATAGAAATAAAAGCTTGATCTACAAGTAATATGTATTTACTTTCTTTATAAAATAATTTTTTAAGTTGATTCATTAATAATAATTAAGTATTGCTCAATGATTTTTTATTAACTTAAATAAACATTTTCAAATAGTAAAATGAGACAATTATCATTACTTCTCCGTTTTTTTCTATTTATAACAATTGCGATTAATTTTATAAAAGTTTCAAAGACACCTAAATTTATTTTCTTGAATTTGCAATTTCTTTTAAATAGATATAGGTGTACTTTAGAAATGAAAATAATAAAAATATAAATACAAATAAAGAAGGAAAGAAAACTATTCTATTGCTGCTAAATTTTGTATTTTCTTCTATAATTTTTGGCTTATTAACTACTACTACAATATCTTTTGAGTAAACTAAAATTTTATTTAATTCCGCATTGAGTTCTTGCAACTCAATTTTTTTCTCAAACATCTCAGACATATTAAAATTTTTGTCAACTACAAAAATTTGATCAGAAGGAGATGTTAAGGATTCATTTGTTTTATAAGCATTTATAACATTATCTATCTGTTTAATACTTATTGAATTATTCGCTATTTGGGACTTAATATCTCTTATAGATGAATTCTTTATATCCGTTAATATTATATTATTATTGAGGTATTCAATTGTTTTTTCAATAGTTTCTTGAGTTGCGTTATAGGATAACGTAAAATTAAGGGTATGGAAATAATACTCTGACTTAAACGTTTCATACGACTCTACATCATCATCATTGAATTCTAATGATTTTAATAAGCCTTCAAGTTTTCGGTCATTTTCTTTATACCGCTCTATAATTTCTTTAAATCTAACAATTGGAGTAATCTCTATCTGCTTTATTTGGATAGAGTCGCCTTTTAATCCCATTTCTGAAAAAAATAAAGAATCTTTTTCAGTAACTTTTTCATTTATTAGGTCTATTTCGCTATAAACATAATCTACGGTATCAAAATTAATCCTAAGTAGTACTGATGCTTTTTTATTATGATTATAATTATTTTGGTTTACATATCCTATAATTAAACCCAATACAATAAGTGCTGTTATAAGAATCCATTTCTTTAAAAGATAATCAATGAGATCAAATAGTAAAACAATCGA
>Ga0115564_10004333_pt1 | contig 11574 bp, 14 predicted proteins | sample COGITO_mtgs_1105_7_FD_88680 | JGI IMG/M metagenome (GOLD analysis project Ga0115564, IMG submission 88680) | Pelagic marine microbial communities from North Sea - COGITO_mtgs_110523 | ecosystem: Environmental > Aquatic > Marine > Epipelagic | place: Germany:Helgoland, sampling site Kabeltonne... | reverse complement strand
TCACTCAAGGTGGCGATAGAAAAAAAGCTATTTAACAAGATAAATGCTAACAAAAACATAAATATATTTAGAGATGAGTGAAAAACAAATTAATAACCAACTTAAAGATCTAGGCGACGGAATCCTCACAGAGGAAACTCTAGCAGAGCTAGAAACATCATTCCATGAATCAGTAGACGAGCTAGCTCAATTACGTGTTGAGAAAGCACTAGTTGAACAAGACGAAGAGCATGCTGTTAAGCTTGAGAAGCTTTTAGAAGCTATTGATAGTGATCATACTAACAAACTTCAGAAGGTTGTAGAGGCAATCGACAAAAATCACTCAGAAAAATTAGTCGCTCTCGTAGAGAAGTTCAAAACGGAAATTGATGGAGACGCTAAAGTGTTTAAAGAAGGCTTAGTAGACAACATCAGCAACTACTTAGACTTGTATGTTGAAGAGACTTTACCAGTAGCAGACATTCAAGAAGCTATCAAGAACAAACATGCAGTAACAGTATTAGAAGGATTGAGAAAAGCCTTGTCAGTTGACAACGCTCTTTCAAATGAATCAGTACGTGAAGCTGTTATGGACGGTAAACGTCAAATCGATGAAGCTTCTACTGCAGCAACTAAATTAGCTGAAGAGAACAAAATTCTAAAAGAAAGCTTAAGTGCTCATCGCGCTGAATTAGCATTAGACAAACTCACAGAAGGTCTACCTGCTAGCAAAAGACGTCACATGTACAAAGTACTTGAAGGCAAGTCCGCACAATTTATTAACGAGAACTTCCAATACACATTGGACATGTTTGAGAAAAATGAAAAATCTAAACTAACCGATCTCAAGGCAGAAGCCACTAGTGGCAAGAGAGTCATCGATCGTCCAGTTTCAAAGCAAGCTCCTGTAATTAAAGAGAGTGTTGAATCCCAAATCGCGCAAGTAGAACCTGACAACAAACAAGACGGTCATCTATTTAATAACTATATGGGTGAGCTTAAGAAATGGTAACATCAATTTTAAATGAGGCTTTACAGCCTGAGTATGTAAGGAAATTAATAATATGTCACAGGTAAAACCCGCACAATCATATATTGATGAGGAAAGAGCTGGAACACTTCTTGAGAAGTGGGCACCAGTTTTGGATTACACATCCGATAACGTTAAACCAATCACAGATGATCATTCTCGTTTGAACACCGCTATTCTCTTGGAAAACCAAGAGTCATGGTGCTTGAGAGAAAATTCAGCTGGAGCTGGTGGAGTATTCGGATCTGCTACTAGCATGGGTCACGGAGGCGCATCGACGCCTGCGCAAGACTTTTATGCGAAAGGCGATGCACGTCTTCCAAAAATTCTCATCCCTATGATTCGTCGTACATTCCCTGAACTAATTACTAATGAGATTGTAGGCGTTCAACCAATGAGTGGCCCAGTCGGACTTGCTTTCGCAATGCGTTACAAGTACGAAAACGAAACCTTAGGTAACGGTGTAGACGGCAAAGACTTCAGTACTGGTCGTACAGGTGGATCAGGAGCTTTTGCTGCTGCCCGCGGAACAGGATCACCAGACGGCAAAGAAGCCGGTTACCAAAGGCTCGACACTCGCTTCACAGGCGCATCTTCGCAAGCTCTTACTGGCAATGAAGGACTCGGAATCGATTTTATCGAAGACGATGCTGGTATTGCTGCTAAGCTAGCGGATTATGAACTTACTGGCGACATCCCACAGATGGTAGTCTCTTTTGAGAAGACCGCTGTTGAGGCTGGAACCCGTAGGCTCGCTGCTCGCTGGAGTGTTGAACTTGAACAAGATCTTAAGAACATGAATGGTATTGATATCGATACTGAATTAACAAACGCTATGTCGTATGAAATTCAGGCCGAAATCGACCGTGAAATGCTCATGAGAATGGTTCAAGTTGCCGCCAATGCTGGAAGTGGAAAAGGTGTTAGCACCTGGTCCCCCGCTAGTGCTGACGGACGTTGGATGGCTGAACGTAATCGTGATCTTTACGCCAAAATTATCGTAGAAGCAAATCGTATTGCTATTCGTAACCGCCGTGGAGCAGCTAACTTTTTAGTTGCCACTCCTCGCGTTTGCGCTATCTTGGAAATGCTCCCTGAATTTCAGTGGATGCAAGTTCAAGGTAATGTCAATACCCAACCCGTTGGAATTGCTCGCGTCGGTAACTTAGGTGGAAGATTTAACGTTTACCGCGATACACGCACAGAAGCTCAATACGAAGACGGACGAAGAGATTCGAACGGTCGTATGGAGTATATTCTTTTAGGATATAAAGGACCTGAGTTTTACGACACAGGAATCATTTATTGTCCGTACATCCCAGTGATGGTACAAAGAACTGTAGGTCCTAATGATTTTGCTCCACGTGTTGGATTACTCACCCGTTATGGTGTAGTAGACAATATCTTCGGTGCAGATCTTTATTACCACGTTATCGTAATCAAGAATCTCGGTGATTCGTTCACACCCGGCACTCAGTCGGTGTACTTCGGATAAATCATTTAAGATGTTTTAGAAGCCGTTGAAATGATATATACGGCAAGTAGTTTTTAACTCACGGTCTACCGATTGATTTCGGTAGACCGTTTTTTGTGTATATACGGACAGACAAAAAAGGCCGCCCTGTGTAGAGCGACCTTGTTAGTTTAGTTAGGGTTAGATTGTGTTATTGTTTGCTTGTCTTGACGTGAGGTATCTTCACGTCAATCAAAGCAGGGCATGCCCAATCAATTGAGCTCTTATCATTAGCACGAACAGGATTGATATCAATACCACCTCGACGAGCGTACAGACAGGTTACAACAAGCTTCTCTGGAGACAATATATCATGTAGACGTTTGTATATTGTCTCACATATCTCTTCATGAAAGTGACATTCATCTCTAAACGAAATGATATACTTGAGCATGCTCTCAGGTGTCACGTGGTTCTGTCCTTTGATAGCAATCCATACATCACCCCAATCTGGTTGACTTGTGACACGACAATTACTCTTGAGCAAACCACTATGAAACTTAGACCAGCTAGTGACAATACCACCCTCTGGTAGATCTTCTAGTTCTAACAAGTCTGGTGTCTCTGTGTATGTTTCCACATTCATATCGGTTAGTAATTGAGGATCTAACACTTCCTCTAATGTCGTGTATCCTTTCCTGCTGAACAAAGGATCTCCACTAGCTTTGATATTAGATGGTATCACGTGTACCTCTACATGAGTCTCTAGCAACTTGCTCAAGTCATCTGATGCATGTAAAGAGATAAACTCTAACACACTTTCTTGACTGGTTCCGCATTTGAACATGTTGAAACTATTGAAATACAACTTGATACTCTTGCTCTCAACAATGTACTTACTATCACACGGATACACGATTTTAGCCACCCCAGCAACAGGTAACCCACCATTAGTCAACCCACTCACTTCATATGCATTCCATGTATCATATCCCACGAACGGTAGATCATCATCACTGATATCTAGATGCTTTCTATTGTTACTTCTAGGTTCTCTGACCAATAAATTACTATCGTATTGGTCCTTGTATTGAGATGTTTGTCCTAAATGAACTGATATATTACTATTGTCTAATTTTGTCATTTTATGTGCTTTAAAATTGTTTCCATCCTCTCTTCTACAGATCCACTTAACTTAACTATTCTATCCCTCCATGAATTTACACCTGGTAAGCTAACCGGAGATGTGAGAATCTCGTTGTATATATCTAGTATATTGTTACGAAACTGCATGTCAGTGCTCCTCACACCATCATCCTCGAATGGTATCTCATCAGGACATGTATAGAATATAACATCTAACTTGTTACCTAGAAACGATAGCATGTTCCGCGCGAACTCTCTCACCCAGGTTTCTACTAATCCTTGATCTGATAACCATTTTGTATACACATAGCCATCCAATATACATCTATCGAGAATGACATTACCTGTCATACAGTGATTGTCTAGATGTTCTTTGAGAATATGTAACTGTGTCATATCATTACCAGATGTATTTATATCATGACCCTCTCTAGCTACTTTTCTAGTAACCTCATCAACAAACTGCCAGTTGTTGAGATGTTTCTTACATTCAGCGAGTAAGGTTGACTTACCTGTACATTGTGCTCCTGTGAATCCTACTAACATATTCTAATTGTATCCTATTTGTTTGGATAGTTCAACTTGTCATTCATGTTATCTAAATTTTTTTCTGTCCACATTGCACACATCATGTTCCATACAACTGCAGCGGCATGATCTTCACTCTCATCTCCTTGCCACCATTGCATCATGTGTCTATTAGCACTATCGTAATACACACTAAGCGGCATGCCTTTGGTCCAATTGTTGTCTCCATACTTTGCCCCACCGGAGCGGTACCTCTCCATCACTCTCTCAAGTTCCTTAATAGGTACTAAGGACATGCATAATTTACCGTCTCCTGTGTCTCTCTGAGCTCCGGAGTTGAATTGTCTGTTGTTAGATGTATCTGTCATATCTTGAATTGAATGTTGAAACACCACACAATGCAGCAACAGTTGTTGATAGTATGGCCTCTCCGGTCAACCCATGCATGGTCATCAGCACTGCTACCATCAGATTGACAACACACATCACTATCAAAATCTGTCCTGCTAAATTAACATTGCTCCAACGTCTCATGCTACAAGTACAATTAGTATGTCTCGGTATAATACGACAGATAGATCTAATATCAATAACGTCAATATAAATTTAATTTGTCCCATTGCTCTCTATACTGTCTATATTTGAGATGATATCACTCATTGTCAGTGATTGTGATTCAATTCTACTAGAACCATTATTGTCAATGCGTTTATGTGTCAATCCTATGTTAAAATTGTTCACGTTGATATTAACATTATGATCAATGATCACATGGTGAGATGTTTTAATTGTATTGCACCCAGTCAACCCGACAATCGTCATGGCTGTTCCTAATATCACGTTTATAATTTTCATTTTTACTTTATGTTTTTAATAGTTGTATCCATAATTGTGTAGCCATTTCGTGTAAACGGCAACTTAAATCATCTTCTCCATAAAAGTTATTGGAAGTTGATATCTCTGCTAAGACTTCACCTGCATCTACCTCTGAAATCACTTCATGAATCACACATCCTACTCTCTTGTACTTCTCATCTCTAGTGTTCGCTACACGCTTCTGAGGATCAGCGCCTTTTAGCTCCGGGTACAATGTTATCAAACCTGGATGTAGGTTGTATATTTTATATTCTCTACATATCTTTGGTGGTATGATTCTCATCCATCCATGAAGAGTGACAATATCAACATCCTTGAGAACATTTCTGTAGTCCTCAACAGATGGTTTCTGTTGAACATATACATTGTCTCTGATACCTTCATGTATTCGTTCACTTCCTGGTGTGTTGTTTGTTATGATCACGTCTGGATCGCGTCCTATGATGTTAGATATATTCACGATCTCTGATCCTGTGTGACTGAACAACGCAGCCCATCTTTTGTTTTTTAGCATATCATCTTTTGATTATTTTTTTAAACATTCTCGTGTTATACTCCAGCAATTCCATGTCGATATCGTCAGCCTTATAGTCTATAAGATCTGCTAGGAGTGTTGAAGGTTTACTATGTAGTCCATGTATATCATTATATCTATAGTTCTTGATCGTGGCAACTACTGGGTTGCTCGTGTCAAGGCTCTTTATGTTATAAACATTGTTATCCACATACCATCTAAACTCCTTCGCTAGACTACAACCTAATAGATGATGAGGTTTGTTCCAGTTCCAATGTCCCTCGTCAATCAACTGTCTTATAAACCGCTGCCTTCCTGAACACCATTTCTCTAAAGTAGGATTAGCTAATCCTGACTTCACGCCAGTATATCCATAATATTTGTAATCAAAACTAATAGCTATATAGTCAGCATGATCACTCATCAACTTATAACACTTGAGTAGATGATCCCAATCCTTTCCCTGTACTACACCTATACGCAAAGCATCAGTAGTGTCAGTGTACTCATTCGTGAAACTCTTCCAGCTCTGTATTGTGTCCGCTGCATCTTCTAATACATCAGGTACTATATACCAGTTGGGTTGTAACTTGTCAATCCATTCAGCATATTTGATTGGATTGAAGCTCTTTCCTAACTCAAATATACTATTATCTAACAAAACTGAACATTTATTTTCATCAACTAAATTCTTAAAAAAATTATAATAGTCAGGATGCGTTTCAAACAAATGTACTAATGCATAAGCGTAATCATTGTATTCTAGTGATTTGTCTAGAATTGAGATTGGACTCTCGTGTGATACTTCTATTACCATACACTTATTATACACTCAAACGTTGCATATGTCAACGAAAATGTTTATAATAATAGTATAAATATGAGTATGAAGGACTTACCTGATTTAACAGTTGCCGGGCGCCGCGCAATGATGACAGCAAAGAAAATAGCAGTAGATTATAAGCATGATTTCATCACAACTGAACATGTGTTACTAGCTATATTAGACTGTGATAAGATAACGCCTGGGTTAAAAGCCATTTCTAAGCAGTATGTCCAAATAGACGACTTTAAATCCTTTGTTATAACCAACTTACAAAAATACACTGGTCCGGAGAACATTGATATAGGCCTGGTCGAACCATCACCACGCACATTACAGATGCTAGCATTCGCTAGTGGTATTGCCGGCGAGATGGGATCATCTCTTATTGATGTGGATCACATGTTACTAAGTATACTAGTAAGCGATTCAGGTAGTGGTAACAATTTATTCAGACTCAAAAATATAAATGTTGATGACCTTTACGAGATCATATATGAAGCTATCACTCCACGAGGAGTGAGGAAGAAACAAGACCAAAAACAAAAATCCGGTATTGGTGGCAGTCATACTAACACGGACACTGATGAGATCTATGAAGAGAGTATCATCGATAAATACGCAGCAAATTTAACTCAATTAGCGTTTAATGGTGAGATTGACCCTGTGATAGGTCGTGATGACGAAGTGCAAGATGCAATTCAGGTACTATCTAGACGTACTAAGAATAACCCTGTGCTAGTAGGGGAGCCCGGTGTTGGTAAGACAGCTGTAATAGAACTACTAGCTCACAGAATAGTCAATGGAGACGTACCGCAAAACTTGAGAGGTAAACAGATATACACATTAGATTTAGCCGCTCTGGTAGCTGGTACTATCTACAGAGGTCAATTTGAGGAGAGGTTGAAGGAAGTTATATCGTACGTCACACAACGAGAGGATCTAATTATATTTATTGATGAGTTACACATGCTTGTTGGAGCTGGTGCAAGCACTGGTAGTATGGATGCTAGTAACATATTGAAGCCCGCGTTAGCAAGAGGCAAGTTGTCATGTATAGGAGCCACTACCACTAGTGAATATAAGGAGTTTATAGAAGGTGACGGAGCATTAGAGAGGCGATTTCAATCAATACATGTAGGAGAACCCGGGACAGAAGATTGTATTGCAATACTTCGTGGTATCAAAGAGAAATATGAAGACTATCACAATGTAAAATACAACAAATCTGTGATAAAAGAGATTGTAACATTGTGTGAACGTTATATTGTCGATAAAAACTTTCCTGACAAGGCGATTGACATACTAGATGAATCTGGAGCAGTAGCAAAAGTGTCTAGATATCATGGTAATACAGAGGTACAGGCTCTTATAGATGAATTGTTACATGTTAGCAGAAACAAGGAGAAGGCTGTAGAGACAGGTGAATATGATTTAGGCTTAGGATACAGAGAAACAGAGGAACAATTGGCTGTTAAGTTAGAAGAATGTATCGAGGAGAGAGAAGCTGGTGAACTATCTAGAAACATAAAGCCTTCCAGGATATCAATTGAAGATATCAGAGAGTTGATATCTAATAAATGTGGTGTTCCTGTTAGTAGCATGGAGGCTGATGAGCTGAAAGTGCTGTCAAATCTTGCTATCAGTATGAAGAACAAGGTGATCGGACAAGAAGATGGTATAGACAAGATATGTAACGCTATCAAAAGGTCTAGAGCTGGTGTGAGCAACCCTGATAAACCTATATGTTCGTTATTATTTTTAGGACCAACAGGCGTAGGCAAGACCTATCTTGCACATCAACTAGGAAAAGCTATGTTTCATGACGGTAATTTCAAACAATACGACATGTCTGAGTTCAGCGAGAAGCATGCCACTAGTAAATTGATTGGATCTCCTCCCGGCTACGTCGGATATGGTGAGGGAGGGAGCCTAACGGAGTATGTTAGACACAACCCGTACTGTGTACTACTGTTCGATGAGATCGAAAAAGCTCATCCTGAGGTGCTACAACTGTTTCTCCAAGTGTTTGAGTACGGTTGCTTGACTGATAGTGAAGGATTAGAGGTAAATTTTAAAAATACTATAATAGTACTGACAAGTAACATAGGTGCTCACAAGTTTGAGAAGCGACCTAATGTAGGATTTGGTACAGGAGAGACATTAGAAGAAGGAGTAGTGGCGGAACTCAAGAAGATGTATGCTCCAGAATTTATAAATCGCCTTGATGAGGTGGTCATATTCAACAAATTGACAGACAAAGACATCACATCTATTTGTACCGGTCTATTAAAGGGTGTGAAACGTACTCTCAAGAATAACAATGGCAAGATAATTAATTTTTCTAAGGATATCGCTGATCATATTCTATCTAAATCAAGAGACGCAGCATACGGTGCTCGTCCTTTGAAGAGAATCATCACAGAATTTATAGAGACACCACTAGCTGAGTTCATTATATCTAACGATTCATCCATCCGCAAGATAAATGCTGAGGTTGTTGATGAAGATATACAGTTTACTGCTGCTTCTGTTGTTCAGCGTACTTGAAATAATAAGCCATCATCTCATCTTTTACATTGTCTGTAATACGTTGAGAGAAATCTTTAAGTTCCACCGGGAATTCGCCATGCTTTTCTTTGTATGCGCGTAATCCGGTCTCCACTTTGAGTGTTTTGTAGCAGTCTATCATGTGCCTCATGTTATTCTCTTTGCTATCTGACATGACATCCTCATAACATATAGGGCACCACACCTGATCCATGGCTCTAATATCTAAATATTTGTCGATATAGTCATGTAGATTTAAAGTTAACCTCATTCGCCTAAGTACTTATATGGGTCCAGTAATAAACACAATAATTGGCGCCGGTATAAAGCTAGGCGTCGTATTAATCAATGCATGGCTAGAGGGTAAACAACAGAATCAACTGTTGTTAGCGGCAAGAGACGAGAAGATGGTAGAGGCCATAATGAACAATCAAGACAAACAAGCAAGTGATCCTTTTGTCAAGATGACCAGACGTATATTGTTCACCTGTATAACATTCACACTGTGTTATCTCATGTTGTATTACGCTCTCAATCCTCACATAACATACGATGTTATTGTACCCAAAGGAGAATCCCATCGATGGGGTATATTCTCATGGATAATCGGTGGTAAGGATTACGATGTTATAAAGATGACCGGAGGTTTGTTATTAACCAGCTTCTTTGACTTGTGTTTTATGGTTATAGGTTTTTACGCTATACCTAGCAAACGCAGATAATTACTTCTTCTCAGCACTAGCACCAAACACTGCTACCAACTTGGCGATAATAGCTTCACCGTCACCTAGATCAGTAGGAGGTGCAACCGGCATGGTTATATCATCACCATCGTCCCAATCCTCATCACCATATCCATAATCCTGGTATATATCAGATCCTTGAGCGTCTGCATCTATCTCTAACACATGTGTGGCCGCTGGTTCTGGTGGAGGTGTCCAATCTTCAGCTTCTAATTTATAAATGTCACTGAAGATGATCCAAAGCAATTGTCTGGTGTGATCTTCATCTTTAGTTCTAGCAACAAAGTCAATGATATCTCCCTTGGAAAAAGCCCCATGTAATGTCTGTATTGGATTGTCAATACTAGCATAACACTTGTGAGCTATGTAATCGTGAGCCAGAGTGGCACAATCTCTGATAACATAATAAGCACTCTTCTTTTTGATCTCCACACCTGTGTCAGGCTTGACCATAGCAATAGCACTCGGACCTACCAGATTACGTTCCTTGATACTACTCAACTCTAAGATCTTGCTCTCGAACTTCATTACTTAGACTTCTTGTTATACTGCCTGGTTGGCTTGGTTTCTACACACTTGCATTTGACCTCTTCTAACTTGACCAACACATCCTGTATCGCTCCAGCCACCTGGTCCAATCGATCTGCAAAGCGATCCAATCGGTCTTCCAATTTACTAGCACCACAACTACCAACCTCTTTGAGCCTGTCGTTCTCATGTTGCAGGGCATCATTGCGCTTGTACAGTTCATTCACTTGATTAATTTCCCAATCTTTCATATATTAGATACTTAGTCTATCCACGTGGAAAATCCATGTAGCGCCGTAGGCGCTAAAAAAATCAGAAACCGTTAGCCGCCGGAGCCGTAGGCTCCGCTAACCACCGCTGACCAACCGTCAAGATTTAGGAGTGTTGTGCCCGATCAGATCTTCTGACTCTACCATGGCTTCTGCTGCTGCCCTGTTTATGGTGTCTTTGCGACTGGTCCTGTTGGCCATCCAAGCACATATCAGAACACTCAAGAACACAGCACCAGTGATAACACCAAAGGTGAGTAACACGTCTGGACCACTGGAGGAGATGATTGTCTGTTCTGTGGCGTCTATCATGCCATCCTGATTCAGGTCTATCTGATCTACTGGTATTTCAGAACCTTCGCCGGCTTTGCTATAAGATGCGGAGAAATTTTGCTGCTTCGCAGGACCGTCCCCTGTTCTTAACTTGGCGCATCCTCCAAAGGCTCCTAACAACAACATCAACGCTCCCCATATCAGAATTATGGTGCACAACTCTAGTGCCAGGTCAACTAATGTTCGGGTGTTATTCTTCTTCATACTATTATTTACAATTGGTCAACACATAAATGATACCTGCTGTTAATATAATGTATATAATTAAATCTTTTATTAGTCCTAAACCTTCTGTTATTTTGTCGCGCATGTTAATGTTACTTATATACTGACCGGGCGTATACAGGAAAGCGTTTCTGATTCCGCGCGAAAAAATTTGCACAAAAAATGGGAGCATGCGTATCTGCAGGTACCTTATATCGCGCTCTATATAGGTGTGTCTCGCACCCCCATGTTCTCTATACACCGCCTGTTCTCTGAGCCCCGGTCGGTTTTCAGAAACCCACACTCGTTTCAGAAACAAAAAGGCGAGCCGCTAACAACAACGACCCGCCTGGATTATATTATGGTATAAAGTTTATCCTATCTCTACTAGAGTGTCACGTTCAGTCTTTAATAGTCTGATCTGATCATACAATCTATCTATCTTGTTCTTGATCTGTTCTACTCTCTTACCTTTATTCTTTTGTGCTAAGCCTTCTCTACTTACATATGTATCACAGAAGGTATCGAAGTTGTTATCATACTTGTTCACGATCATGTTGGCTAGATAGGTGTGATGAAATTGTTTAGGTTGTTTAGT
>Ga0115564_10004331_pt1 | contig 11577 bp, 9 predicted proteins | sample COGITO_mtgs_1105_7_FD_88680 | JGI IMG/M metagenome (GOLD analysis project Ga0115564, IMG submission 88680) | Pelagic marine microbial communities from North Sea - COGITO_mtgs_110523 | ecosystem: Environmental > Aquatic > Marine > Epipelagic | place: Germany:Helgoland, sampling site Kabeltonne... | reverse complement strand
GACGACCTGCCCTCAGATGTACGCACATTCATCGCTGAGCGCTCCCGCTCATAGAACTTTTGCGCAGTTCTAAACACTTCAGCTGCTTCACCGCATTACAAGCCTAATCACATAGGCTTGATAATCGGCCATCAATAGCGTTCGGCTCCTCAGCCATCCTGAAACTTGATCGGTGGCGTCCAAAGTTCGAAACCAAATAGAACCAGCCAATCAACTTGAATTGTAGCTTGCCTGCCTTCCACACCTTATTTTCGCAACGTCCCACACTTCCACCACACCACGGTATATATACCGTAGTGGTGTGGTGGAGTGAAAATGGGCCTCTTTTTCCACACCTTCCACACCACTTCCACACCTTGAAAACGCAGGTGTGGTTAACACTTTGCTAACCATAATCACGCTCCCAAGCTCATGAATTTATCCATGGCAAAGTACACCATGGGCTCGATGTCCTGCGGATCGCCTCGCTGAGTTGACCCGCCCACCTGAACGTATTGCTCATCGTATTCCTGTGGCAGGTTGCACACGCCAGCGGCGTCGCTCCACTGCACAGCGAGAAAGCACGGCAAGCCCGTCGTCAGTGTCAGATTGTTGGCCATAAGTAAAAGGTGGCCCGTTGATGGCGGTGGCAACGAGTAAGCGTCCATATCTAAAATACGGCAACAACAGATGGTTCATCGAGAAACCGGACAGACAGGACAAATAGCGGACATGTCCGAAACTTGTCCGCGCCCCATCTAGACGGACAGACACGGACAACCCCTTATAGGGGTGTCGTTTGTCGCCTGTGAGTGTTGCTGTTAAGGCAAATCCCCAACCTTCTTCCTCTTAGCAATCGCTCTAACCGCAGCCAAGTTATTTAATAGACTTGAGGATGGCCATGATTTAACTGCGTATTTGTTATGGTGGTGGGCCGATGTTGCCGACAAACCTTTTACCAGCGATCTGTTTTGCACCGATTAGCAGGTCATCCCAGCCGCATTGACAAAACAGCCAGGCGCAAAGAACTGGCGTGGCGGGTGCAAATGTTCTAACCTTCCGAATAAGCGTACCAAAGAGGCCGTTTTGCGCATGCCTATCTGTCCCCCCCCTGGGCCTTTGCCCCTTTTGGGCCCAGTCAAACATGGGTGATATGGTTGAGTCTGCCCCCGCAGATTTGGCCGCCACGGTTTTGGTGGTCGATCTGGATGGCACCTTGCTGCAATCGGATATGCTGCATGAAAGTTTCTGGTCGGCTTTTGGGCGCAATTGGCGCAGCCCTTTTTTAGCGATGGCAGCACTGATGCAGGGGCGCGCTGCGTTAAAGGCTTATCTGCAGGGGCAAGCGCGGGTAGATGTCGCAACCCTGCCATATAACCCCGCTGTGTTAGATCGGATCGCCGCGCATCGCGCCTTGGGTGGGCGTGTAGCGCTGGTGACGGCAGCAAACACGGCTTTGGCCGAACAGATTGCTGCGTATTTGCAGCTGTTTGACGAGGTGCATGGCTCGGATGCGGTGACAAACCTGAAAGGACAGGCAAAGGCTGCGTTTTTGTGTCAGCGCTTTGGCGCAGGCGGGTTTGTCTATATGGGCGATGCAAAGGCCGATCTGCCGGTTTGGGCCGTGGCAAGTCAGGTAATAACGGTGAATGCCCCCGCCCGCCTGCGCAGCCAAGCCCAAGGGCTGGGCAAGCCTACGCTGCATTTGGGGGGCGCCGCGCGGGGGGGCTGGACCTATCTGGCGGTGTTGCGGCCCCATCAGTGGTTGAAAAACGTGCTGGTTTTCCTTCCCATGCTGGCCTCGCACCAGCTGGGCTTGGCCACGTTTATGCACAGCTTTGTGGCCTTTGTGGCCTTTTGCCTGGTGGCTTCTAGCGTCTATGTTTTGAACGATCTTTTGGATCTTGGCGCAGACCGTGCCCACCCGCGCAAGCGCCTGCGCCCCTTTGCTGCCGGGGCGGTGCCGCTGGCGCAGGGGGCGGGTATGGCTGTGGGGCTGGCCTTGGCCGGGGCTGCGGTTGCGGCCTGTCTGTGCCCGGCATTTGCGCTGGTCTTGGGGGTGTATTACCTCTTAGCCACGGCCTATTCATTGGTGCTGAAACGCCAGATTGTTTTGGATATTTGCGTGTTAGCTGGGCTTTACACCATGCGTCTCATTGCCGGGGCGGTGGCCAGCGGCATTGATTTATCGGTTTGGCTGTTGGCCTTTTCCACGTTTTTCTTTTTTGCCTTAGCCGCGGTGAAACGCCAAGCCGAGCTGGTTAGTATGGCCGAACGCGGCGCGCTTGCCGCGCGGGGGCGTGGCTACAATGTGCAAGATTTGCCCATTATCAGCATGGTGGGGCTGGCGGCGGGATATATCTCGGTTTTGGTGATGGCGCTTTATGTGAACGCGCCTTCTGTGCAAGAGCTATACGCCAACCCCCATGCGCTATGGGGGATTTGTGCGGTGCTGCTATATTGGCTGACGCGCATCGTGTTGCTGACGCATCGCGGCGCCATGCCAGATGACCCGGTGGTTTTCGCCGCGAAAGACCGCGTTAGCCTGGTGTGCCTGGCGCTGATACTGGCCTTTACCGCAGGGGGCGCGCTGTTATGAGCTTGCGGGTCTTGGTGCTGCGCTACACGCTCTTTGCGGTGCTGGCCACGTTGGTCAATTTGGCCACGCAACGGCTGGTCTTTTGGGCCTGGCCGGGCACGGGCCGTTTGGTGCTGGCGCTGGGCCTTGGCGCATTGGTGGGGCTGGTGGTGAAATATGCGTTGGACAAGCGCTGGATCTTTGCCGACACCAGCCGCGGCATGCGGGCCCATGGGCAGAAATTTGCCCTGTATTCAGCGATGGGGCTGGTCACAACCGCGCTGTTTTGGGGCACGGAAACAGCGTTTTGGCTGCTGTTTGGCACCGAGGCCATGCGCGAATTGGGCGCTGTTTTGGGCTTAAGCGTGGGCTATGTGATGAAATATTACCTAGACAAGCGGTTTGTTTTTTCCCGTTCCTTTGGGGGCGCGGCATGAGCATTCTGTCTGGCTGGGGCCAATACCCGCGCCTGCAGGCCCATTTGCGCAAACCGCAGAGCTCCGAGGCACTGTGCGCCCTGGCCCAAAACAGCGGCCCCGCGATTGCGCGTGGCAACGGGCGCGCCTATGGCGACAGTGCCATAAACAGCCGCTGCACAATCGATATGCGGGCGCTTAACCGGTTTCTGCAGTTTTGCCCAGACAGCGGCCAATTGGTGGCCGAGGCGGGGGTTTTGCTGGGCGATATAATTGCTACCTTCCTTCCGCGCGGCTGGTTTCTCCATGTCACGCCCGGCACCAAATTTGTCACGCTTGGGGGGGCGGTTGCTGCAGATGTACATGGCAAAAACCACCACAAAGAAGGTGGTTTTGGCGCCTATGTCGATTGGCTGGATCTGTTGAATCACAGCGGGCAGATACTGCGCTGTTCGCGCAGCGAAAACCCGCAGCTGTTTCAGCACACGCTGGGTGGCATGGGCCTGACGGGTGTTATTTGCCGGGTGGCGTTGCGCCTGCGTCCGGTCTCCAGCGGCTGGATCGTGCAAAAGCGCCAAGTGGCGCGCGATATAGGCCAGGCGATCGCGCTGTTCGAGCAGGCTCAAGACGCCACATATTCTGTGGCATGGATAGATTGCCTGCAGCGTGGCGCGGCCATGGGGCGATCCCTGCTGATGCTGGGCGAGCACGCAACACCCGCCGATTTACCACCCAAGGCCCGCGCCACACCCTTTGCCCCACCTAAAAGGTGGCATCTGCACATGCCCATAACCCCGCCCAGCTGGGTGCTGAACAGGGCCACTGTGCGCGCCTTTAACGCGCTATATTATTGGCAGGGTGCGCGCGGGCCTGGGCATAGTTTGGTGGATTGGGACAGCTACTTTTACCCGCTCGATGCTATTTTGGGGTGGAATAAAATCTATGGCCGTCGCGGGTTTGCCCAGTTTCAATGTGTAATCCCTTTGGCCCAGGCCGAAGCCGGGCTGCGCTCGCTTTTGGCGGCTATTTCTGCGGCGGGCGCGGGCTCTTTTCTGGCAGTGCTCAAGCGACTTGGTGCCCAAGAGAGCCCGCTGTCGTTTCCAATGGCAGGCTACACACTGGCACTGGATTTTCCTGTCACAGCGAAAACCCTGGCCTTGATGCAGCAGCTTGATACCATCACCTGCCACTATGGCGGGCGTATTTATTTGGCCAAAGACAGCCGCATTTCTCGCGAAATGTTTCACCAGACCGAGCCGCGCGCCGCCCTCTTTACCCGGTATCGGCAGGCCAGTGGGGCTGCGGGCGCGTGGACCTCGGCGCAATCGGAAAGGCTGGGTTTATGAGCAGATCTGCAGTGCTTATTTTAGGGGCAGGCAGCGATATGGCACGGGCCTTGGCCCATAAATATGCAAGCGCTGGCCATGATATTCAGCTGGCCGCACGGCAGGTGCAGCGGCTGGCCGCGGATCAAGCCGATATCGAGCTGCGCCATGGTGTGGTGGTCAGTTTGCATGAATTCGAGGCGCTTGATTTGGGCAGTCATCCGGGTTTCGTGCAAGGTTTGCCCAGCCTGCCAGGCATTGCCATTTGTTTGGTGGGACTGATGGGCCAGCAAGCCGAAAGCCAAACCGATATGCAAAAAGCCACTTTGGTAATGCGCAGCAATTTCGAGGGCCCTGCCTGCATTTTAGGCCTCTTGGCCAATGCATTCGAGCAGCGCGGCCATGGTATTTTGGTGGGCATTGCCTCGGTTGCAGGGCTGCGCGCGCGCGCATCGAATTATGTCTATGGGGCGTCAAAGGCTGGGTTTGTGGCGTTTTTGTCGGGGCTACGTAACCGTTTAGCCCGCGGCCCTGTGCATGTGGTGACTGTGCTGCCAGGCTTTGTGAACACCAAAATGACCGAAGGCATGGCCTTGCCCCGGCGGTTGCTGGCCCAGCCCGCCGATGTAGCCGAGGCGGTTTCCCGAGCCACACAAAAGCGCCGCGATGTTGTTTTTGTAAAACCCATCTGGCGGCTGATCATGGCCATCATCTGCGCCCTACCAGAGCGGGTGTTCAAAAAAACTAGCCTGTAGCGCTATTTCTGGCCGAGTTTGCGGGCTGCGGCCAAGGTGCCAAAGCCGACTTGTGCATCCAATGCGCCCATATAAAGCCCGCGCTCTTGCAAAATGCGCTGAAATTCCAGCGCGGTTTGCCGATCCCAATATGGGGTATAGCCATTCACACGCCCGCGAAGCTTGGCCAGATCTAGCCTGCCTGTCTCAATCGCGGCGATGTAATATTCGGCGGCTTTTTGCGGGTTATAGGCCAGGCCATCGCCGCGCTCGTGCATAAAACCAAGGGTGTTTAGTGCCTGCCCGTCGCCACCTTTTGCGGTGTGTTCCAGCAGGCGCAGCTTTATTGTTGGGTCGGCAAATCCGCCCGCGCCTTCGTAGACTTGCTCAATTTTCGCCTGCGCTTTGGTGCTGCCTTGGTCGGCGGCCATTTGGTAATAGCGCACCGCCTCGACCGGGTTTGGCAGGGCCAGTTGCCGGGCCAGCGCAGGGGGCAGGGCGCGCGGGCTGAGATAAAGCTCGGCCAGGCGCAGCTGCGAGACATGATAGCCCGCATCGGCAGTTTCTTGCAGCAAAGCCAGCATTTTACGGCTGTCGCGGGGCACACCCCGGCCCAGGCGATACATGATGGCCATGCTGGATTTTGCAGCGATATCGCCGGCCTCGGCTGCTTTGGAATATTCCTCGATCGCGCGGGCAATGTTTTCAGGCGTGCCGCCAATGCCAAAGTTGTAATAATCGGCCAGCTTGGTATGCGCGGCCGCCACGCCGCCCGCCGCTGCCATTTCGAAAACGTCTATGGCATGGGCATGCACGCCTTCGCGCTGCATCATCACCGCCAGGTGAAACAATGCCTCTGGGTTGGGGGTGGCACCCAGTGCGGCGGCCTCGCAATAGGGGCGCGCGCGGGCCAATGTGCTGAAATAAACGTTATAAGCTGTGCGGCTTATTGGCGCCTCGGCCTGGGGTTTGCCGGTAATATCGGTGCATGCATCCGCGACAGTTTCTGCCCCTGCAGGCATGGTCGTGGCCAAGGCCAGCGCCCCTCCGCGCCAACAATACGTTGCCATTTTTACAAATTTACATCCCGCCACACTGCGCCCCGTTCTCAGACCAATTCAGATAGTCACTACAACCGATTCTGCATTGATTGCAAATGCGTTTGGTTTGTCGCCTTTACCATAGCTTGGCGCGATACTTGCAAATCTTGTATGAAAAGCTGCCCAAAAAGCGGCAGGTGGTTTCAATATATTAGGCGAATATGCGCCAGCGTCTGCGCTATCGGGCGGATTTCTGCCTGAAAACAGGCCGCAAAGCGGCTGAACTGGCTGAGTAATTGTTTGGCCCCAGCTGGTGCAGTAAGGAGGAGCCTGACGAGAATATGCTTGTCTACGCTTAGAAAGGTTTGGTGCCAGTTGATCAAGGCAACTGCATTTACAACGCTGCGCGAGCTGGCCAGCTATGTTTTTCTGCTGGGCATGATTGGCATCTGCGCGGGCGCCTGGGCGCTGCGCGAGTCACCATTGCAGCCGCCCCAACCCCCTGTGGTGATTGCAACCCAGCTATCACCCCCGAGTGTGGATTTGGCGGCCCCTGGTACCCTGGTCTTGTCTGCGCTGCCTGTGGCGGGGGCCAAGCCGCCTAGGCCCTTGCCGCCCACAATTGCGCAGCCACAGCTTGATAGTGCAGCGGTGTCGCGCGTGTATTTGGGCCCGCCAGCGGCAGTGCCGGCAAACTGGCTCAGCCGCGCCCCTGCCGTGCAGGCCAGCTCAGAGCCTGCGAAACCGCCCGCCATCCGCCCAAGCTTGCGGCCTGCCAGTTTTCAAGCCGCCGTCCAGCAAGGGGTGCAACCGCCTGTGGCCCTGATACCACGGGCCACCCTGCGCCCGAGCCTGCGGCCTGCCATTTTTCAAGCCGCCGTCCAGCAAGGGGTGCAATCGCCTGTGGCCCTGATACCACGGGCCACCCTGCGCCCGCGCCTGCGGCCTGATGGGCTGGCAAGCCCTGCACCTGCCGCTATAGCCGCGGCACCTGCGCTTGGCGTGGCGCGGCAGGGCGCGTGCCGGGCGCGGCTGGTGCGCGCAGTGCCGCGGCGCGCCGGGTCGGCCGCCAGTGCTGAGGCGGTTTTGGCCCGTGTGCAAGACGTCGACCGCACCCGGCGTGACCGCGTGCTAGAGGCGGAAATTCGCGGCGGCAACATGCCTGCCTTTTTGCGAAACCTGGTGCCTGTTACCCTGACCGGCCCGGGGCCCGATGGCAAACAGGTGCAGATCACGCTATGCGTTATGCCCGATTACCTGGCCATTGGTGATGATCGAAACTTTGTGCGTGTGCCTTTTGGGCTGCCATCTGCCAGGCGTATCGCCACCGATTTTAACATGGTGCTGCCCACACCGCAGATGGTGGATCTGATCTATCGCGCCTCGGACGTGCGGCTGCAGCCCAGCCCCATGCCCCCCGGCGGAGCGATGACCACCACCTCCTATTTTCAGCGCCATAATACCACGGTCGAGGCGCAGCGCCGGGCCAGTGGTGGGGCTGTCGGGCTGCTGGTATCTGGGCATAAAAAAGATGTGGTGCTGACGCGCCGGCTGTCGGCCGCGCCGGGGCGGGTGGCAATTTATGGCTGGCATCGCCGCAATGGTAAGCCCATTCAACCGCTCAGCACGGTGCATGGTGCCCAATATGCCGATTACAGCCATGGGATTCGCCTGATCAGCCGCAATGCGGTGTTGGATGGGCGGCAAGTAGATTTGCTGGCCCTGATCCAAGACCCAAGCTATGCCGCATTGTTAACCAAAGAGGGCGCGATGAGCCCGCGCCTATTTGCGGCAAGATAGCTGGGGCCTGTGCAACCCATATAAAATGCGGCGCTTATTTGATATCTTTAAAGCAGCGGAACCCAAGATGGTAGTTGTGATGGCTGTTGGCGGCCAAGACCCGGGTGCCATGCCAAAACGGGGCGCGCCAGCGGCTCCAGTGGGTATGGGCGCGGATCTTGTCCCAGATAAACCAGCTGCCCTTCATTTCGGTGACACCCAAACTGCGGCTGCCACGGCTGGCCATTTGATCGGGCGACAGGGGAAGGTTCATATGCTCGGCCGCGTTGCCATCTAAATCGTAGACGCCCAATGGGCTCTTACAGCCCGGAAAGCTACCCGCGGGGTAGGTATTCGAGCCGCAGCCAGTGAAACTGCCCCCGTTGCAGCTGGCGTTTTTGAAGCTGCCCGTGGCGCAAACCCCAGCCTGCCAATTTGGCCCAATCGAATAGCGTGCGCTGGCCTGATATTTGGCGTTGTGCGTTGCCCGGGCGACCTGAACAGAGCGGCCAAAAAAGTAATCAGGCGGGTTAAGCGCCCCGTGCGATGCCCCCTCCCATTCATGCGCGTCGCCAATGCGCTTGCCTTCGGCCCAGCACAGCTCGGCGACCTCTTTGGCGCGCACCCAAACCACGGGATAGGCCCCGGGGACGTTTGGGTATTCGAACATATCCACGCAAACCCGCGCATCTGCGGCTGTTTCGGTCGCCGGGTCATAGAGTGGTGCCATGAATTTTTCACCGCAAATACGCTCGAAGCTCGTGTTGCGGTAATATACTTCTGGATCGGCCCCCAGTTTTTGGGCCATTTGTTGGGGGGATAGCGGGTGTTTTGTGACGGCAGGGTTGCCTTGGCCGATCCAGGGTGAGCTGGCAAAAATGGCGCGAATCTGGGCTATTTCTTGCCCACTCAGCCCGCGTGCCGTTTGCATTTGGCGCAGCATTGTCGCGTTATTTTCTGCCAAGGTTTGCCCCATGGCGGGCAGGCCCAAAAAGGCCACGCACAGCGCCATAAAAATGCGGCGCAGGTTTTGGGAAAAATTAGCTAAGCACATGGCCCCCTCCGGCTATTTTCTGAGTAAATAGAAGAAATCGCGGTTATCGGCAAAACTGACAAAGCGCGGTATCGGCCAGCCATCGCGGGTTTCCCCGTCGATTGCTGCCATGCCTTGCACCAAATGGTGGGGCAAAACGCGCCCCTCTGCGTGCGTATAGACGGCAAGGTAGGTGTGTTCTTGCGAATTCATATCCAGCAGCATGGCGTAATCGCAGCCATAAGCCTGAAAGCTGCGCGCCATGGCCGATGGCGTTGCCGTTGAAAAATAACCAAAAATCAGAAATTTGCGCAAACCCACGGTTTTCATACAGGCGCCGCCCCGCAAGGTGCGCAAATCGGCCTCGGCCGATCCCGACCAATTGCCGCCCAGCCAGCTGGTTACTTGCGCACCGGGGCGCCCGTTTTCGACAAGTGGCAGACCGTTTTGGCGGGCAAATTTCACTTGAGGCAACAGCGCGTTGTCGGCCTCGGTCCAGCTACGCATGTGAATGCTGCCATCGTCCAGAACGAATATGGTGGAAAGCCCGGGCTGCAGGCGGCTGATCACCACACCTTGTTGCAAAAACCCATAATGATGCCCGCCGTTTGACAGGGCTAATTTGCCTGCGCGCCAGGCGCTGTGTCTGCGTTTGAACCCGGCTGAAAACGTGGCGGCAACGCGGTCGGTCAGGGCGGGGCTTAACATGCCGCTGCGCGCCAGGGGAGTGGCGGTGCCAAACCCATCGGGGCCGGGCAGGCGCATATTGCGAACCGCTGCCGGGCGGGGTGACCAATCGAGCCGCGGGTGATCGGTGCCCAGCTCGTAGCCCAAGTCGAAATGCGACAGATCAAAGGCCACCAAAAAGGCATCTGCGCGGGCCTCGATAGCATCTAACCCATTGGCACCAGGCACTGCCAGCACAGCGGGTGCCACCATGCCGGGCTGCATGGCGCTTGCATAGACGCCTGGCGTGTCTTTGACCGCATACCATGCGCCCGCCTCAACACCTGTTGCAGCGCCTTCTAATTCGAAGCCAAAGTAGGTAGAGATAATGGGGTGGGTTTGCAGCTGCGCCCGGCCCATGGCGGCCACCACCTCGCCTGCGCTGCCGCCATCCACCACCGTGCCGGAGCGCATAAATGCGTCTTCGTAAAACGACCCCTTGATCAGGCCCACAATACTTTCACCAAAGGCGATATTGTCGCGCAGAAATTCTGCAATTGCCTCGCGGCTGGATCTGTTGCCGCGGATCTCGTTGCGCACAAAGGCCATATTATCGCAGATCGGCGCATAGGGCAGCCCCGACGCGCGGGCCTGCGCCAATTCAGAATTTGGCCCCTGCCAAGGCGTGCAATAGTTGGCGCCTATATCGCCTTCGAAAACCAGTGCGGTGCCACCGTCATCTAGCAGCTGTAGCGTGGTGGCCTGCGGATCTGCGAGTTCCAGGTGATAGGGCCGGTTTTGCCCGGGCTGACCCAGATCGAGTGTGAACCATGTGTTAAATTTCGGCTGCAATGATGTCAGGGTGAGTGTTGCACCCTGTTGGGTTGTTGCCTGCTGTTGGGCGCGAAACGGTTGAAACTCGATAACGTTGCGCTGTTTGGTTGCCGCAAAATCGGCAAGACGCTGCTGCAATTCACTCACTTGCGGCATGCCAAACCCGTTGGCCAAAGCGGCACTGTGCTGGCCTGCCAGAACCAAGGCAGCAGCCAACATAGTACGCAAATTTTGTGTTATCATCAATAGCCCCGTTACAAAGTGGTTTTTTAAATTGAGTCTTGATTGAACCCTATCGTGCCGCCCACAGCTTGCAAGCGGTTCTAATGTCAAATGGCTGACATAGCCGTCTGTGAGGTTCTTATAGAGGCTTGCAGCTCTACTGACATTGCCATCAAACCCAGCAACAACAGCTTCCGCTTCTTCTTGTGAGAAAGCCCCTCCGAACTGTTCCTGAAGGTCAGTTAGGTCGCTTCCTATGTCAAACAAAGCTTCATCAGGGTGGCGTTCTTTTTCAGTCATCAAAAAGCCTCCACAATAGATCCGTAGGCGTCTTCCAAGGCGCTCTAACTGTTTTTCATACAAAAAATAAGACTTACAAGTAATACAGCATCAATAAGTCTCAGATAAACAGTTGACAATACTCACCACGGTAAATTTAGTATCATTAATTAACTAAAATCCACTTCAACCATCATCAAAGAGGATCCAACTGCAGGTACCTAAGGATTGTGGTGCCCCCACACGGACATCAGATCAAGCCCTTTTTCAAAGGGTTCGCTTCGCTCAACCTTCCACCGCGTTACACACGGCTTGAACCGCGGAGTTTGCTGATGTTGTGCCGTTGTGGAGCCAGCGACAGAACTGATCCGATCTAACCCCAGCCTCATCCATCGCAATGTCAGAATTACCCGTGTAAACGATCTGGTACGTGTTGTTACCTTTCACGCCACAGTTATTGCATCTGGCCCTCTGACGAACCTCGTGGGCTGTGGTGTCAAAGGCCGACTGCTCCCATATTTAGACTAGATTAACCAGTTCCACTACATAGTGTTGGAGATACAGTTTATAGGGGTACTAAAATGATCTGTGTAGTCGCAAAGTTTGTATGTAATGACGGTAAAATTAACGATCTCTTGGATATACTAAAATCGCCTGATGGCCTTACCGTGACCCGATCATACAAGGGCTGT
>Ga0115564_10004316_pt1 | contig 11603 bp, 11 predicted proteins | sample COGITO_mtgs_1105_7_FD_88680 | JGI IMG/M metagenome (GOLD analysis project Ga0115564, IMG submission 88680) | Pelagic marine microbial communities from North Sea - COGITO_mtgs_110523 | ecosystem: Environmental > Aquatic > Marine > Epipelagic | place: Germany:Helgoland, sampling site Kabeltonne... | reverse complement strand
ATTTGGCTCAAAGAATACAATCACATCAGGCCCCATCATGCACTCGGAATGCGACCTCCCATGCCAGAAACCTTATTAGAGAAATCCAAAATTAGTGGCACTGAAATTGGGGGCTAGACACTGAAGTCACTTTAGTAGTGGATAACAGGCCAATCATCGGATAAGTATTATCCTGGTCCAGACAAATGGGTCTACTCAGAATTATGCGTAAAATTCGCGAAAAAGAAGAGTAAAAATGTTCAAGGCGTCGATTAAAAAAACAAAGAACTCTCTAAATCTCGCGGTGTTATTACCTATAGCTTTTGTTGTTTTAGCAATACCGCCGCTAAATGGTTATGATACTGATTTTGCTTATTATGCAACAGCAGCACAGATGATTTTCAACGGATTGGAGATGTATGGGGAGGTTTATGATCACAAGCCACCTTTATATCATCATGTTTTGATCCTTGGAGCTTATTTAAATGATTTCCTTGGGACCAAGTTTTTGGGTTTTTTCTGTGTTCATTTATTTGTACTTGGTGGGTTTTACTGTGCTAGTCTAGCTTTGCTAAAACAGATTGTGACTGCCGTAGGTATCAAACGGGATAACCACCTTGACCTTTTACTTTTTTCACTTTTAACTTCTTCTTTGTTTGTTGCTAACATTGAATATAATCACCTAAATGCAAGTATTGTTTATTTTGCGACCACTTGTGAGCTTTTTGGTATTGTATGGTTTGTAAAAGGGTCCAAAAAAAAACCTAGATTCGATGGCAATTTTAAAAATTTAGTGATACCAGCAATATTCGTAGCTCTCGCGCTGCTTACCCGAGTACACTTTGCTGCGCTCTTAGCTATTTGCATTTTCCTAATATTTAACAGCAACAACTGGTGGTCAGCAATAAAGAATTTGGTATTGTTTGGTTTGATTACAATCTGCTTGATCGCATTCGGGCTGTATTTTTTGGCAGGAAATTTTGAAGACTTCTTCCAAGCAGTTATTGTCGATAATCTTTCGTATACCGAACAGAAAACAGGAAGATATCCTATAATTTTTCCAGCTGGTTTCTATGCATTAAAGTCCAATATTTTTGTAATCACACTAGTTGTATTATCAGCCTTCGCTGCAATTATACAAAAAAAATCAGTTAGTTCAATTAGAAGAAATTTATCTGAATTGCTGTCTATAAAGCTAATTCTTTTTCTTTTAGTGTTTATTGCTGCTGCATTTTTCGTGATTATGTTAACACGACCAGGAGGTAATAGTTACCGTTACTATGGGCTGCTTCCTTTGGTGACGATATTAGGAATTATCTTAATTGCATCATTTTCAAGCACGAAATTACTTAAAATTTTAAGTACTAGTGCTATGATTATAACACTCACATCATACACATTTGTGCTTACCAAAGTGGAATTTAAATCCTGGGAGAAAAATGAACTAATTGCTATTTTAGATGCTGAAAGTTCAAATGGTGAAGTCTTTTTTACCGCAGACTTCAACAGTTGGCTATATCTCGCAACTGACACTCTTCCCCTAATAAAATCACAATTTCTAAAGGAGTTAACGTTTCCTACGAAATCAGAAAGAATAGATGTTTTCGAAGCCATTCTAACTACTGACCCCAAATTTATAATATTTTCAGCTGAAGAAAGTGGCCATATTTCTTCAATTGAAAGCTTTGTTATCAAAAACTCAAATTCTTTTTCAAAAGCATACCGATTTTATAGTGTCTTTGATACACCTTACAAACGTGTGCGTTTATGGGAAAGAAAATTATGAAACTAAATCTATTTGAGAAAAAAAGGATCTTATGAGATCTTTTTGGATTTATTTATGACGCGTACGGCTCAGGGGATCACTTAATTGTCGGACCACTACCACATTCTTTTCGAGAGCGATTTAGACAGTACATTGAGAAAGGATTAAACGCTCGAACAGCGGCATTGCGTTTGCACAAACTACGTTCCGTTGGAGTGCGTTAGGAACAGCGTATTTGGTGTGAATTTAAAGCAAGCTTAGCAGTGCTGGGAGGGCTCTGTGGTCGTGGCAAGCTCGCGCCCGACGTTGACTGAACCCATGCGTATCACACAAATAGAGCCACCGCTTTCCGCTTCGCGTCATGCGTCACCATTTCTTTGCGTTCACATCCCGCAACATCACGTTATCATGGATCTGCTCAGCCAATAGCTTCTTCAGTTTGGCGTTCTCATCCTCTAAGGCCTTCAGCTTCTTTGCAACGGATGCTTCCATCCCACCGTACTTCAACTTGTATTTGTAAACGTTTCTTCGCTGATCCCATTCCGTCGACAAACATCGCCTGTCCGTTTGCCAGCTTCTTGCTCTTTTATCATTTGAATGATTTGTTCGTTGCAAAATCTACGCTTCATGTGTCTGTCAATTTTGTTCGGCGGACCCCACATCATTTTGGAGGAGTTCTTGAGGGGCAGGTCATAGGATGCTAAGCAAGGCCCACGCTTGACTGTTTCTATTTGACATCAACATATGAGGCGAATGCCAGAGGCTTTGGTGGGGTGTGATCCAAACGTTCAAATACATTGCAGGGTTGTCCCTGTACGTAGAGAATGGATTTGTTGTTTAATTGGACTAAAAGCGAACAAAGTGCTGCGTTCATCTAATCCAGTCTAATGTGATTAAAAATAGCCTGGCAAGGATTCTAACCATTATTTAAATGTTCAACGACAACATTTTAGGCGCCATAATCGATCCCGCATTCAGTAAATAATTGCGTTAAACAAAAGGCAACCACACATACAACTATGCGTAAAACGCTAACATCGGTCAGCCCAATCGTACCCTAGTTAATAGTGTTGTCGATTAACCAATTTGCGTGCTAAAGAGCGACCTTCTCTAATTGCATAATTAGTTCCCCGATCTTCAGGATATATTTGAGCCATTGTATTAATAAAAAGATTTTTAATTTCAGTAGAATGATCCGGAATTAATTGTGAATAGTTTTTCTCCACAATTGGTTGAGAATACTTACCGCGCCAAACCGTGGCTCTCAGCAACCAACCTGGAGAAAAATTTGGGAACATCTTTTTTAGATTCTCCAAAGAGTATGCCACAGCTTCATCATCACTCATGGAATAGAGCTTGTCCGTTTCCGGGAGGTATTTAGATAGATATACTATATGGCGGCCACCATAACTATTTACATCTTCAAAGTTGGTATGCTCAATAACAGCAACAAAAGGAAAAGTGGGGTCATTCACGTTTAGCCAATAGGTTGATGATAGACTTTTTTCCAATTCCAAAACTACGCAAATGTTTGCCAAAAATTTTATTCTATTTATTATTTCTAAATATTTTTTGGACACGTGGTCGCAAAGAAGTCTTGCACTGATTGGCAGTGGTGTGGTCAAAACAACTATATCTGCTTTATACTCATGATCACTTGTTTCAACACCGATGATTCTATGTTCAGAAATGACTAGTTTTTGAACCTCTGAGTTGGTAATTACCTGCCCACCGTGTTCTACTATGTAATCAACTAACTTATCCAACAATGCTTTAAAGCCACCCTCAAAATACGCTAGCCGTTCCTCACCCTTCGATCCACGGCTACCACCCCGTAACTTTAGTTTATTCCACATCCAAACAGCTGACACGTCCTCAGCAGCCTCCCCGAATTTCCCACGCAATAACGGCTCCCAGACTACTTGATAAACTTCTTCTCCCGCCATGTCTCGAAGCCATTGGGATGCTGATAATTTTTCTAATACTTTCCAGTCTTTTACTCGCCTGGCCTTAAGCGCTAGCAAGCCCAATCGCACCCTACCAGCAAAAGACAACGCCTTGAATCTAAACAAGTCTAACGGGGTTGAAAGCCTATAGACCTTATTTGAATAGAACATTCCAGTTCTAGTCGCTCGCAACCTTACTTTATCCTTTGCACCTAAATCCTCTATAAGGTCCATCACGTGTTGATCATTGTTAAACCAGTGGTGATAGAACTTTTCCAGCTTTTGGCCCCCAACTTCGAAAGTCCCAGCTAAGCCCCCGACTTCTGCGTCAGCTTCAAGCACTTTTACTTTGACTCCTTTACGAACCAGATCAAAAGCTAACGATAAACCTGTAAATCCACCACCTACAATCAAAACACTTTCATTCATCGTTCAATCCACTTCCCGTTCAAGCCATGCTCGATTTCTATATCTTTTAAAAACTGAAAAACCCTGTGATTTGTAAAAAGAGGATGCCGCTCTATCACCAGTTCCATCTAGCGTCTTCACAAAAACTGTATTAACATTTTTTAAGTTGCGACAGTGGTTTAATAATACTTTTACCAGCTCACTACCGAGACCCTTATTTCTATATTCAGCTAGGATACCAACATAGCACAATTCAAGTTTCTTCTCATGTGCGATAGCGCTATTGGTTCCTGCCAGCAACCACGCTATAGATAAAGATGAAAGACTGAAAGAAATAGGGTACTTGAAAAAACTAGTAACACACGATTTTATAAAAATTCTCTTGTGGGACAATACAGACCTGTTGGTCAAAGATACTGAATCACAGGCTAGGAGAAATCCGACAATATCCCCTTTCTCCAAAGCTAGTATTGTGACACATTTCGGTGATCGTAAAAATTCAACCAAATACGCCTTTTCTATATACTGCTCCCCAAGAAGCGAGATGAAGTCTTTCGGAAGTGTTTTTACAAAAATATCTGTAATTGCTTTACGTTCAACTTCTCTTGGACGTAAAATTATAACTTCCATCTTTTGAGTATCATTTCTACTGTTGTCAGTATTGTTCCTTGAGGAGATTCACCAATGTTATCAGGCAGGATCGAAGAGTCCAATACGTAAAGGTTCTTTTCTCCCCATACACGGCCATTAAAATCTACTACACTAGTGTTTGGATTATTTCCCATTCTGCACGCACTCATTCCATGAACACTCGAACCCATCAAATCTTTTTCTCGAATTTCATTTATCATTTTATCCGCTTCGATCGAGCTTCCAGCAATGGAGCTAGTATTTTTAATGGGAAGAACTAATTCTTCGGCACCTGCATTAAAAAGAAGGTTAGATAACAAAGACATTCCTCGTTTTGACGCGATGAATGACTTGTCATCCCATTTCCAAAAACAAATCGTTTGGTTGAAAAAACTATGAACCCGTGCTTTAACTTCTGGACGGACCATTACCGTGAAAATGGCAGTTTTTTCTGATTGTCTCATAAATTTATTAAATTTATCCGGACTTAAATGAGCCAGTGATGACGCTAAATATGGCAAAGTAAAATTTGAAGACATCATTAAAATCCCGTCATCCATAAATTGCTGAATTTGATCAGTTAAAATTGTTCCATTTTCTGGGTAAATATTATCGTTAAACTTTGCTATAAGTTTATAATTCAAATGGAATTTAAAGTTTTTTCCAGCGGCTTTGGACAGTTTGGACTTTCTGAGTAAATTTGCGGATTCAGTTGCACCTGCGCTAATTATAACAGATTTCGACTGAACAATTTTGTTCGTTTCAGATTGTTTATAATGCACCGACCAATTGGAACCCGATCTTTTAATTTTGAAAACTGATGATTGCTTCAGTATAGAAAGGTTTTCGTTTTCATTAAGAAAAACCTTATCAACAGAATTTTTTGCCTCATTTAAACAACCTGAACCACATCTGTTAGCATTAATGCAACCAGATGTAGCCCGGGGAACCTTGACCGCCTCCATTTGAGCATTTTTAGCTGCATCAACCAAAATTTTTGAGGCAACGTTCCCGTTTTGATATGATATATGACTATCTGAAACGCCAAGTTCTTCGAGTAATCGGCTTTCAGTTTTTGTCCAATCCGGTGATGCATAAACAGACCCAGGAAAAAGAGTGGCCCATTTTTTAAGGACCTTTTGTGGTGTTCTCCACACTAATGCGCCATTTATAACGCTACCGCCTCCAAAAACTTTAGCCTGACCAAATGGACAAATGAATGGACCAATCATTGGCACAACTCCACCATTCCAATAATTTGCAAATATAGAGCGTGACACCGACTTATTACCCGGAAATTGTTGGCCAGATTCAATTATTAATACTTTTTTACCAAATTTAGATAGACGATTAGCAGCCAACCCACCGCCAACACCTGAGCCAATGACAATATAATCATAGTTAATGGGCGGTTTAATTGTCATAATACAGCATTAAAATTATGTTTTTTATTATTTCATGAAAGGGCCTTGAAATAGGATTTCTTGAAATCAACCTGAGACTTTTTTGAGGTCCTAGAAAATAAATCAGCGGAAATGTAAAAATCAAGTGAAGGTTTAGTAGAATTGATAGAGGTCGCGATATGCTTAACAAAAAAAATTTAAATTCAACATCGATTGTGTTGACGCTTTTTGGTTTTGGTAACTCATATTGATCTAAAACTGCAAAAATATATTTTTCACGCATCATTCAAGTACTTCTTGCTAAATTTGAAACGTGCAAACTCGTATATTAACTTTAATTTGTTTTTAGAGAACGCATCTTCGAGTGCCTGAATTAAATTACTGCAGTCTTCTGTACTTGCCTTAAGTGTAGGCGCGATAATCAGTGGCACATCAACATTACTGCCAAAGTAGGTTAAGATGTTGTGCTCTTCATAAAGGTAGTGGATTAAACTGCTGACTACGAGTTTCCGTCTGAAATTTTCATCTGCCAATACTCCCACTGGAACAAAATCAACTATTTTATCAAGAATTGGGTTTATGTCCGAGTCTAAAACTAAACCGAGTAATGCACCGCGCCCTCTCACGTCAGTAATCCAATTAGGATGTCTATCCATTACTTTTTTTAATTCTGGAAATAGATAGGCCTCAATTTCCTGCGCCCGTTCAACCAGTTTCTCTTCTTCGATAATTTTAATACTCTCAATAGCGGTGATACATTCCTCTCCAAAGCCATTATAAGTTGTTGAATGCAACGTGGCATCTATATCTTGACCATAAGCCAAATTAAACATTTTTTTTGTGGCAACAAACCCAGAAATGGACGACTTCCCTGCTCCAAAGGACTTGGACATTGAAATTATATCCGGGACCACCCCATGATGCATAAAATAGAACCAATCGCCAGTTTTAGCCCAACCAGTATAAACTTCATCAAATATTAAGGGAATGTTATACTTATCACATAGTTCTCTTAGCAGACTTAGAAATGTTTGAGTACATTCAGTCACGTTACTGGCGTTCATTGGCTCAATTAGAACTGCATAGTGATCTGATTCACCATCGGTCACTGCTTGCTGGATAACTTCTTTAATACTGTCAAAATCATTGTATACGAAACGATCTATGTTGGGAATGGTTGGCCAACGGAATTTAACCTCTTGCGACCCGGTGAGACCTGCTGTTCCAAGTAATTTACCATGAAATGAAATATCGGCCACTGCAATTCTGTGTCTTTTCCCGTTAAAAGCTTTATAAGCTAGCTTTACTGCACCCTCAACAGCCTCAGCTCCCGAATTACAAAAATATGACATACAAAGGCCTTTTGGCATAATTGAAGAGACAGAGTGGGCTAGAGCTGCCAAATATGGACTCAAATAGTTTTTATGAACTTCCATGCGTTTTTCGTCCTGAAATTTTTTCCGCACTTCAAGGACTCGGGGATGATTATGACCGTGATTCAGGACGCCAATACCTGCTGTAAAGTCGCTCACTACAGTTCCATTTTTGAGGTAAATGTACTGCCCTTCTGAATAATCAACCAAAAGTCGTGCTGGTGAAAAACTGGCAAGTAAATTTACTTGACCCTGGTTGACATACGATTTGTATAAATTGTGCACCTCATTGACTGACAGTTCGTCAATTTCATCAAGAGAATAAGTTTTAATCATAATTATTCACTCGGTTTGGAAACGCAAATTTTTTCAATAGAAAGTATGAGAACACCCACGACTGACCAAGAATGATGGCCTGAGCAATATAAATGTCAAGCCCTTTAGTGTCTATTAATAACTTAAATGTCAGCGCCGCAACGAGTACCAGGACACCATAAACCAAGCCTCCCCTAATTAAATCGCCACGCAAGGACCCTTGGGATGAAAAAACAAATTTTCTTTGTAACATCAATGAAAAAGCGATTGAAGTAAATCCGGACAGGACAGAGATAAAATAAGAATCAAGTTGGTCAAATAACCAAAAATAAAAAATGACCCCAAGAAAATAACCAACCAATGTATTAACAACCCCGATAATTGCAAATCTTACAACAGTATAGGTAAATATATTCGTATACTCCATATCAGTGTCCATAACTCATGAATTTCGGTGTTTACATATTTACTTTAATCTTTTGCCTTCAACACGGGTAAGAACTCATAACCATGGTGGTGGCGCTAATGCGAAAAGAACAGTATCGACTGTTCTTTTCACTTGTACTAACCTTAGTCAATATTGGTTCAGTTACTTTAGTATTATTTATCGCCCTGGTCCTCTAAAAAATAAAGTGGTCGGTTTTTTGACTCAGCATAAATACGCCCAATGTACTCGCCTAGTAAGCCTAGAAATATCATTTGTACGCCCCCTAAAAACAAGATGCAGATAAACATTAACGTCCAACCAGGCACCCATTGGGAGCCGAATAATCGCATTGCAATACTGTAAAGTATTCCAATAAAGCTAAGTAGTGAAATGAAACAGCCAAATATTGTTGCAAGTTTTAATGGCACCGTCGAAAATGAAAGGATCCCATCAATCGCAAATTTGATCATTTTTTTGAACGGGTATTTGGTCTCGCCAGCAACCCTAGCATTTCGACTATAAAAAATTGGTTCCTGTTTATAACCTACCCATGCAACCATGCCTCTGACAAAGCGAGATTTCTCTGGCATTGTAGATAATGCCTCTTTTACTTTGCGGTCCATAAGGCGAAAATCGCCGGCGTTATGGGGAATCTCTGTTTCAGACAAGGCGTCTATTAGTCGATAAAAAAGTTTTGCCGAAAATAGCTTGAACCAAGTCTCTCCTTCTCGACGGGATCTAACGGCATATACAACATCTACGCCCGTCAACCACCGCTCCACCATATCTGGAATAATTTCAGGCGGATCTTGCAGATCAGCATCGATTAAAACTACAGCATCACCGTCTGCCGCATCTATGCCTGCGGTAACAGCAATTTGATGACCAAAGTTTCTAGATAACGCCAAAACTTTGCTATTAGCATATTGAACCGAAAGTTCATCTAAAACCGACCTGGTTTCATCGGTGCTGCCGTCGTCGACAAAAATCATTTCATAAGCGCAGCCCAGACCCTCTAAAACATTATATAAACGGCTATGTGTGTCTGCAATAACCGCGTCTTCATTATGACACGGAATAACAACTGATAGCTTATAAGCACTACCTTTAAATCGTGCGGTTGTTAACTTTTTTTGCGCTATATTCATGTTACCGTAGATATAGTCATGGAAGTCATATTTCAACACATATTGATAGGATTCACCAATCATACATGGATGAAATATCTGTCATCGTAAGTCCCAATAATTACCATGTCACAATGATCATCCGTTGAACTCAAATAACCCGAAGCTTCGGACAAAGCTCATGAGAGAAGATTTACTACAATATAGGTCAAGCGCAAAGCTAGAGAGAGCTGACGCCTAGAGAGCGACCCGAAACCTCTAGATCACTCGGCCGCTCACAGCGTTTAACTGTTACAACACTCTTTTTGATAATTTCATGTACGTTTCGTTCGCAGATGGGGCAGTATGAGTTATGCTGACGAGCTGCCGCCATTGGTCGATCAATTAGATTTGCTGTTTGAAATGGCTTTTGATTTTGATTTTGATGAATATAGAAATGTTCACGGGGTCACTCCTGGTGAAGTATATGAACATTTCTGGATTGTGGCAAATAACCCTAAGTTAATGGTCCCATATTACAACGTAAATAATGATCACGGCGCCAAATATAAGGGAGAGTTTCTTGATCTGATTGAAAATGAGTTGCCTCAGAGTGTATGGGGGGCCTTTTCAATACGCAGATATATTACAACTGCTCCAATGCTGAGTAAAAAGTACCAACCAGAGTTGAGTAGTAAAATTAAACCGGACCCCGATAGCTATAATTTTGGCATGAGGGTTACAGGGTTCAGCCCTAGGGTATTACGACAAGCCATAGGGATGCTCGAGTGATTATGTAATCAGCTATACATATATATCTTTAATGATACAGTTTCAAAATATTTGGCTAAGACAAGCGTAGTTCATTGAAATTGATCAGGGTCACAGGTTCAAATCCTGTACGGCTCATTCCTAATATCAAGGGCTTAGCGGAAAAGCGCTGAGCCTTTTGCTTTTCTGGGGAACCATTATCTCAACAATATTAGAGTATAATCCACGCCAGAATTGCTAGTGCAACAAACACTCCAACAACTAGAAATACTGGCTGAGATGCACTTGGTTTGGTGTTGCTCTCGGTATTGTCCTCGGGCGCTGATGCTTCGATCATTGCTTCCTCCCGCGCTGGCTCGACGGTATTTCCTAACAATTCTATGAGCGCATCCTTCTTCATTGATGGCTTTGCATCAATGCCCTTAGATGAAAGCATCTCAAGAAGTTCGGCTTTAGTATATTTGTTCAATGACATTTTGTTTCCTTAACTACAAAGATTAGGCATCAACCTAAGCAAATGAATTGTTCAACATCAAGAAAAAGAAGGGGGGAGCAAAAAACTCACCCGCTCTAGTTGCTAGTTATCCTGCTCTCACATTTTTTCTGAAAAAGGTATTTCTTTGAAAATTATTTTTTTAGCCGTTACGCTTTTCGGAACATGCATAGACTTCAACTTGAAACATGAAAGTCAATTGTCGAAAGAAACCTTTTTAAAGTTACAGAAGATACTTGAGATTTGTGAGCTGAATGAATTGTGTGTTAATCTTGGAACAGGGGATGGGTTTTCGGTCCGGCAAGTAATCGAGCAGGTCAAACAACTCACGAACCGCCCCGTACCTGTGATAGAGGGCCAACGCCGCCCAGGTGATTGCACCAAGCTAGTGTCTGGATCAACGCGTGCGGTGGCAGACCTCGGGTGGTGTTCGCGTCGTTCCAATTTAATACAAATGGTCACTGATGCTTGGCGATGGCACCAAACTGGCGGCTACGAAAAATAATGCAAGTCAGAGAGTGAATTTAAGAAATTAGGAAAATATTCTCTCGAAGCTGTACTAAGTGACTTTAATGATACGCATCTGGGGTTTACCTAAAGCATGATTACAGTGTTGGAAATCGTTTAGTCCGCGTGGTGTAAGTTAGCGCATTGTTTAACACACCAGTCTATGTTCTACGTAATTAATAGCAATTAAATAGTTAATTTATAATTTATACCGTCATAACCCGTGTGTTTAAAATCAAAAACATTAAACGAAATGAAAAGAAATGCAGATACTTAGGGGAAGTGATCAAATCTGTCCTAATCAAGCGTATTTTCAATTACATTGAAATACAATTACAACCCAATCCGCGCGTTGTAGCTTAAGTTTCAATCTTTCTTTGTTCTAGATTGCAAATTGTTTTACATAGGCTTACCTGAGTTTTACTGAATGAAATAATTATTGTTTGGTTGAATAATGCAAAAAATTAGAAAAGCAGTTTT
>Ga0115564_10004314_pt1 | contig 11606 bp, 6 predicted proteins | sample COGITO_mtgs_1105_7_FD_88680 | JGI IMG/M metagenome (GOLD analysis project Ga0115564, IMG submission 88680) | Pelagic marine microbial communities from North Sea - COGITO_mtgs_110523 | ecosystem: Environmental > Aquatic > Marine > Epipelagic | place: Germany:Helgoland, sampling site Kabeltonne... | reverse complement strand
CTCAGATTCAGCCTCCGGTTCCGGCTCAGGCTCGGGCTCTGTCTCAGATTCTGGTTCCGGCTCTGGCTCTGGCTCAGGTTCAGGTTCTGGCCCTGGCTCAGGCTCAGGCTCTGGTTCAGGCTCTGGCTCTGGCTCTGGCTCAGGCTGCGGTTCCGGTTCTTTTATTGGACAACTATCAGAGTATCTTAAACGATTATATCCACCCATATAACCATGATTATAACAATGGTAGCTAATTATACCAAAGTCACCTTTTACTTCAATTTCAATATCTCCTGTATAATGATTTATGTTCATGTTATTAACAACCTTTGTTCCATATAGAGTTCCTGAAATTACTTCAAATAATGAAGCATCATCTATTACAAAACCAATAGGGTGTGATGTTGTTACTCCAGTTAATTTATAAATACCATTATTTACACCTATATAATCAAAATTATTATATAGTACATTGTTAAATAAATATGGATTAGCCATAGAAACTGTATTATTTATGGTTTGATCTAAACATTGTATAGATATAGGTTCAGGTTCAGGTTCAGGTTCAGGTTCAGGTTCTGGTTCAGGTTCTGGTTCTGGCTCTGGTTCTGGTTCTGGTTCAGGTTCTGGTTCAGGTTCTGGTTCTGGAGCTTCTGGTTCCGGTTCTGGTTCAGGTTCAGGTTCTGGCTGTGGTTCTGGTTCAGGTTGATCTTCAAGTTTAAACAAAACATGCAATTTAGGGTTACGTTTGTCAGTATTTATACTTACTCTATATGAGTCAGAACTTTCATTTAATATACTAGATGAACCTCCATTGCTAACACCATTGCTAGCACTATTTACAACACTTCCATCAATACGGTGGTATATTGTTTGTAAACTAGATCTCCAATTTGATATATAATATGGTCGTTTATTCCCACTAATCGTTTCATACGGACTCCCATTATATGTGACATGTATATCAGTAAACGTTCCTGCTTCTCTGATTGAATCAGTTATACCAAGATTTGTTAAATTTATAAAGTTTACTAAGTTCGTTAATGGTTCTTCCACATCATTATTCTGATCTCCTATTACCAATGAGCTAGACGTTGTTTCAGTTGTGAGATGTGACGATAATTCATCAAATGATATAATTGAAGATATCATACTATTATTAAAGCTATATCCATCTTCGTTAAAAGATAAATAGTCTTCTGTCGAAAAACTATTATCAGAAATACCCAAAAATAAGTTTCCGTTACTGTTTCTTAAATTCACAATCTGTGAGATATTAATAGGAATATTAGGCTCAGGTTCTGGTTCGGGTTCTGGCTCTGGCTCAGGTTGAGGCTCGGGTTCTGGTTGAGGCTCTGGTTCTGGTTCAGGCTCTGGTTCTGGCTCTGGTTCAGGTTCCGGTGCCTCTGGTTCAGGTTCAGGTTCCGGTTCTGGTTCAGGTTCAGGTTGAGGTTCCGGTTCTGGTTGAGGCTCGGGTTCCGGTTGAGGCTCTGGTTCTGGTTGAGGCTCGGGTTCTGGCTCAGGCTCTGGTGCCTCAGGCTCAGGCTCCGGTTCTGGTTCCGGTTCGGGTTGAGGCTCAGGTTCTGGTTGAGGCTCAGGTTCTGGTTCTGGTTGAGGCTCTGGTTCTGGTTCTGGTTCGGGTTCCGGCTCTGGTTCGGGTGCCTCTGGTTCTGGTTCCGGTTCGGGTTCTGGTTCCGGTTCAGGTTCCGGTTCCGGTTCAGGTTCTGGTTCTAATACGATTGGAGGTAAAGGTGGAGGTAATTGAATATTCGTATTAGATTCGTCTAAAATACTTACTGGACCTGTTGGAATTCTTGGAATATTTCTAGTTCGTTCAAGTGACGGTAATTTGGAAACAACAATCCAAAAAACTTTCCTGCCATTATTTCTTGGATCAGAACATACCCTAGACAATAAATTAAGAACAGCAATAGATAATTCATAATTGGCTTCAATCGTGCCTAAATTCATATATGAAGACTGTTTATCAAAACATGATTGATAATTATAATCAGGATTTGTTACGTATCCTTGTAAACTAGATTGATACTGTATCATGGTTACTAAATCTTCTAAAAACCCTTTTTGCGCAAATGAATATTTCATATTTGATGAAAAATATGAACGATACAATGCGTTCTTACCTGTAAATCTTTCTATAATAGATGCGATTTCACTTACGGTAACGCCGTCAAATATAGTTTCCCTAATATTAGGAATTAACTTATCGCATATTAATCCGCACTTATATGTGTTCATTATTCTAATCATGGTTTGATTACATGGATTTTGATATAAAATTGTATATTCGGTATTGCTTTCGCCTACAAATGTTCCAATAATTGTTGGTTCTGGTTCCGGTTCAGGCTCTGATTCTGGTTCCGGTTCAGGCTCTGGTTCGGGCTCTGGCTCAGGCTCTGGTTCTGATTCCGGTTCCGGTTCAGGCTCTGGTTCTGGTGCTTCTGGTTCTGGTTCTGGTTCCGGTTCTGGCTCTGGTTCTGGTTCCGGTTCTGGCTCTGTTTCTGGTTCAGGTTCTGGTTGTGGTTCTGGTTCTGGCTCTGGTTCTGGCTCTGGCTCTGGTTCGGGTGCTTCTGGTTCCGGTTCCGGTTGTGGTTCTGGTTCAAACTCTGGTTCCGGTTCAGGTTCAGGTTCCGGTTCAGGTTCCGGTTCAGGTTCAGGCTCAGGCTCAGGTTCGTATTCAAATGTTTGAACTAATATCCAATACGCTGAATGTGGATTCATAATATCTGTAACAGATATAGTTTGCCAATTCAAATTGCCAAATTCATTTACCGGACACCAATTATCAGAATAATAGTATGCATATCTAAATATACTTATTGTTGCGTTTGGGTGAATTTTATAACTATTTATTACATCTATAAATGTTAGATTGTTGGTGGTTGTTGAAAGTAGATACCAACCAGTATTCTGTATTAAAGGCGGTTTAAATACTTCATCAGGAGGAGGAGGAGGTTCAGGGTCCGGCTCTGGCATATAAATTATAAAGATTTTAATAAGGCATGTTAAGCACAAATGAATGGAAAATATGGAACAATCATGACAACAACAATGACAACAATGACAACAATGACAACAACAATGGCACTGATTACACAGATGACACAGATGACACAGATGACAATAGCAATAATATAATCCTAAACAATGACAACAATATTAAAAACACGTCATTGTATTATAACATATCATACATATGAAGTATTTAATTATAGTAGAATCGCCAGCAAAATGTAATAAAATATTATCCTTTTTAGGAGACAATTATCAATGCGAAGCTACATATGGACATTTACGCCACGTGAATTCATTAAATAGTATTGACAATCATTACAATATTACATTTGAAAATATAAAAGAAAAGGAAAGACAAATAGAAAAAATCAGAAAAAAAATAAAACAATGTGATGAGGTTATATTAGCAACTGATGACGATCGTGAAGGCGAAGGAATAGCATGGCATGTAATGGATATGTTTAATTTACCTCTAGAAACAAAGCGCATTAAATTTAATTCAATTACTAAAGAGTCCATTTTAAAAGCTATAAATAATCCTCAGACGGTTGATATGGATATGGTATCATCACAACAAACACGTCAAATTCTTGATTTACTTGTAGGATTTAAACTATCACCTATATTGTGGAAGGAAATATCGCGATCAAATAATTTATCAGCAGGTCGTTGCCAAACACCCGCTCTTCATATACTATATGAAAATCATATGAAAAGTAAAGATCTGGAACACGAATTATCATATCAAACTGTTGGTTATTTCTCAAATAAAAATATACAATTTATATTGAATAAATCTCTAACCGATGAAAAAGAAATACTACAAATACTTAACATATGCAATAAATTAACATCATTCCCATTAACACATGATATGAAATCAGGCGTTGAGCGAAAATCCCCGCATCCATTCATTACCAGTACTTTACAACAATCCTGTAATAATGTTCTAAATATGTCACCCAAAGATTGTATGTCAGTCTGTCAAAAATTATATGAAGCTGGACATATAACATATATGCGTACAGATAGTTTCTTTTTGGCAGACACATTTAAGGAAGAATGTAATACATATATAACCAAAACATATGGAGATAAGTATTATAATCATAGTTTCACATGTAAAAAAAATGATAATTCTCAAGAGGCACATGAAGCTATCCGGCCCACATGCATACATGCCGTTCCTGAGTTGAGTGGAAAGGAAAAAAAAGTATATGAATTGATAAGAAAACAAACACTTAAATCACTAATGATGAATGGTATTGTTGACGTTTATAAATTTAAAATATACGTGGACGAAACATACCATTTTGTATACACTATTGATAACGTAGTATTTCTAGGATGGATGATTTTAGACGATAATAATAAAAGAGAAAATGAATCAATATACTTACAATATTTATTACATGTAAATAAAATTACATCCAATAAAATAGAATCTGTACCAACATTCAATAATACATCAATTCATTATAGCGAAGCACGATTGATAAAGGAGCTAGAAACCAAACATATTGGTCGCCCATCTACATTTGCGAGCATTATAGAAAAGATAAAGGAACGAAAATATGCGATCAAAGGAAATGTTACTGGAGAGAAAATCAAATGCTGTTCATATGAACTCCATGAACGAACAATAACCAAAAAGAAAACTGAAAAGGTGATAGGTAATGAAAAAAATAAACTGATTATCCAACCACTAGGAATATTAGTCATTGAAATGCTTATGAAACATTTTTCAGAACTTTTCCAGTATGGGTTTACCGAGAGTATGGAATTACAACTAGATGAAATCGCATGTAATAAAAATGATAAAGAAACAACATGTGATGTTCTAACCAAAAGTATAAATAGATTAACCGAAAAATATAACAGTATAGAAAAACAAAAAATGATGATAGATGATAAACATGAATTTATCATATCTAAAAATGGACCTGTTATTAAAATGATATCAGATGATGGAAAGTATGTATTTAAAAAGATTATAGATAATTTTGATATTGAGAAAATAAAGAATCATGAATATTCTATAGATGAATTGATTGATGCTAGCTCCAATGAGCGAACGCTTGGACAATATAGAGAGAATAATGTTATCCTCAAGCGGGGGAAATTTGGAATATATGTAGAGTATGATAATCGCAAAATATCAATAAAGAATGAAGAAAAGAATTTTGCGGATATTATTTTATCCGATGTAATTGATCTATTAGATGGACAGCCGTCAGGTACTGTAAGGCAGATCACAAATGAGATGAGTATACGGTGTGGAAAATATGGACATTATATCTATTACAAAACAAATAAAATGAAAAAACCGAAATTTATTAATCTTCAGAAATTTAAGGATGATCATATTACATGCGATAAGCAATATATAATTGACTTTGTAACCACCTCATTATAGTTTTATGAACGAAGGAATGTATGAATGAGTGTATGAATATTATCCACTGAATTTATATGTCAGACCGTATTCACTTTTATTTACCCAAATACCTGAAATTTTTAAATATACATCAATCGAAGTAAGGCGATTATCTATTTTTTTGTCAGAATATAGTTTTATATTATCAGTATATATACTCTCTATTAAACTCCGTTTGGGTAATTCTCCCAAACGAAACTTGTCTATAATTGTATCTTCTACATATTTTATATAATTACAGCTTTCAATATTTCTTGAATTATGAACATCAAATGATAATTTATATTTATTAAAATTTTTCGTTACAGTTGTATTGTAAAATGTCACCTTAAATATCAATGAATTCAAAGTCATGTGCGAATTAGAATATATCAATCTATGAAATGTACCATTATCAAGAACGTTATTATTTACAGGCTCCATAATGTATATATAATTATTATCAAATGATTTCCTATTAACAGCGAAATTCATTTATAAACTACATACCGATTAAATGTTTAATATTATTATTTAAAAAATTAACTTAATACTATACTATACTTATATTATGAAATTAATTGAAGACTATATACATAAAGCTAACGATTATATTAATACATATGGTAAAAAAACAGTTTTACTAATGCAGGTAGGAGCATTCTATGAAATATATTCACTTAATGATAATACTACAACATTGTATCATAATATACACCATATAGGAGATGTTACAGGTCTCGCAGTTGTTGAAAAATCGGTATGTGTAGGTAGTCAAAATGTATTAGCTGCCGGATTCAAAGACAACTATATAGATAAATGGGTATATAAGATCCAGTCCAATGGATATACATGCGTTATCTATGATCAGGATAGCAACTGTAAAAATACTACACGCAGTTTATCTAGCATATCAACTCCAGGCACATATATCGATATGAATTGTTCTGATGATAATAATAGAACAAATAATAACACATGTATTTGGTTAGAGCGAATACGTAACAAATTATACGTAGGTATATCAAATATCAATATAATTACTGGAAAATCACAAATGTATGAATATATTGTTGAATATACTGGCATCCCAAATATGTATGATGATATAGAGCGTTACATTTCTGTGTATAATCCTTCAGAAACAATAATCATAAGCAATCTCTCTACATCAGTCATCACTTCTATTTTACACTATACAAACAATCATTCAATTACAGTAAAGGTTATTGATTTGAACGATGCTTCTGACCCAAACACTATAAAAGCAGTAAAATGCGAGTCCCAGTCGTATCAAAAGCAGATATTCAATACCTTCTTCTCAATTAACAATATTAATGTTTTCTTAGAAGGCTTTAGTCATTGCGCAATTGCTACACAATCCTATTGTTATCTGTTGAACTATCTACACATAATGAATCCTTATCTTATTGAGAAAATAGGTGAACCAGTCATAGAGAACCTAACAGAGAGATTAATATTAGCAAATCATTCTGCCAAACAATTGAATATTATTGGCGACGGAAATGGTAAATATTCATCCGTTTTAGAATTTACAAATAATACTCTAACAGCAATGGGTAAGAGGATACATCGTGAAACACTATTAAATCCAATCACGAATCCTGTTAAATTACAGAATACGTATGATATTACGGAACATGTTATGAATCAAGTTACGAATCAAGTTACATTGGTTGAGTTACTACGAAACGAATTAAGTGAAATTAAAGATATTGAAAAAATTACCAAACTGATTGTAATGCAAAAATTACCAATTAAAAATTTATATACCCTATATAAGAATTTCAGTAATATCAGTACATTATGTAATATTATTAAAGAACATCCAGAACTTTCATATTTACAACCAGAAGAAATATCCACATGTATCGACGATATAGCTACCTTTATTTCTTCGCATATAGACATTGAAAAGTGTAAAAATATTTATTTTATTGAGGAAAATATATTCCATAGAGGTATATACGATGATCTAGATTTGATAGATGAAGAATTACAGGATTCATACAAGGGACTGGTTACTATTGTATCTAAGTTTGACGATCTTATGAATCAAAAAATTAATCCCAAAAAAAATACTCACTTTTTAAAGTTACATGATACTGAAAAATCGGGATATTCAATACAGATAACAAAATCACGAGTTCCATATATTGAAGCGATTATAAAGGATCATCAGGGCGAGGAATTTATTTGGGATTTTCAATCTACATTTTCTAAAACAAATACCGACGTGACAACTGATACAACAACTGATACGATAAATAAACCACTTCGCATAAAAGCAGATCGGATTCAGATTCATAAAGTTAATACTACTATTAGTGTTGTATCTCCCGAAATACATAATATATGTAAGCACAATTTACAATACAAAACCGATTTGAAAGTTATGGTAAATAATAAATATATTGAGTTTTTATCAAAATTAAAATTAAAAACAGAATCATTATATAAAATATGCAATTTCACAGGATTAGTTGATATTATGCAGAACCGCGCATACATTGCTTCCAAATACAATTATTGTAAACCTATAATTGAGAATAATGACATTTCATCATTCAAAACAGAATCATTAAGACATCCTTTAGTAGAACAAATAAATACCGATGAGATATACGTTGCTAATGATGTATCCTTAGGAGAAGATAATATTCTATTGTTTGGAACAAATGCTGTTGGAAAGACATGTCTGATTAAATCAATTGGAATTGCTATCATACTCGCGCAATCCGGATTTTATGTACCGGCGCAATCATTTAAATTTACTCCGTATAAAGAATTATTCACACGGATATTAAATTGTGATAATTTATTCAAAGGGTTATCTACATTTACATTAGAAATGAGCGAAATGGCGAACATATTAAAATACGCAACAAAACATAGCTTAGTGTTGGGAGATGAATTATGTTCAGGTACCGAGCTACCGTCAGCAATGTGTATATTTATTTCTGGGCTACAAACATTATCAAAGGAAAGAGTAAGTTTTATATTCGCAACACATTTTCATGAACTATTAGACTTTCCTGAAATTCATCAGATTGGTAAATTGTCTTATAAACATATGAGTATTGAATACGATATTGAAAAAGATTGTATTATTTACGATCGTAAACTTAAAGATGGATCAGGTGATAAAATTTATGGTTTAGAAGTATGTAAGTCTCTACATTTACCTCATGAATTTATGGAAAACGCATTCAATATTTTGAATAAATATTATAAAAAAGATGTGCTCTTTTACAGTAAATCAAAATACAACACATCAAAAATAAAAAGCATGTGTGAAATATGTAAAGAAAATGAAGGGGTTCATGTACATCATTTGTTATATCAACAGGATGCTAAAAACAAATTTATTAATGAAACTATTAATTCAAGCATACCCATGAATCATACTGCTAACCTTATCAATATATGTGAAGATTGTCATCATCGTATTCACGATAAAGATATACGCATGGTTAAACGCACAACGACAAAAGGTATAATTATTGAGGAAATTTAATCAATACATCTTAAGGTACCATTAAAATATTCAAGGAAACTTAATCAATTACATTACCTTATAGGTTTAAAGTGAATTAAAAAGATATTTTAATATATTAAATTATGAAAAGATTAACAAATTGTGAGGAATATTGTAATTATAAAAATGATCTACACGAATACGACTATTCAAAGCATTCGTTATTTAATTCATATGACGATTTTTCAAATTTAATTCTATACGGACCAAAAGGAATTGGAAAATATACTCAATCGTTACAAATCATTAAAAAATTTAGCGCTTCGAAATTAAAATATGAAAGGAAAATATCATTTGAATTCAACAAAGACGTATACAATATTATGGTAAGTGATGTACATATTGAAGTTGATTTTGAGATGTTAGGATGTCAAAGTAAATTACTATGGCATGAAATATTCACCAGATATGTAGATATTTTAATGTCAAAACCAAATAAATCTGGTATCATTTTATGTAAGAATTTTCATAACGTTCATAGCGAACTACATGATATATTTTATAGTTACATTAATGGATACTATCATAACAAATGTAATGTAAAATATATACTGTTAACTGATAATATATCGTTTATTTGTAATAATATATTGACGCATTTTACTATTCTTTCATTACCAAAACCAACTAAGTCGCGATACCAGTTAGTATTATCAAAAAAAATAAAGACTAATAATGTTAATAATATCAAAAATATGAAATCTGATATAAATGACGCGGATGATCATATTAAATTATGTGATATTTTGATTAGTTATATATATGACATTGATAATTTTGAAATAATAGTATTGCGCGATCATCTTTATAATCTATTAATTTATAATTTGGATATACATACGTGTATATGGTATATAAATGAACAACTTTCTAAAGAGACCACATATATGAAAAATATAAATAATATAATTCTTAAAACAGTATCATTCCTCAAACTCTATAATAATAATTATAGACCAATATATCATTTAGAGAATTATCTAATTTATCTACTAAATATAATTCATGAAATTAATTGAATATTATTATGATTTGAGATACAATATCATAATAATCATAGACCAATATATCATTTAGAGAATTATTTCATTTATCTATTAAATATAATTCATGAAATTAGATGAATGTTTGGATATAATGAATATTACTGATAAAGAATTCATGGATTATGATTTATTTCATTTGAAAAAACAATATCATAAATTAGCAAAAATACATCATCCAGACAAAGGAGGAGATAATATAAAGTTTCAGCAATTACATGAAGCATATAATGATTTGAATGAAATTCTCATACCTAAAATAAACCATAGTAACATAAACATGGTTAACGCGCAAAAATATATTGATCTATTCTCAGAATTATTAACCAATAAACATATGAATGATGTATTATATAGAAAATGTGTATGTACCATAAACAATATTGTTAAAAATTTTAAGATGTTTTGCGTTGATAAATTATTGTCTAAAAATGAAGAGATTATAATAGAAATAAAACCAACTTTGAATGACATGTTTATAAATAATATATGTAAATACGACTACAAGGATACATTTTTTCTCATTCCTTTATGGCACAATGAAATATATTTTGAATACAATTCACGCGATATTATTTTTATATGTAATCCTATATTGCCCGATAATTATTTAATTGATAAGTATAATTCACTCCATATTATTGAAAAGTTCAAAATGGCTGATATTTACACATTAGAAAATATTAAGATTGAAGTTGACCAATCCATTCTGGAAATACCAGTAAAATCTTTGAAAATTGTAAAATATCAAACTTATACTTTCCATAAAAGAGGATTAAGCGATATAAATATACATGATATTTACAATATTTCTACAAAAATGGATATTGTTGTTCATATTACTATAGAATAGGAGGGGAACTATAGAAGAATATATAGAAGTAGGGAAAAAATATTATAATCAGTATTTACTAATTATGATAAATTTGATGTTTTGTTATTTTATTTTATTTGATGTTTTTATTTTTATTATTATTATTTTTATTTTAATTTGATGTGTTTATTTTGAATGCCTTTATGCTTCAGCAACTGGTGCTACTGTCTTTTTAACAATCTTCTTTACTACTCTCTTTTTCTTAGGAGCTTCAACCACTGGAGATGGAGCCACAAATACAGTCTCTTCCTCCACCACCTCCTCTTCATCGTCACTATCTTCAACAATTGTTGATGTAACAACTACCGAGCCCTCATCATCATCAGCATCGTCAATATCGTCACTAGTAACCTGTTCGTCTAGCTTGGATGATAGCTTGATATGGCACTTACCCTTTAGAGACTGATACGGCTTGGCAACCGTCTGATAAAGCTTCCATGTAACACCAAACTTGCCATTAGCAAACCATAGTCCACCGCATTGAAGAATAGATACAACCTTTGATCCTTTCGCAATGAGTGACTGAGGAGTCACGCTACTATCAACGCAGGGGAATAGGCATTGTCCATCAGTATCGTACACTTCACTTCTCCAGGTACCGTCGTAGAAGGGGACTCGTGCGTCAATCGATGGAGGCTTACCGTTAGGTTCACCAGTACTCTTATCCTTAGGATACTTGATTTTAGAGCTGAATAG
>Ga0115564_10004310_pt1 | contig 11613 bp, 25 predicted proteins | sample COGITO_mtgs_1105_7_FD_88680 | JGI IMG/M metagenome (GOLD analysis project Ga0115564, IMG submission 88680) | Pelagic marine microbial communities from North Sea - COGITO_mtgs_110523 | ecosystem: Environmental > Aquatic > Marine > Epipelagic | place: Germany:Helgoland, sampling site Kabeltonne... | reverse complement strand
GTAAGCCGGATGGCGAATAATCTGGATAGAGATAGGGGGCCTTGCGGCCCCCTTGCTGATTCTGGTCAATTTTGCGTTTGGTCGATCAGGTGCCAGTGCCGTAACAGATCAGTTCGATCTCGTTGCGGAAGTCAGTTGCGGCTTCCTTGCGGTAGCTGTCGCTGGAAAAGCGCGGGTAGCTGTAAGCCGCGACGACCATGGCGCGTAGAGCCTCGTTGTCACCAGCAACGCGCATAGCGTCGCTCATGGGGACGCCTGACTGACGTACCTCCATGATGCTCTGCGCAACATCGCCAACAAGCGCACAGTCCGCTGGTTGGGCCTGTGCAGGGGCGGTGGTGAGGAGGGTGAGGGCGAGGATGATTGGTTTCAGCATTGGGTGGTCTCCTTGTGGTTGGCTTCAAAGATGGCGCGGGCAAAGCCGCGTGGGGTCGCGGAACGGATGTTCTTGGTCTTTTGTGATTTACCTCCTAGCTTTCGGTGTTGAGAAGAATATCCGGGTTCAGGCTGGACAGGTTTTGTCTGAGGCATGACGAACCCGTTGCCAGTCCACAGACAGGTCTTCTTTGGGTAGGCGTCACGCGATGCGATGTAGTCCGGCCAGATCGGGTGGTCGTATTCCCCCAGCGGGATGTAGCCGCCGAACTCGTATGGGTGGAATGTGTGGTTCGGTTTCCGCCATAGGGTGGACAGGACCGATACAGGGTTCTCGATCATGTACGGCGCACCCAGCGCATCAGCCACACGCGCACAGTCCATCGCGTACCCCGCAGCCTTGATCTGGAAGTCAGGGTCAACAGCGCGTTTCTTGGCGAAGTGGGCGGCACCGCTGACGGCCATGTCGGTACATACGGGCCAGCCCATCACAAAACGCACGTCCTGACCGCTGAAGGTGGCAATGATCGCGTCCAGTACAGCAGGATCATGCAGGTCGGCCCGCATGAAGTGTATGTTCCCGTCAACCATTCCCTCAGCGGGATGCTGGATGTCGTAGCAGTAGCAGTCATAGCCCGCGTCAGCCCAAGGGCGCACAGCCTCACCTGTGTAGTCGTAAAGTGACAGGACGATCATTGGGTGGTCTCCTTGTGGTTGGGGTAGGTGTGGTTAGGTCAGGGGCGAGATGGCGCTGTAGGGTGGCTCACAGCGCCTCTCAGGGGTTATTTAACGTCGAGTACACTATCGGCGCGGAAGGAACGCCAACCTTGGTCCTTCATTGAGTAGATCGCAATCAGGTGGTCAGGGGTCGGGCGACCAGTACCAAGGATGTGTTTGCCAGCGCGGAAGTGACCGTTGATCTTACGCTCTTCGCCGTTGGCCTTGATGAACGTCACAGTCGCAAATTGCGTACCCTTGGCTTTCACAAGAGCGCGGACTTCAGTAGGGGTCATCGTGTTTGTCATGGTAGGGGTATCCTTATTTCTATCGTGGGGGTTAGGATTTTAATTGAAATTTGGTTCTGTAAACACTGGGCTGACCCCATACTGGTAGCGCCAGAACACCAGAGTGCCAATCGTCAGCTCTTACTTTGCGCCTTGTAAATTCAGCCTTAACCTGTTCGCGGGTGGTATCGTTTCCATCGTTTAGATATTCGCATAGTTGTTCTTCATTCATCTTGCTGAGCATTTCGTTTGTCATTGATTCGTTCCTTATTTCTATCGTGGGGGTTAGGCGGCGATCTTTACAGGCGAACACGTCACCCAGATCAGGGTCAGGCTCACATCAGAACGCTCGTTGCGACCGAACCACTCAGCGACAGCCGTGGACGCTTGTAGGTCACGATCACCGAGCGCAGGGTTCCAGTCAAACGGTACACCCTCGATGGTCACGTTCTGGTCAGTGTCGTTGATGGAGAAACACGCACTTGCGATCTGGGGGTAAGTTGTCATGGTAGGGGTATCCTTATTTCTATGGTGGGGTTAGGCGGCGGCTTTGATCTTTATCACAGAGAGCGAACGCTCTGCGCAATCAACCGCACGGGCGAAAGCGTCATCAAGATCGGAGCAGACACCATCCGCAAGAAAACCCTCTTGAAAACGACCAACCACTTGGGCGTAAACCTTGCCGAAAGACTCGTCTATGCGGGCGATGTAGAGGTCGATTGCTTGATCGTTTGTCATTGATTCGTTCCTTCATTTCCTATGTCTCTTTTCTGACAGATTGGGGGTCAAAAGGCAAGGGGTTTTTTATCTTGTTTGCGTTTTTCCTATTATGGTTATAGTTTTTGGTTATCGCTTTTTGCTATAACGATAAGGAAGATTTATGCCTAAAGGGAACCCGAATCCATCGCCTTCTACTAGGTTTGGAACGCCTGGTGGCAATGTGCCCGGAAAGAAGAAGGGTCAGAAAGAACGCGAGATCAAAAACGCAGAACTGGCAACAAAGATTCGTGGCCGGATGCTGCGGGCGCTGAATAAGCTGATCGAGGATAAGACCGATGATGAGATCGTATCGGAGCAGCTAACGTCAGAGGCGTTGAAGCTGATTAAGGATTCTGAGGACCGTGGACTAGGCACTGCGGTCAATGTCAGCACTGTACAGCAGCTTAACGGCCCTGAGCAGCAGAAGCTGGTAGACTCGCAGTCGATTGGCGATGCGGACACGGCTGATCTGATGGCGGCGCTACAGGCGATCCAGAACTACGCGCAGCGGCACGTCGAGGACAAGCGGGACATTATTGATGTGACGCCGGAGGATTCTTGATTGCGGTGTCCGCTGGTACCCTCTGATTTTCACGGCGGGTCTAATTCCCCTACGGGACTCTGATTTTCACGGCGGGTCTAACTGCAAATTTCGCTGGTGGACTCTAATTCCCCTACGGGACTCTAATTCCCCTAGCCGGTGTCCGTCCATTCCCCTACGGGGGTACTGCCCATTCCCCTATGGGGGTCTGGCCGAGCCGACTCGATCTGAACGTGATTCATGAACGCTGTTCGTGAACCATATTCATGAACGTGATTCATGAACGCTGTTCAGACATTTCGATTCGGCATCCCCCATTTTTACCATTGCGAATCATGATTCGGCAATAGGCAATCGGTGTCAATAGCAAAGATATATCTTTACAGTTGACTCACGATTCCACTTGCGCGAATCGGTTCGCTATGCGCGATTCGTATCCCGGCTCTTGCCAGTCCGTCCAACACAATCAACCGCCTCAACACTAGGTTAAGGCGGCTTTAGGATTCTATGCGGCGTGGTCTGGATCAAGTCACTGGCACGATTCTGAAGTCGGACTCGACCATTGGCGATGACATGTCACCGCGCCTATATGCGGATTCCATGCAATCCAATGTATCCGCTATTTCTGATTCAGCGTCTTCAATGCTATCGAATGTCATTGGTGCGTCCTCCTCTTGCCAGACATTTTCCCAATGACCAAGCATTCGAGTTTCCACTATATAATTCATATTCTACTTTCCCTCAAACAATGCCGCGCGATATTGCGCGACATAGCAACGGGGAAAGCCCCTAACGCGTTAACGCTAGGGGCTTAGAAGCGGGTTTAGTAGTACTGAGTGCCAAATTCGCTTATTTCAATTTTAGTTTTTCCGTTTGGCGATAAAACTAAAACTGAATCCCAACCACCTAAGTTGCCGAATTTAGTATAACCCTTTGCCCATACATCCGCATCCGACAGGGTTGAACACTCTCTGAGCAAGGCATAGGGCAGATTACCCATTGCATCCGGTACCGAGTCTTGTCCGATAATTTCATATTTCATTTTCTATTTTCCTCTTCTTTTCGTATCCGGTGAATTGATTGCACCATAACGGCCCCTAACGCTAGGGGCCGCAAGCTGGAATCAATCACAAAGTAAATTGTATCCAACACGCTGGACTCGGTATTTATACGTGTTTTGCGCATGGCATTTCTTGCAAGCGGATACATAGGCCAATGCCTTTTTTTCGGTATCAAACACGCCGATACAATTCTCAGGGCTTGCCCATTCTCTAAGCACAATCCACATTTCAATACTCCCCATACGTTTCGATAAGACACACTGCCGACTCTTCGATTGTATCAAACGGCCCATGCCAGTCGGTACAATCCATGTATCCGTTAGCAGATAAGCGGCAATAGTATTTGTCGGATTCGCAATCCATGTCGGATTGCACAAGTACATCTTCTATATCTGCACCGATATAGCATTGTGGTTGCAAGAACGAGTCGCGAAACGTTTCGCGCATTTCTTCGATTGCGTTTGTCATATCTTAGATTCCTCTTACTTCGTTACATTAGGTGACAAGAAAACAGCCGCGCAAAATGCAAAGAGCAATGCAATGGCTACTGCGGTATCGTGCGCTTGGATAAAATCAATCAAGCGGGGTTCTACATAAACGGTCTTCATTGATCTGAATCCGCATGGCGTTTGAACCTCATACCGTCTTGAAATTCTACTGTTTCACCGCATGGCTTTTCAACATACCATTTGTGATTGCGTTGGAACACAGAATAACCCAATGCGAATTGGTTTGACGCTTGATTCATCTTGCGCTTGGTAGTGACCGTTTCCCATCCGCCGGAATCAAGTGTGATGTATCCGTCGCACCATGAAACGATGTTGGTTTGAATGTAGGTGACTCCACCATGTGATCCGTTGTCAAACCATGTAGTGCGGTAAGTGCTTAGTTTATCGATTCTTGGCATCAATTTGATTCCTTATACAATGTCACATTGCGCTTGTTTGTGACGGCATCGACTATGCCGCGTAGGGCAGGGGGTGGAGTCTTGATTGTCATATCGTTTCCTATCGTTTTATTTTATAGAGCTAGCTTGGCGACAAACACCAATGTCATGGCTATTGCGAGAGTCGTGGCCAGTATCGCGGCAAAACCTAAGATCATATCGTTTCCTATCGTTTCCTAGTTCGTACAATCTTTCTAACGTGATTCGCATTGGGCGCAAAGCAAAATCGCAGCCGGGGAGTGTTGTATTATTGCCACTTGACAGCCAAGGGCGATCGGCGGGTGGCCTGTTTGAAAAAAGCCCGAAGTGATTCGGGTTTAGGGGGTTGCGCTAGCCCCACCGAGATTCCGCAACAAAATTGAAATAACGCTAACCTCATATAAATATTTTTTCAGATGGCGAAAAATCGCTTTACCCAGTGCTAACGGTCCGATACCTTGTTCATGTAACGAATCAAGGAGATCGAGGAATGACACGTAAGATTATTGTAACTAACTCACACTACGCCCCACTCGTAAATAACGGCGATGTGATGACGGTGGTTGGTGAGCATGGGCACGGACCCGTTGACGCTACTTTGGATGGTGGCGACGGGTTCGTGTGGTACATACAGCCAGGCGAGTTTGAAGAGTACGTACCACAGGAAGAACCAAAACTATGGCGCGACATGACCGACGCCGAGAAGGGTGCGCTGTTGCTGGCGCACCATGAGGGGAAAGATATTGAGGCATGGTTGTATGGTGACAAATGGAAGGTGTCGCCTCCTGAATGGGATCAGCACAACGCATACCGCACCAAGCCAGAGCCAAAGCGCGAGACTGTGGCGCTTTATGGTAGCAAGGGCGCTTTATGGATATTCGGCCCCCGCATCAGTGGTGCTTACGACACCCACCGCATCACGTTCAACCTGATCGACGGCGAACCCGACACTGCGTCGATCAAAATGGAGACCATCACCAATGACCAATAACTTCCACAAGGCACTGCTCGAAGCCTACAAGGGCGACGAGATTGTGTACCACAAGGGTTTTCATTGTCTGGATAGTGACGAGGCGCGTAAAGCATACCGTGCTTATCTTGCTGGCAGTGTGATTCTGTTCCAGCGGCGTCGGCCTGACGGTTTGCTGGACTACGTGGCCAAGGTCATTCGCGGCAAGGAGCGCCTGTGATGCGTGCGCTAACGGATGAGGAACTGGCCGCGCTGACGCGTCGGCTGGTCGGCACGACGATCAACTACAAGGAGCTTTACGAGGCCGCTGTGCGTGACGCCCAAGAAGCCGAGGCGTATGCGGCGGAGCTGGAGGCGAAGTTGGTGAAGGCGGTGGGCGCTTTGGAATGGTTCTACAAACGGCAACACACTTCTGGAGAAAGCCCGGCAGACTGCTTACAGAACGGAATTTACAAAGCCAAGCGCACCCTCGCAGAACTGAAAGGAGACCAAGAATGACTGAAGAGCAGCTAGGTAAACTCATGAAGCGACTGGCGAAGGCGGAGGGCCATGCGCCCAAGCGGTTCACTGGTGATCGCAACAAGGCGCAGCACACGCTGGAGCTACGCTCACGGACCCTACGGCAGCGTGTGGAGCGCGACAACGGGGCAACGATTGCGTTTGTGCGTAACCGCCTTAACGTGACGCAGGTGGACTTTGAGGAGCGCCTCTCGCATCTTGTCGAGGCGGACGCCATCCGCGTTGATAATGGAAGGCTGTGGCTCACATGACTGAACGAGAACGGGACGAGCGCGACCTTGCGATACTTGCCGACAGAGACAAGGGTTTGCAGCTCAAGGAGACCGCAAAGAAGTATGGTATGGCTGTGTCGAGCATAGGCCGGTTGGTCAAGGAGACGAGTCCATGACCCCGACGCCGCATGACTACTACGCTTCCGCCTGTGCAGATGCGCTGGCGGAGGACATACAGTTGGTGGCCCTGCAAGCGGCCTACGACGTGGCGCAGACAGCCGAGCAGTTCTTCTGGGCTGTACAGGCGTCGATTAGATTGAAGGAGGTGTGTGATGGACTATGATGCTCTTTTTGTGGCCGCTGGTGTGGTTTTCTCAAGTTGTATTTTTGCTATGTTGGTGCTTTGGTGGTCTTGGTTCACAGTAGAAAAAATAGACAATGCGGCTCTTAGTCTTATTGTGTTTTTCGCCCCGATTATCCCGATTCTCATAGGGCTAACTTATTTCATTTTGGAGTCATCTCTATGATGACACACGATGACATGGACGCCATGCGCAGACCCCGCCTCTTGATAATTGGCTACGCTCGTCACGGTAAAGACTCAGTTGCTGAGATGCTGGCTGAGGAGTATGGCTTCAAGTTCACATCCTCGTCCGAGTTCGTTGGGCGTGAGGTGATATGGGAGGACTGGGGGAAGGCGCGGTACGACAGCTTTGAGGCTATGTTCGCGGACCGCATGAACTGGCGCGAGACGTGGATGCGCATGATCGCTGAGTACAACACCCCACGCAAGGACCGCACAGCCCGCACTATGCTGGATCGCGAGTATGATCTCTACGTTGGCATGAGGCGCATGGACGAGTTGGTCGCTTCCGGGCACCTGTTCGACTATGTGGTGTGGGTTGACAGAAGCGAACATCTACCGCCTGAGACGGGTAGTATGGACATCACCGAGCGCAATGCGCAACCAGACTACGTGATAGACAACAACGGCGACTTGGACCAACTGCGCAAGAACGTACAGGTCTTTGCGCGTGACATAGGCTTGTAAGCAACATCATGGGGCTATATCGTTGGCCCCATGATACTTGACCCCAACACATTACTGGCGAACGCCCCTGAGTTTGAGCGTGAGATCAAGAAGGAACTCGCAAAGCGGTCTTTGCTTGAGTTCACCAAACAGGCGTGGCCTATTCTTGAGCCGGGCGCACCTATGAAGCAGGGTTGGGTGCTAGAAGCTATTTGCGAACACCTTGAGGCCGTTGCAAGAGGTGATATTAAGCGTTTGGTGATAAATATCCCGCCTGGCGCTTCAAAAAGTAGATTAACTCGCGTGATGTACCCTCTCTGGCTGTGGACCAACAAGCCGTGGATGCGAATTATCGGCGCATCCTACGCATTGACGCTTTCGGAGCGAGATTCGTATTACGCCAGAACAATCATCCAGACGGACTGGTATCAGGACACATTTGGCGTCAAGATCAGCGCCGAGCAGGGTGCGAAGGTCAACTTTGACAACAGCCATATGGGTGGTATGCGGGCAATATCGGTTGGCGGTGCGACCACTGGTTTTCGCGGAGATGCGCTGATTCTAGATGACGGGCATAACGCATCTGAGGGTGAATCCGACGCAAAACGCTCTGAAGCGGTGCAATGGTTCCTTGAAACCTTCCAGACTCGCGTAAACGACCTCGATAACAGCCCAATCGTGGTGATCGGACAGCGGATTCACGAAAATGACGTGTACAACGCGGCGATTGACCTTGGCTATGACCATCTGAACGTACCGATGGAGTGGGATGAGTCGATGCGCAAGACCACAAGCATCGGATGGACCGACCCCCGCACACAAGACGACGAACTGATGTGGCCCGCCCGCTTCAGTGCAGAGGCCGTGGAGCGGCTCAAGAAGGCAATGGGGCCATACGCGGCGGCAGCGCAGCTACAGCAAACGCCTGTTCCCCGCAAAGGTGGTCTTATTCAAGTTGACGGCATCAAGGTCGTTGACGATTTGCCGGATGAGCCGTTCATCGCTGTCCGCGCATGGGACTTGGCGGCGTCCGAGGGCGCTGGTGCCTATTCCGTGGGTGTATTGATGTATTACGGGCAGGAGTCCGAGCAGTTCTACGTTGTTGACGTGAAGAGAGCGCAGCTTGGCGGTGGTGCAGTGCGCAAACTGATTAACGACACGGCGCAAGAAGATGGCATGGCCACCAAGATTATCCTGCCGCAAGACCCCGGCGCTGCGGGTAAAGTCGTCGTTGAGGACTTGATCGCTGGTCTGGCGGGCTACAACGCACGGGCCGAGCCGCAGTCAGGCGCAAAGACAACACGCGCAGAGCCTTTCGCGGCGCAGGTCGAGATCGGCAAGGTGACTGTGCTGAAGCGCACATGGACGAAGGCGTTTTTGGACGAACTTCGGTTCTTCCCCAAGTCAAAATACATGGACCAAGTGGACTCCGTGTCGTCCGCGTTCAATGCTCTGGCCCCAATGACACGCACCAAGGCCCGCAAAAAGCCAATGCTGATGGTTGTTGGTGAAAAGCAGGATAATCTTGCCAAGGCGGTGTAGCATTGGCATTTACGCCTATTTGCCTTATGGTGACACATGAAATTCCGGCGAGGACAGCGTAAAAATGGCCCCTAGATATAAAGAACTTGGCGTTTCTTCTGACTATGATGCCAGTTGGGGATTGAGGCAAGACGAATTTGTCGTCCAGCTTCGTGGTCGTCAGGGTGTCAAGAAATACAGAGAGATGAGCGAGAACGACGCCGTAATTGGCGCTATTCTGCACTCCATGACCATGATGCTGCGCTCTATTGAGTGGCGCGTCGAGGGTGACAGCGAAGATGCCAACGCCTTCGTGCGGTCAGTGATGGATCTCATGGACGACAAGTCGTTCGAGGAGTTCGTGTCTGACGTTCTGACGATGCTACCCTATGGGTTCAGCCTGTTTGAGATGGTGCCGCGCCGTGATGCCGACGGTCTGATCCGCATGAAGAAGCTGGCAGGACGCGCCCAATGGACAATCGACAGATTTGAGACCAACGCAACTGGCGATGTGCAGGGTGTGTGGCAGGTGGCCGCGCAGAAAAACGTGTTCATCCCATACTCACGACTGTTGCATTTCCGCACCACTTCTATCTCAAGCGAGCCTTCTGGCCGTTCTGTGCTGCGTTCTGGGTACACGTCATGGAGAGCAGCAAACAACATCCGCTATTTCGAGGGTGTTGGTATCGAGCGTGAGCTAAACGGCCTACCCGTTGTGCGTATTCCGTCTGAATATATGTCATCTGACGCGACGGATGGGCAGAAAGCCTTGTTCAACCAGATGAAAACCATTGCGCGTGATGTGAAACGCAACGAGCAGGGTTACATTATCCTGCCGTCTGATCGTTACGCGGATGAGGACGGTAAGCAGACCAACAACCTGATGGTTGAGTTTGACCTGATTGCGTCCAAGGGCACACGCGACATCGACACTGGTGCGGTCATCCTGCGCTATGAGCAAGCCATTGCGCGTTCGGTTATGGCCGACTTCGTTATGCTGGGTGCGAATGACCGTGGCAGTTTTGCGTTGTCCAAGTCAAAGGCGGAGTTGTTCCTCAAGGCGCTTGAGGGTTACGCGGACACCATTGCAGCGCAGCTTAACCGCAAGCTGCTACCGTACCTGTGGGAACTGAACGGGATGGACCCAGACACAATGCCGAAGATCGCCCGTGGCCGCGTAGCGCCTGTGGATATTGACGAGCTTGGTCAGTACATCCAGCGCCTGTCTATGTCTGGCGTGGACTTCTTCCCTGATGACACCACGGAGAACCACCTGCGCGATGTGGCTGGCCTCCCTGCTATCGACCCGAACAGGCAGCGGCCAACACCGCCTGTGGACGACAATGCCTGAGTTCCCGAAAACGTCCGGCTGGAACGAGCGACTGTGGCGCAATAGTAACGCTGCTGACATTGCGCGTGGTATTGTGCCTGGGGCGTATCCGTACAGCGCGTTTGGTAATAGGCTTACGGCTGGCGCAGAAGACGACATTATCATCACTGAAAATGGTATGCCAGCCGCGTTCATTGTGCCTGACAGCATCCAGTTGTCTGTCGTGTCATCGTCCGCAAGTGACACTGGCGTGGTCAAGATGCGCTATCTGGATGGTGACTTGATACAGCGCGTCGAGGCGATCCAGTTAAATGGCACAACGCCAGTTTTAACTGACGCCACGGACATCCGTGCGATCAACAATGCGTACTACCTTGACGGGTCCAGCGCGGTGGGCAACATCGCGGCTACTAACGGCGGGACGACGTACTTCTACATTCCTGCTGGCTCCGTGCAGTTCAACACGACAATGCAACGCGTACCTGCGGGTAAGCGCCTTATGATTAACGCGCTCTACGCTGGGGCTATATCAGGCTCCGCTGCTGCGAGGTGTATGGTTAAACTGGAGACCACATTCATCAACGGTGACAGCTTTGCTGATGAAGGTGTGCTACATCCCGTTGCGGCTGTTGGTGTACAGGACAACTCTGTTTCTCTGGGCGGGTTCGGCCCGTTCCCGATCAGCCCAGGAGAGTGGGTCGGCTTGACCTCAAGCTGCGACAAGGCCGCTGATATAACTGGCGGGTACTTCGGATGGATTGAGGATGCCTGACACTGTGTTATAGTGGTCTTGTCCACACACGCAGAAAGGACCATACCTTGCAGACATACGACGTTATGCTCCGAAGTATCAGCTTTTTCCGTCGTTTCTCTGTTCCCTGACGTTACCCAAATGCCACACACCTCTTAGATATAGCGCCGATCCTTATGGGGTCGGCGTTTTCCGTTCATTGTAAGTCCGTCGAAAACTGTGCTATAAGGGTCACAGTTGATTTTCTGATGGACGCTCAATGCCGTATCGCACCCTTCCCGCACGTCTACGCCGCATTATCCCGTCCTCTGATGGGCAGGACTTGTTTCGTACTGTGGTGAACAGCCAACTGGGTTCCGGCAAGTCTGAGTCCGTCGCTATGGCGTCTGCATGGGCCGCTCTGAAAGAGGCTGGGTACAACAAGACCGATGGGTTGTGGGTGAAGAAGTCCTCCCCGACGGTATCTTCTGTCCACGTCCCATCTACCGAACTCGACAAAGAGGACACCTACCGCGCACCTGCTGGCGCAAGAGCCGCTGCGCGTCGTGCGATCCGCTGGAAAGAGAAGTACGGCGACAAGGTAAAAGGCGGAACGCAGGTTGGCTGGACACGCGC
>Ga0115564_10004298_pt1 | contig 11627 bp, 9 predicted proteins | sample COGITO_mtgs_1105_7_FD_88680 | JGI IMG/M metagenome (GOLD analysis project Ga0115564, IMG submission 88680) | Pelagic marine microbial communities from North Sea - COGITO_mtgs_110523 | ecosystem: Environmental > Aquatic > Marine > Epipelagic | place: Germany:Helgoland, sampling site Kabeltonne... | reverse complement strand
GATGCTGTTTACTAGGACCTGACATCAGAGCCTCTAGGAGAAGTCCATATCCAATCCATCTTTTCCAACAGTCAAGTACAACAATCTGTCATTTTGGGTGATTTCCAACTTGTTGCCCCCATATCCAATAGATGTGGTGTTGTTGGTTGCTATCGTGACCTTAAAAGAGAATCCTTTTCCCCGTTGCCAACTCATGTCAGCAGTGGCTTTGATTTGAGCTTGAGCATCAAAGTCCGCAGTACTGTTCGTGACTTCTTCACCCAAGGGAGAAATGGTCGCATCGGAAATGTCCGTTGGGCTGGAGCCAACTCGTCCTGCTAAATTGTTCAAGACAGGATTGTCAATTTGTTGGTTCAACTGGGATATCCCGTTCACGAGACCATTTTTCAGGGTATTGAGCCAGCTGTTTTCTGTGGTCATCATATCTACAAGATCATCCCACGAGAGTTCTTTGGAGGCGCTTCCAATCAACTGAACTTTATCCAACTGTTCATTTTTGAACTGCATCTTCAGAGAGGCTGAAACATTTTGTCCCAAAATGGGAATGGTATGACTGGCTGAGAGGGTATCTATTTTGACACCGTCTTTGATTTTTCGTTCGGCATTAAACGGACCGACCTTGACAGAACCAGCGACCGTAGTACTGGTTGCGCTGCCCGCACTGAGTTGATCGTTCCCATCATTTTGTAGGGTCATAGAGTGCTTAACACTCGCAGAAGCAGAGGCTCCTACAATACCTGCTGATGCACTTCCGCTTAGTCCAGCATCTAAATCCAATTGAACTTTGTCGTTTCCATCCATGCCTTCAATTGTTTCTTGCATGGCTTCGTCAGACATGATTCCACCGACGATGGATTCTTTAATGCTGTCGGGCATAGAAACCGTATCGCATGCACCTTCAATGATGTAACGTAAAGATAGAAGGAACTCATCAAAGATCTCAGCGCCATCATCTCCAACGATCTTTAATGTTCCCGAGAAACTTGCAGACAGTGAAGCCTGTAGATCTATTAACCATGCATCCACTTCCGCAGAGACTTCTACTGCCGCAGCAAGTTTCATAGAAGCTTCCATTTTCCCTTTCTTTCTGGCAACACCCATGTCTAGACTGGGTTTAAAGGAAACGGTAACCCCTGGCGTTTTGTAAAGAGGGATCGATCCTGTCAATTTAAAACGGAGTGCAGAGCCTTCTCCAGGAGCGACAGCATCCAATACACTTCCTGCCATATTGGCAAAAGAGGCTCCAGAATCTACACTGCCAAGATTTTGTTCGGGAAGTTCGGGGCCTTGACCTTGCAATTGAGCCATGGCATCCGAATTACTTCCTGTGCTCGATGAGTCAGAGGAGGAACTGGAGTGTTGGCTGTTTTGAGAAGCACTGCGTTGCTGTTGTTGAGGCATAAAGGGTTCTCCGAATCATCAATTGTGATGAGAGGTACTGTATGTGGTTGTCATTCCCCATTGCGTTTTAGAAGTAATGGGTTGCATGGTGGAGATGAGAACAAAATTACGACAGTCTGTGATGACTGACTGAACGGCATCACTTACGAACCATGGTTCGACATCTTCATTGTCGTATAAGATTCCAAGTAACGTCAGATGGTTGCTGTGCAGATCAATTGTGATGTAATAGGGCTTGGCGGGGTTGAATCCACCTCCCAAGATTGGCCCACAGATTTCTGGTGTGTATTCAAACAGTCCGAGTTCTTTAAGGGTTACCCATCCGTAAGCGTCGGTCGTTAACTCTATTGATACTCTCGATAATCCTAGGTCACTGGTGGTCAACGTAATGCGTTGTTCAGTCCAATGTAGACCTTCAATATCGGTAAACACAAACTGGGCTTTGGGGATGATATGGGTGGAAATGGACATGCAGTGTCTCTCCAATCAATAAAGGATGATGTTCTAGTGTACTGAATTTATTGGGGAGTGTCATGTTCTGCAGCCCAAGTTTTCAACCAAGTGTCTAAGACGTCGGTGTTTTGCAGAGCAGAGTTGATCGTTTCAAAGTTGCCATTTGATACTTCTGTAAAAAGGGTGCGTAATCCCTCTAAAGACGAGAGTGAAGTATTGGTCATCGAGGGCACTTCATTGGATTTCCGCAACCAATGATCGAGATCTTTGCCCAGTAAAAACATTTTTTTGTGATTGATAAGACAGTTCTCAGAGAGGGTATGTTGCGCTTGATACAGAATGTAACTTTTGTAAAACCAATAGAAGAATGTTTTTATAAAGGTATTGAATTGTAAGAAGAATCTGACAATTTTTAATAGTTTTGTAATTGGGTACATCACCAAACTGGTTACACATCCCAAACAGAAATTGCCCCCTTTTCCGACAAAATGTCGACGTTGAGTAGGGTGTTTGAATAAGGGCTGAAACATTCGTCGAGCGACGACGGGCTCTAAAAACCAATCCAACAAGGGGATGGGAACTAAGGGAAGAAGTGTAACGACGATGGCATGTGTGACCACATGGGCTTGATGTTCTTTAAAATCAGAAGGTGTAGTCATATTTTTAGGTTTGTACTGGAAGGATTGAAAATGTTGAACCATCCGCTTGTAAACATCTATTTACAGTGGGGATTCAAGTTGATGTTGCCTACACGTTATCGCGAACGTTGTCTTGCAAATCCAAGTAATCCGATGAGCCAAATTCCAAGTGTCATACCACCATTTGCTCCACTCGAACATCCACCACATCCCTGATCTGTGTTGGTGTTTTCTCCTGTATCGGTATTCTCGTTGGAGGGCTCAGATGATTCGTCTGGATTTTCACAGGAACCAGGTTCATCTGCCATTCCAACACCACATATGGGGAAGCGATCCTCCAATTCGTATTTGTATTCAATAAATCGATATTGTTCTTGATCGGTAATGTTGGACTGATAGAGCATTAATTCTTCAGTGGCCTGTGCTGGTGTATATCGAGTGTGAAGACGTGTAAAAAAGTAATCGCTCGTATGAACGAGATCTTCATTGAGCCCAAGTGCTACAAGGTCAGAGGCATCTGGAGGCGTTCCCGAGCAAGGATCACATCCACCGCCACCCCAAGCATATTCGACTGTCCAAGCACCACTGTCTGTTTCTTCATAGGCATTGGTAAATTGTTCAGCATAGTATTCACCAAACGATTGATCTTCTAGTGAATCCCACATGCACTCATCTTCGATGGAGAATTCCTTATAGACAGAATTGGCGATGCCCACGCGTCCATTTTGATACTCGGACACAGTATATACGACCAAATCTTGTGCTTCCTTGGCATTCAGAGTTCCGATTCGAATCGGGATTTGAAACGCATCGGAATCATATGCGAATTGCAAAGGAGAGAGTTTGTCTCCAGATGAAATACCGGCATCAGGAGCGACTTTGGCAGCAAGAAAGTAAGAGCCACCATCGATGTAGTCTTGTAGTAAGTCTTGAGATTGACCGGGTACTTGGTATCCATTGTCGTTTAGCCAGGTAAAAAGACTACCAGATTCAGTCGCAGATAAGATGGCGATTTCAAATTCGCCTACAATATAGAGTTCTTCAACGTTGACGCCTTCACCACCACCATTCTCAGGGGCATCCTCATCAGAGTCCAAGGCCCATCCCGTATCCAACTGTTCCTCAAAGTCTTCACAGATATAACTGACCAATCGAGGTTGAGAATAGGCATCCAATCGATCAAACAATTCGGGTTCTAGAACGTTGACATTTTCTTCTGGTATGACTTCTGGTACAGGGATAACCAATGCAAAACTGTCAAAATCGCCTTCAACGTCATTGACGATGGTCAACGTGGTTTGATTGTTGTCTCGAACAACAGCCAGTTGAGAATACGTGTTGTAAAATTCAGAACCAACACCACCCACATACGTTCCACAAAAAGCATTGGCGGTGGGTAGCAGAAGTTGTGTGATCAAGAGTGTAAACATTGGATTTTCCAGAGTCAGGGTTTGCAATCAGTATATTGCATATTTTGTTGTTTGAATAAAAAAGAAAGTGTTGATTGATAATTGAATATTGAGTAAGGGGAGCGGAGCGATAGATGTTGTCTCAATAATATCATCCTGATCGTCTACACATAGATTCTAAAATTCAATGCAACAGTGAATATATTTTAGTAAACTCTACACAAAGTTTTGACGGGAGTCACAATGGGATTGATACGTGTATTAATTTGTTTGTTTTGTCCACCATTGGCTGTATTGGACAAAGGGTGTGGGTCATTGTTGTTGGTACTGATTTTGACAGGGGCTGGTTGGATACCTGGAACATTGGCTGCCTTGATCATTTGCAATGCGGACAAAGATTGAATTGACGGATTGGTAGGGTCACTTTGCAGAAGCAGATTCCATCGTTCCGTGGACTTTGTTGTCTTTGCCTCGCTGTTGCCATTTGGCAATGATGACATACATGGTGGGTACCAAAAGTAGTGTTACCACAGAAGAAACCAGTAGTCCTCCCAATGCGGTTTTTCCCATGGGGCCCCACAATTGCTCACCTTCACCGGTTGTGAGGGCCAAGGGGAGCATTCCACCTGCTGTGGTTAACGAGGTGATTAAAACGGGTCGTAGACGACGTCCGCCGGCTACTTTGATGGCTTGAATCAGTTCCATACCTCGATCACGCAACAGTTTGATGTAGTCAATCAGTACAATGGCGTTGTTCACCACGACCCCGATTAAGATAATCAATCCCAAGAATGACGTAACGGAGAGGTTGGTTCCAGATACCAGAAGTGCCAAAAATGCACCGGTTGCGGCAAATGGAACAGAGAACATGATCACAAATGGATCTGTCCATGATTCAAACTGGGCAACCATGACTAGGTAGACCAAAATAAGTCCCATTCCCATTAGGAGTCCCATGTCTCCAAAACTTTCACGTTGGTCTTTGATGGCTCCTCCGATTGCCCAAGTGACATCTTCTGGGAGATCTGTTTGACTGAGCATCTTTTCTACGGCTGTAGCAGCATCTCCCAGTGCAATCCCCGACAACTCTGTGGAAATCGTCAGCATTCGAGATTTATTTTTCCGTTGAATCTGTAGGGGGGCTTCCCCCTCAGACTGCGTTGCGATTGAACCTAGTGTGGTGATCATGCCATTTTGAGAACGGATGGGTACTTGTTTCCAAGACTGAGGTGCTGACCGGTCTTCTTTGCGAAATTGCAAGGTGACTTCATAGGTTTGATTGTCTTTGCTCAAGCGAGAGATTGGAGCCCCGTTTAACGCAAGTCGCAACTCTTGTCCCGCTGCTGCCATTGGGATTCCCATTTGAGCGCTTTGATTCTGTAGCATGTTGATTTGTAGTTCAGGCTGTGTTTCTAGGAGATCTGCTGCAATATTGATCAAGCCTGTTATTTGATGCATTCCATCTTGAACTTGTTTGGATGCCTGCTCTAGGGCTTCTAAATCATTGCCAAAGAGTTCTACTACGATCGGTTTGGTGGCTCCAAGAGCACCAGCACCTGAACCATCTCTACTCATTTCAAGGTTGAGAACCTCTGGTGGCCTTGGTACTGTCGCCAAAATGTAATCACCGATCTCCTGATCACTCCGATCTCTATCGTTGGCTCTCAGGAGGCTGGCCCGTACACGTGCAATGTTCGCACCTTCTTTTTCTCCCATGCCACCATTTGCAGAGGTACCAACGCGAACGGAGACCAATCGGACTTCAGGTTGCTGTCGCAGTGCATTGACATAGACATCTGCTACATCTAAGGTTTTTTCTTTACTTGTACCCACAGGGAGTTCTAGTGTATAGGCCAATTGTCCTTGGTCATCCTTGGGTAGAAAGTCTGTTCCAAGCAACCCAAGTAAAACGACTGTCACAATGGCAATGCCCACAGCTGAAATCAATGTAAACCATGGTCGAGCAATAGAGGCTGTGAGTGCGTTGACGTAACTTTGTTCCCACCATTTGAGATCAACAGTGTCGTCTTTACGTACTGCATCGCCAGATGGTTTGATAAAGCGCGCAGACAGTGCAGGGGTTGCTGTGAGTGCTACAAAGAGAGAAGCGCAAATAGTGACGATCATCACGACTGCGAGTTGAGCAAACATTTGTCCGACAATCCCTGAAATGAACATCATGGGCGCAAAGATGACCAACGTTGTTGTTGTGGATGCCATCAGTGCTCCACCGACTTCTGAGGCCCCTTCGTGAGCTGCCTGGAATCGATCCATGCCTTCATCTATTTTTCGTGAAATGTTCTCCAATGCCACCACACCGTTGTCGACAACCATACCGACAGAGAGCGAAAGTGCAATCAGTGTGACAGAGTTTAGGGTGAATCCAAGTCCGTAGACCGCCAAAAAAGTGACGATAATGGATAATGGGATGGCACTGGCAATGATAAGAGTGGGACCGATTCTACGTAAGAACAAGAATACGATCAGAGATACCAATGCTCCACCAGTCAAGGCGGTGTTGGTGAGGTTGGTAATCGTTCCTTCGATAAAAACAGCACCCGATTCCATGACCTGTATCTGTGTGCCTTCTGGGAGTCGTTGTTTGGCTTGTTCAAAGATTGCATTGGACTTTTCAGCAACATCCAGAACATTTGCATCACTGGTTTTACGGATGTATCCCAGCATGGTAGTGTTTCCGTTGACATAGGCCAACTCTGTTTCATCTTTTAAATCTAGGTGAATGTCTGCCAAATCTTTCAGCAGAATCATTCCTTCTCCAATAGGGGACTTGAGCAATGGAAGATTTCGAAGTGCTTCAATATTCTTCTGTTCACCGGTCATACGAACAGAAAACCGGAGATCTTCAACCGTCAAATCTCCTGCCGGTATATTCATGTTGTTTGCTTGTACTAAGCCAGCCAGTTCACTCATCGTCAATCCATGAGCCAACAATCGATCTTGATGAACATCGATGCGTACCACTTGATCAGGAGCATTGGATAGCATAACGGAGCCGACTCCAGGCACCCGACGCAATGGATTGATCAGGGCATCTTCCACTTTGTTTTTCAACAATCGAACATCGGCACCTGGTGTTGTAATGGCAAAAGTCACAATGGGCATCTGGCCAAAATCAAATTTTAATACCTGAGGTGATTCTGCATCAGAGGGTAAACTGCGTTTCAACCCTTCTAGATTTTGTCGAACATCATTTGCAGCAACGTTGATGTCGGCATTCGACGTGAAGATCAGTGTAACCATAGAAAGGTTTTCACGACTGGTAGAGGCGATCTCTTTGAGGTTTGCGATGGCACCCAATGAATCTTCGAGTGGTTTCGACAGTTTGTCTTCGACATCCAGGGCACTGGCCCCAGGATATGCTGTAACAACTGTTACAACAGGCACTTCCATATCTGGAAGTAGGTCGATTGGAAGTTTGCTGAAGCTGTATGAACCAAACAAAAACAAAATCAGATAAATCACCGTCACCAAGGCAGGGCGACGAACCAATGTTTCAATCCACTTCATTGTTCTGCTCCCAACACCAGTACTTCCACACCATCTTGTAGGCGGTTATGCCCAGCAATAAGGACTTGCTCATCTGTAGAAATGCCTGAAAAAACAGGTATATAGTCCGTTTCTGATCTTCCGTACTGTATGGATCGACGTTCGACACGACTCCCGAGGAGAACAAAGACATCTGCTGATTGACTCTTGCGGTTTAAGAGGGCTTGTCGTGGAATGGCCATAACGGTTTGTTCGAGTGTTAAGTGTAGTGTTGCCGATTGATTGTGTTTGAGGGCATGGCCCTCGTTGTCTAAAAGAGATTCGATCAAGACTGTTTTTACCACAGGATCAACGGCTTGATTGATGCGGGATAATTGAATCGGAATCTGCTCATGCTTGCCAGGAATCTCCAAAGATCCTTTTTGATTTTCTGTAAGCGCAATGGCATCTGTTTCACCAACACTGGCTTGGATTCGAACTGTATTGAGATCTACGATTTGCAATGGTGGTCGAGTTGCCGGTCCACCCATCATCTCACCCTTTTCAATGGTTTTGGTGACGATGATACCATCAAAGGGGGCTCGAAGCTTGGTTCCTGCCAAGCGACTGGAGGCAATGTCCAATCCTGCTTTGGCTCTTGTCGCTTGTCCTGTAGCCAGTTGTGCACCCATGTCTACTTCTTCCCATTGACTTTGAGTGATCGCACCTTCTTTCAGCAACTCCGCGAACCGTTGAGCTGATTTCTTGGCTTGTTTGGCTTGAATCTCTGCCAATTCATAGGCTGCATTGGCTTCGGTATACCCTGCAATATAATCACTGTTTTCGATTTCCATGAGCACATCATTTTTATGTACGACATCTCCAATATTGACATTCACAGAGTCGATACGCCCTTGGGCCTTTGGTGCTAAAATAGCCGACCGTTCCGCAAATACGGTTGCCGGTAGCGACAGTGTCCGAACAAAGGTTTGTTCTTTGATTGTTTCTACACGTACGCTGGGCCGTAGATCAACCTCTGCAATGGGCTCGACAATTGCCGTCGAGTCTTCGGATTGACAAGCGATGAAGGTGCTCAATAGAAACGCTAACATGATGGTACCCGGGAATAAGTGGCAAAAGAGAATGAGAAGATACAGTACAAGGGACTATTGGGATTCAAAATACAAGGTGTCTGCATTGATGGACTGTTGATACTTTGCTTGTGCTAAGATGCTTTTGTGCTGTGTTCTCAACAACGCTATCTGAGCGTCCGCACATCTAGACTCTGCATCTAGTAAATCGGTTACAGTGATTTGCTGACCATCAAATCGGGCTTGTGCTTGAGTTCGTTTGATATTTTCAATCTCAATTTTACTTTCTGCCAACGAGACCTGTTCAAGTGTGTGTTGCCATTGTTGTTTGAGTTGTTGCTGTTGTATGGGAAGGGCTTGCTGTTGGATTTTCAACCCTTGCTTGGCCATGGTTACATCCATTTGGCGTTGTTTGAAGGTCATCCATTTGTTGCCCCATCCAAACTCACCTTGAACACTCAGTCCGAGATACTGTTGGGATGTTGGGGTGAAGGGACCCTGTCCTTGTGTGGATGTAGTAGCGGCCATAAGTGCAACCGTAGGAACCAAGTTTCCCGCAGCGGCTTGAACGCTGTCTTGGGCGGCTTGATACTGGTGTGTCGCGATGCGATGGCTCAAATTAGAACTGAGTTGTTCTTCTTTTGGAGCACCGATGTTGTCTTCCAATGGAAGTGGTGAGAATGGGTCGCTCAGTCCTAGCAGCAAGCTCATTTGCTGACAGAGCAAATCGTATCCCTGATTCAACTGTCGCAATCCAAGTGTGGTTTCTTGAATGGCATGATTTAATTCCTTGGCTTGTACAGGGTGTGCCAATCCTTGATCAACAAAGGCTTGAACGGATTGTTGATGTTTTCCAAGTCGAGTAAGGGTGTCTTCGAGAATCTTGCGCTGAGACTGTAAGTCTAAGGTTTGAAGATAGATGTCAACAACCGACAACTCGATACGCTGTTTGGTTTGTTCTACTTCAAGTGCTTTAATATCCTGAAGATGTTGGTTTGCAGAATATCCTTCTATGATGCTGTATAGAGCAGATATGGGTAGTGCTACCTGAAGAGAGCCATCAAAGATTTGTTCGTCTCTGACGCGCAATGGTTCAGAGAATGAATCACACAAATCTCCAAAGCCAAAACTTTCAAAACTGGTACAATCAACGTCACTGCTTCCATCCCCAATAATGTAGGTGTCCAATGGTTCTCCAAAATCCAACCAAGAGCCAGAGGCTTGAACATTTAGAATGTTTGTAAGAACTTTGAGTCGCTCAAGATTGACCTGGTCTGTCTGAAGTCGGGCAATTTGTACTTCAGGATTTTGAGAGGAAACGAGGGACAAACTGTCTTGCAATGAAATGGGTTCGGCAAAAGCAATGCTGGAAGAAATGAGAAGATAAATCATATGAAGACCCCAAAACAATATATTTCTCAGTAAAGAATTTAGACGAGGGAATGTTCTATAGAGGGAATCTTGACTGTGCGAAGATATCTGAAATAGAACCAGAACTATGTTCACTTGCCAGATGGAAAGTGAAGTGGGCGATCTCTACTAACACTCAAAAGGTATAAGACAAGAAATAAAGAGTATTCTCGGTATTTCATTGAAAGATAGAAAAGAAGAAACAACCGTGGGTCTTACAGAACGAAATACACAGTATTATTTAGCAATGTGTGTGTTCAAAGCTCTGCGTAATCGATGTTTAATTCACTTGTCAGATGTTGGGTCCTATGGTAAAGTCACTTTCTATTAGAACATCCCATAAGCGAGCTTGGTTTGAGCCTACGGAAAGAAAAAAAGGAAGCGAAGGTACAACAGATCCTCAAGACAGCAGAGCACATTTTTGCGAAGCGGGGCTTGATATCTCCGTCGATTAGAGAGATCGCAGAAGCTGCTGGTATGTCAAAACAGGCTTTGATGCACCATTTTCCGAGTAAAGAATTGTTGTGGAGTGGTGTGATTGAACAGATTTACATCAACAGTGAAAAACTCTTTTCTCTTTTGTTTACCGTATTAAATGATCCTGAAGATGAAGATGGAATGAACCAGTTGCTTCATGCACTCGAACAACCTCAAATACAGAACATGTCTCGTTTTCTTCTGCGAGCCTATATTGATGAGCATGAGGCACAGGCTTTGGAAGACCGGTCTTTAATCTTGCTCAATCAAGAACAATTGCTTGCGTTGACAACGAAGTTTGAAATTGAAAACAGTCCAATGCTCTATTTGCGATTTACAAACCTCAATTTGCTTCTTGTATCAACGATTGCAGTCTCCACAACGAAAAATACAGATTTATTGCCATCGCAAGATCATCATTACTGGCGAAGGCAACAGATTATTGATGTAATTAATTTGTACAAAGATCTTTTTACATTCAAATAGTGTCTGATTTTATGAAGAGATTCACGTTGTTGTAGGTCTCTGTTTTGTCTGCAATATGTGGTGTTGTATTGATTGTACTCACTGTGACGACTGAAAATCCTTTCAATTTTTAATAACCCTTGTTGAAAGGACTTGTTTGATTGTTTTGGATATCAATCTCGACGTAGGTGCCAATGGGCAACACCCCAACCAATTCCTGTTCCGATTACGGCGCCCACCACGGTATCTGTAATGTGGTGTTTACCATATCGTACACGAGAGTATCCCGTTAGAACTGTGAGCACAGAGGCTGTTCCATAGGCCAAGGCATCGATGGTTGGGTCTTCGTAATGTGCTGCAATCATGACAGCAGAGGTGAAATAGGTAGTGGCTGCATTTGAAGTATGTCCACTTGGAAAACTTTTAAACGTATCGTTGTTTGCTCGAAGAACCTTCATTTCTTCAGAATCATACACTTCTGGATATTTCGCTTCAAAAGCTGCAGATGTATAGGGGCGCGGACGTGCAACAAGTCGTTTTGTCAACTCTGTTACGACTCCCGTTATGGCAACGGCTTGGGCAACAGGAACGGCAGTTGACCATGAATTCTGGGTTTGTATGCCCCAAGTGGCCATAGATACTGTTGTCAACACAGGAAGATTGAAGCCATAATTGGCATATGGAGTCCCCAAGAAGTCACTTGTACCTTTCCATTGTGGATTCCATTGTGGATCGATCCATCCATCTATCCCTTGAGGGGTGGAACGTTGTGTATCGATGTTCATGGGAATGAAATG
>Ga0115564_10004297_pt1 | contig 11631 bp, 6 predicted proteins | sample COGITO_mtgs_1105_7_FD_88680 | JGI IMG/M metagenome (GOLD analysis project Ga0115564, IMG submission 88680) | Pelagic marine microbial communities from North Sea - COGITO_mtgs_110523 | ecosystem: Environmental > Aquatic > Marine > Epipelagic | place: Germany:Helgoland, sampling site Kabeltonne... | reverse complement strand
TTGAGGCCTTGTCGGACTCAAGCACCACAATAGAATCGCCCTCTTGCAGCACATCGCCTTGAGCAATACAGACCTCAACAACGTCAACCGGCCCGTCTGTGCCAATGTCAGGCACTTCGACAATCTGATCAGAGACTTGTGCCGACGCGACAACAGGCTCAGGCTCCGTCAATGCGTCAGCCTCGGTCGCCTCGGGTGATGGCTCGGGTGCCTTTTGCTCAACAGGTGCGTCGTCAGTCGGCGCCTTATCAACGATTTCAAGTATGAGTACTGCATCGCCTTCAGAGATCTGATCGCCCACGGCGACTTTAAGCTCAGCGACCACGCCGGCGTGGGAGGCTGGAATCTCCATTGAGGCCTTATCGGACTCGAGAACAATCAAGCTCTGTTCGAGCTCAATAACGTCACCGACCGCCACCAGCAATTCCACAACTTCTGCGCCTTCGGCACCGCCAATATCGGGAACAACAATTGTATGATTCACCATAACGTCTCGCCTTGGTTAAACCGTTGTTGGATCGGGTTTCGTGGGATCAATACCGAGATCGACCATCACCTTCGCCACCTCACCGCGTTTGATAGCCCCCTCGTCAGCCAGGGCAGTCATTGCCGCCAAAACCACATAGCGCCGATCGACCTCAAAAAACTCTCTAAGCTGTGCACGAGTGTCACTACGCCCGAAACCATCGGTACCCAACACTGTAAATGAGCGAGGCATAAACTCACGGAGCTGATTTGTGTGGGCTCGCATATAGTCAGTCGCGGCAATAATCGGGCCTTCAGTCGCAGCCAAACACTGCGTCACGTAAGGAATCTGAGGCTCCTCACCCGGGTTCATCATGTTGTGGCGGACAATTTTACTCCCTTGGCGCGCCAACTCATTCACACTGGTCATGCTCCAAATGTCAGCAACAACACCATAGTCACGCTCAAGGATCACAGCGGCCGCTTCGACTTCGCGCATAATCGTGCCCGCACTCATTAACTGCACGCGATGTTTCCCAGCGACGGAGGACGTCTTCAGGGGATAAAGCCCCTTCACAATCCCCTCTTCGACGCCCTCAGGCATGTCAGGATGAACATAGTTCTCGTTCATGGTCGTGATGTAATAGAAAACGTTTTCACCGTTTTCAAACATGCGGCTCATACCCGCCCGAATAATCGTTGCTAACTCAAAGCTGTACGTCGGGTCGTACGACACACAGTTTGGAATAGTAGTTGCCATCAAGTGACTGTGTCCGTCTTGATGTTGAAGGCCCTCACCATTAAGGGTGGTTCGACCCGCCGTCGCACCTATCAAAAACCCCCGCGCCTGACTGTCCCCGGCAGCCCATGCCAGATCGTGAATGCGCTGAAAGCCAAACATTGAATAGAAAATATAAAAGGGAACCATGGGGTAGTCCGACACGGAGTAAGACGTCGCACACGCGAGCCACGCGGACATGGCGCCGGCCTCGTTAATGCCTTCTTCTAAGATCTGTCCGGTTTCCTCTTCCTTGTAATAAAGGATCTGACCCGCATCATGCGGTGTGTACTGCTGACCGACAGAGGAGTAAATACCAAGCTGTCTGAACATGCCCTCCATACCAAAGGTTCGCGCCTCATCGGGCACAATGGGCACAATACGCTCGCCGATTTGCTTGTCTTTCACGAGCGATGACAACACCCTCACAAACGCCATCGTTGTTGAAATCTCGCGCTTACCACTGCCCTTTAATTGGCTGGCATAAGCGGACTGCGCTGGAACGGGCAGATTGTATGAGGTCGCCCGCCGCGCTGGAATACTGCCACCGAGCTCTGCTCGACGCTCCCGAAGGTAGCGCATTTCTGGGCTGTCCTCTGGAGGCCTGTAAAACGGCACGTCCTTTAAGTCCTTGTCGCTGATGGGCACACCAAAACGGTCTCTAAACGCCTTAAGACTCTTTAGGTCGAGCTTCTTAAGCGAGTGTGTTTCGTTACTGGCCTCACCTGCTTCACTGGTCCCATAACCTTTAACCGTCATGGCAAGTATCACCGTTGGACGTTCTGTTTCCTCGCACGCTGCCGCGTAAGCGGCGTAAACCTTATAAGGGTCATGGCCACCTCGGTTGAGGTACATGATGTCGTCGTCTGACAGATCTTTCACCAAGTCGAGCGTTTCCGGGTGTTTTCCAAAGAAGTGCTCGCGCGTGTAGGCGCCGCCGTTAAACTTACAGTTTTGCAGCTCTCCATCGCACACCTCGTTCATTCGCTTGAGTAGCAATCCCGACTTGTCGCGCTCCAACAGTGGGTCCCATCGCCGGCCCCAAACCACTTTAATGACGTTCCAGCCGGCACCGCGGAAAACACCCTCGAGCTCCTGAATAATCTTTCCGTTGCCACGCACCGGTCCGTCAAGGCGTTGCAGGTTACAGTTCACAACAAAGTGCAGGTTTCCTAAGCGTTCTCGACCGGCCAACCCAATGGCCCCCAAGGACTCAGGCTCATCACATTCGCCATCGCCCATGAAACACCAGATCTTGCGATCGCGGTGATCCACCAGGCCGCGCTTCTGCTGATACTTCATGACGTGGGCTTGATAGATCGCCTGAATAGGTCCAAGACCCATGGACACGGTTGGAAACTGCCAGTAGTCGGGCATCAACCAAGGATGCGGGTATGAGGATAGCCCTTTACCCGAGACTTCTCGCCGAAAATTTTCAAGATGCGTCTCGTTAAAAACCCCCTCTAGATAGGAGCGTGCGTACATACCCGGAGCACTGTGTCCTTGATAAAAAATAAGGTCGCCCGGATGACCGTGACCTGTGCCACGGAAAAAGTAGTTCATTCCCACGTCGTACAATGTCGCGCTCGAGCTAAAACTCGAGATATGCCCACCGAGTCCATCTTCATTGTCGTTCGCGCGCATGACCATGGCCATTGCGTTCCAACGAATAAGTGACCGGATGCGACGCTCCATAAAGAGGTCGCCCGGCATGACACGCTCGTCTTCAGGGTTAATCGTATTCTTAAAGGGGGTGGTGATCGCCGCCGGGAGTTTTAATCCGCGCTCACGCGCATGATCAGTGAGTTGCTGGATCAACTCACCCGATGCCTTGTCACCGCTGTACCGCGTCACCGCATCCAATGAGTCGAGCCACTCGCGCGCCTCCACTGGGTCCAAGTCTAAATTCATCCCCTACCCCTCTTGTTAGTTCCAAAAAAGAACTATATAAAAAGATTATTCTCCACTAAGAGTAGGTTTATTTTAAAATTTTTTCTATATAGTTCTATATTAGAACTTAATATAATAATTACATTGCGCTTTAAGGGGGCTTTTGCCGTTAGCGCGCCTGCACAGGCATGTCATTATGGAATTTATCGATATCATCGATCACCACCCCACCATCTACCGTTGCAAAGGGACGCTCTGAATACCGCTTACCCCTGAGCTGGATGACGATACGCGACGAGGCCTCGCTGAAAACGGTCTCTTCATAGAAACGCTGTACGTCTTGCAGCGTTGCCGCGTTCACCGCAGCAATCAACTTGGCGCGAGTGTCAAAATCATAGTGCTCAATAGCCCAGTCCGACACGAAAGGACCCGCTTCGGCCGAAAGATTTTTAGGGGGCTCTGTCAGCGCAGTCAGTACGCCGGCCTTAAACTTTTCAAACGACGCCTCCGGCAACGCGGCCAACTCATCACTATATTCCTCGGTATATGCGGTAAAGCGATCGAGCATCTCTTGCGGACCTTTAACAGGTGTTTGTATATACAAAATCACCATCGGATGCTTGTAGAGATCGAGCGCCCCGCCGCCGGCGGCATAGCCGAGCTGCTCCTCGGTTCGGAGCGTTTCAAACGCACGCACGCGAAGATGGCGCGCCAATATTTGACTTAGTGCTTGGTTTTTGACACTCGCCTCAGGCGCGGCAAACGCATACAGCATGCCGAGATCTTCCACCGGCACCTCACGATTCAAAAGAAGCGTCGTAGCAGGTTTGGGGGCGTAGACGTTTGACCGCGCATAGCGCGCAGAAGCACTGGCGCTGACGGCGGTACTCAATAACTCATAAACGCCGCGAACATCAGTCTCACTGTAATTACCGAAGAAGGCCCCACGCACGTGACTTGTGCCCAATACCTGATCAACGAACGCATTAAAACCCTCCAGACTGGCCGTTGACGCCGCTCGCGCGAGGGAGGCGTCGGTGTATCGTCCCTGCCGCGTCAACAAACTCAACAGCGGTGTGAAGCGTGTGTAGGGGAAGGCGCGTTTCGAGTTCTCAATACCCCGCAAAAGGCGCTCGACTGCCTGCCCGAACTCCAACTCCGAAGGCTCAACGCGCAAGCCCGCAAGTGCTCGCTCGAGGAGCTCCGGCTGCTTGTCAGTAAACCCTGCGAGAGTTAGCGAAATCCCGTTGGACGCGCCCATGGACAAACTCATGCCGGCGATCGACGCCTCGGTAGCCAAAGGTGTTTGTTTTAAGTCATAGAGCGACTCCCAAAGAGACAGGTAAACGGCGCTCTGCGCACTGTTTAGTGCCGCATCTGTACTGAGCTGGATACGCGAGAAGCCTTTCGGCAAGCCGCCAAAATGGGTGCTGCCTTTGAGCCAGAACGTTACGTTCTCGTCAACCGAAATAGGCGTGACTGCGGTAGGTGACGTCTTGATACTAAAGTTTTCAGGCAGAAGGCCATTCTTGCTGGGCAACTCAAGACCGAGGCGATCGACGCGGGCGAGTGCCTTGCTGAGATCAGGTGCGGCAAGATCTTCAACAGAATGCGGACCGACGTAAAACTCCAGCTCTTGGTCTGTCGGCTCTTCTTGCGAGATGTACCAAGTATTCAGGCGCTCCGGTACGAGTTGAGAAAGAAGCGTATCCACCGCGGCCTGATCAAATCCGTCAAACCGAAAAGGCGCGTCAATGACGTGCTCGATTGGGTAGTCCTGCATCGCTGCTGCGAGACTGGCAGCGTAAGAGAAGTCGTCGGTTTTTTCGAGAAAGGTAAAGCGATTCTCAAGCGACTGCTTATACTCATCGGCGTAACGATCGTCCACGCCCTCCTGCCGGAGTAGCTCAATGTAGCCTGCGACAATATCGAAGATCTCATCGCGTCGCGTCATGCCCTGCGGCGTCAATTGAACACTGATTTCAAACGTGCCGTAATTGCCGTAGAGCGACTCGTAGCTGGACGTCATCAACTCACTGATTAAACCCATCGACTTGAGCGTGTCCGCCGGCGTGCCAGGCATCTCCGAGCCAATAACATAGCCTAAGTAGTCGCCGGGCTTACTTCGCCATTGCGCTTGATTATTATCAATAATATAGCTCAGCCGCATTTCTCGCAGATCCCGCTGAGGCTTGAACCGAATGAGTTTTCCAGACACGGCGGCCAAGTCCAACTCAGTCGTGACGGTAGGCCGATCAATCTCTTTATTTGGAATACGCGAAAAGTGTAACGCTGCGAGTCGCTCCATTTCAGCAACAGGCAAAGGGCTGATCAATACTAAGGACATTAGATTGGCCGAATAGTATTGCTGGAAAAACTCAATCGTCGCGGGATGTAACTCGCGCTGATCCTTGTCTGCCAAGGTGTCAAGATTACCGATCGTAAACCGATTAGCCGGATGATCCCCCAGCAGCTCACGTTGCAGTCGGTAAATCGAGCGCCCTTCCGACTCGCGACGCATTGACCACTCCGCGTTGACGGCATTTTTCTCTTTCTGAATATAGTCAGGGTCCAGTATCGGCGCGGCAAAAAACTCCGAGAGTCGGTGAAGCGCCTCCGCAAACGCACTGTTCTCGATGGTGATCATGTAGTTCGTGATCTCACTCGAGGTGTAAGCATTTGAACTGCCCCCGTTCTCGGCCGCGAAATTCATATAGCCGTCGGGCTCAGGGAACGATTCGGACCCCATAAACAACATATGCTCGAGGTAATGCGCCATGCCCTGAAAATCCATGGGGTCAGAAAACGCACCAACCCCAACACTGAGGGCTGCAGCGGACTTTTCAGTCTCCTGATCCGACACCATCAGAACCTGTAGGCCATTATCCAATGTCACGGCTGCGTACGTCCGCTCGTCGTTAGGGCTTTTGTTTATGACCGCAGGCGGGGTTGGGTCCTGCACGGACCCACCACAGGCCATCAAAAAAGCGGCCAAAAACAGGGCTGATAACAAGCGAGCGAAACGCCTAATTTGCATAGTTACTCCTTTGTGCGCACGCGCGCTAAGATTCTGACCGCGGCCAAGAGACCAACAGCACATTGCACAAGGCGGCCAGGGGTATCGCGAAAAACACACCCCAGACGCCCCAAAGACCACCAAAAATAAGTATTGCGATAATAATAGCCACAGGGTGCAAGTCGACCGCCTCTGAAAACAACACCGGTACGAGTACATTTCCATCGAGCACTTGAATCAGCATGTAGAAGCCGACGACCCAGTAAAAGTGACTCATCAGACCAAACTGAAAGAAGGCGACCAGAACAACCGGTATTGTGACCAAGAACGCACCGATGTAAGGAACGATGACACTTAGGCCGACTAAAAGCGCAAGAAGGGCCGTGTAATTGATACCAAAGGCTGCGAACCCGACGTAGCTCAGTGCACCCATAATCGCAATCTCAATACCCTTGCCGCGGACGTAATTTGCGATCTGCACATTCACATCTCGACCGATCTGATCGAGCGCTGGGCGCTCGCTTGGAAGAAAACTCAGCGCCCAAGTCATGAGTTGCTCACGGTCCTTTAGGAAAAAGAAGACCATGAGCGGAATCAATACCAGGTAAATCAAAAACGTGAGCACGCCGGGAATCGAGGCTAAACCAAACCCAACGAGCGCCTGCCCCATGGACGCGACCTGCCCCTGGAGCGACGAAAGCATTTCCGTAATGGGTGCCTGCTCGATCACTAGGGGATAGCGGGCCATAATTTGTTCAATCTGAATCTGAACAGCAGCCATCATCGCCGGCGCCTCACGAATCAGACCCTCAAACTGACGCCAAGCCAAGGGGGCTACGCCGAGTGAAAACCCGAAGAAGACCCCCACAAAAATTAGGGTCGAACCTGTCAGCGCAAACTCGCGACTCAACCCCCACTTCTGAAGCTGATTGGCGACACCTTGCATTAGATACGCAAGGACCAGCGCCACAAAAACCGGCATGAGGACATCGCCCAATACGCTCAGCAACAAGAGCGCACCCAGCAAGATCATGAACAGAATCACCGATTCGTCACGAGTAAAGTGCCGGTCATACCAATTCTTAACTGCGTTAATCATCCACTGCCTCCTTCCCCTGCGACATAAAGGGTTAGCGCTATGGCCAACACCTCTTCGCGTCGCTCCCAACTCACACTATGACCTTCAAGCTTGGCAAAGGTTTCAAAATCACTGGGGGCCGCGGGGTCGGTCGCTAGGACCTCTATAGAATCACCTTGTTCACACATGGCGATCGCCCGCTTGGCCATCAATATAGGCATTGGACAGCGTTTTCCGCGTGCATCGACAGTCTCTACAAACGACATGAACAGAATCCCTCGCCCCTCAAACCACAGTATACCTGCTCAGGGAACCAACGGACGGTACTTTTGTCACACACAGACACACGTCGCGCTGCAAAGTCAGTTAACATTACTCGATGCCCAAACGCTTCCTACAATCGCTTGTCTTCGCCGCGCTCACAGTCGCGACGACCCTCGGAGGCGTCCGCGTTTTCGCGGACAATGATGATTTGAAAATCCCAAATCTGGGTGCCTCGAGTACGAGTCTGTACTCTGAGGAGTATGAGCGTCGTTTGGGCCGCTTGTGGCTTAAAGTGTTTCGTGCCCAGGCGCCCGTCTTGGACGACCCACTACTTTACGACTACGTTGAGAACCTCGTCTTCGAACTGGTGTTGCACAGTGACTTAAGAGACAGGCAGCTGCAACTTGTTGTCGTGGACAACCCAACGATTAACGCGTTTGCCGTGCCGGGGGGCATCATCGGTGTTCACAACGGACTCATACATCATGCGCAGACTGAAGATGAGTTCGCGGCGGTCCTCACGCACGAAGTTGCCCACCTCAGTCAACGCCACTTCTCACGTCAACGGGAACGTTCGCAAAACCAAAACATACTCACCATTGCCGGATTGGTCGCCAGTATTGCGCTGGCGGCGACCGCAGGCTCAGACGCCGGACTTGCAGCCATGACTGCGACGCAGGCCGCCGCTCAAGACTCGCGTCTTAAATACAGTAGAGCCAACGAGTCAGAAGCAGATCGTATTGGACTTAGAACACTGGTTGCATCCGGCAGGGACCCGCACGCGGCGGCCGACATGCACGAACGCATGCTCGCCGCACATCGACTGTACAGTACAAATCGACTCCCTGAATTCCTGCGAACGCACCCATTGTCAGAAAAACGGGTTGCCGACATGCGCAATCGCGCGCGTGCCGAGCGGCGCGTGATCAGACCAAAAAGCTTCGACTTTGCGCTCATGCAAGCACGCGTTCGTCAGCAGTTAACGCAAACACCGGTTGCGGCGATAAATCTCTTTACCGATCAGACGCTTGAAGGTGGTACCGAAGCAGCCGCAGGTTGGTACGGTTTGGCACTGGCGTACATCGAGGCAGGTGAGCCCATTAAGGCAAGAAAAGCGCTCGACGAAGCCATGCGACCTGACCCTGATAATTTGGCTTTTATTCTTGCCAGTAGTGAAATAGACACTGCTCTGGGACAACACCAGAGCGCATTGCGCCGACTCAAAAATCGTTTGAGCTTGTCGCCCGGGAACCACCCCCTGACCATGGCCTATGCGGATGCGCTCTGGCAGGCTGGCCTTCCGCATGTCGCCGCCCAACTGCTCAAAGATCAAAGCAAGAGAAAGCCTGAAGATCCTGGCGTTTGGTATCGACTCGCGGAGGTTCAAGGACTCGCAGGCGATATCGTGGGCCTGCACCAGTCGCGCGCGGAGTACTTTATCTTGGTCGGCGCGCTTAATGCGGCGCAAACGCAGTTAAATTACGCGCTTAAGTTGGTCAACAACAACTTTACCCAGTCCGCCATGATCAACGAACGACTCCGCGACGTTATGGACATCAGAGACGAGCTAGAAAACTCTTAAGCCCGACCGACGACCCCCGTCCCCAACGACTGGGCAAACTGCAGCATGCGATCGAGTGGCTGCATGGCGCGCTCCCCTAAAACCGGATCAACAACAATCTCTCGCCCTTGCGGCTTGTCGAGCACTTCGGCAAGGAGCTCAAGCTCGTTCATCGCCATCCACGGACAATTCGCACAACTTCGACAGGTCGCACCCTCACCCGCGGTGGGTGCAATCAGGAACGTCTTATCAGGGGCGGTCTTTTGGAGCTGATAAAAGATGCCTTGATCCGTCGCAACAATGAACTTTTCGTTTGGAAGGTGAGCCGCCGCCTTAATGATTTGCGTGGTCGATCCAACGTGATCAGCCAGTTCAAGTACCGACGCGGGCGATTCGGGGTGCGCCAGGACTGCGGCGTCAGGGTGCACACGTTTGAGATCTAAAATACCTTTTGCTTTGAACTCTTCGTGGACAATGCAGGCGCCGTCCCAAACGAGAATATCGGCACCACTTTCTCGCCGAACATAGTCGCCCAAGTGACGATCAGGCGCCCACAAAATCTTTTTATCTTGCTCGGCAAGGTGCTCCGCCAAATCCAGCGCGATACTCGACGTGACTACCCAGTCGGCCCTGGCTTTTACAGCCGCAGACGTATTGGCATAAACCACAACCTCCCGATCAGCGTGGGCGTCACAGAAAGCGGCGAACTCGTCAATGGGACAGCCCTCATCTAACGAGCAGGTCGCCTCCAAAGTAGGCATCAATACCCGCTTATGTGGCGTCAAAATCTTTGCGGTTTCACCCATGAAGCGAACACCGGCAACGAGCAGCGTCTGCGCGGGGTGATCTCGGCCAAAGCGGGCCATCTCTAAGGAGTCTGAGACACATCCCCCCGTCGCCTCAGCCAGCGCTTGAATTTCAGGCGCCGTGTAATAGTGGGCAATAATCACCGCATTGTATTGCTCAAGCTGGGAACGAATTTTCTCCTCGAGCTGGGCTTTGCGCTGCGGATCAATGCGCTTGGGTGCCGCCGCAAAATGTGACTGCACTCGCATCCTGATGTCTTGAAGCTTTTGATCGGCGATCGACACTCAAAAAAACCTTCCCAATGACCAGCGCGCAGTTTACCTTCATATCATCACTGTGGCATCTGGCAATCCAAATTTTGGTGAAACGCGATGAGTTTTACGACATCCGATGCGACTGGCTTAACCATAATGCGCGCCCAACTTTTAGCGTGGCGCGCAACCAAGGAAGGCTCGATTAGTGACTAAAGCAGATGACAGTCCGCTCGTTCTGATTTGCGAGGACGACAGCATGCAGCGTCTCCTAGTGAGACAGTGCCTGGAGTCAGAGGGAATGAGTGTGCTGGAAGCCAGAGACGGCTATGAAGCACTGGACCTTGTTTCCAACAACAGTCCCGACTTTATCTTTATGGATGTCGACATGCCCGGCATCAGCGGTATCGAGACCTGCCGGCGTCTGCGCGCGCGGGATGACGCAAAAGACATTCCACTGCTGATCGTCACCGGCGCAGATGATCAAGAAACCATCGACATGGGCTTTGAGGCAGGTGCGACTCAATACATTACCAAGCCGCTGAACTGGCCATTGCTAGGCCGACTTGTGCGGTACATGCTCCGCTCTGCTGAAACCTTAAAGGAGCTTAAATCCAAGGAAGACCACCTCCGCTACCTGGCCTACTTTGATCATTTGACTGACCTTCCGAACCGCAGAAGCTTTACTGAACAACTCAGGCGCAACCTCGTCAGCTCGGAAAACATGAACGGGCAAGTCGGTTTAATCATGATCGATATCGATCACTTTAAACGCATTAATGACTCAATTGGTCACGACCGGGGGGATGTCGTCCTCAAGCGCATCGCGTCGCGTCTTCAAACCTGCGCGGCCCAAATCGGCCCTATAGCAACGGACTTTCCTGGCGCGAAGAGAGCGCTTCCCATGGACGCGTTTGCGCTTGAAATCGCGCGCCCCGGTGGCGACGAGTTCTCTCTGATCGTGAGAAATCCAGAGGGCTCAGAACAGCTGATCAGCATTGCAGAGCACATCATCAGCTGCCTGTCTGAACCCATACAGATTCCCGGTCATGCGTTAGTGATCACACCCAGTATTGGGATCGCCATGTCACCGGAGCACGGTCGCTCACCCGAGGAAATCCTCACCAAAGCCGACGCTGCGGCCTACGCCGCAAAGGCAGAAGGACGCCAGCGTGCACGCCTCTATGACACAACTATCGCGGCGGATTCCGCCCTAGAGCTATCAATAGAGCAAGGGCTTCGAAAGTCCCTACAAAGCACTGGCCTGTCTTTGGTGTATCAGCCACAGGTCGACTTGTTCACCGGTGCGATCATTGGTGCAGAGGCACTCGTTAGATGGCAAAACGAAGACGGTAACGATATCTCGCCCGAGCGCTTTATCCCGGTTGCGGAACGCAGCGGGGTGATCAGCGACTTAGGCGACTGGATTCTTAACCAGGTCAATCAAGATGCGAAACAGTACGCCGGACAACTCCCTAACAAAATGACCTTGGCGCTGAATCTGTCGCCACTCCAGTTCAA
>Ga0115564_10004296_pt1 | contig 11634 bp, 14 predicted proteins | sample COGITO_mtgs_1105_7_FD_88680 | JGI IMG/M metagenome (GOLD analysis project Ga0115564, IMG submission 88680) | Pelagic marine microbial communities from North Sea - COGITO_mtgs_110523 | ecosystem: Environmental > Aquatic > Marine > Epipelagic | place: Germany:Helgoland, sampling site Kabeltonne... | reverse complement strand
TTGAATTATTATTTGAATTATTATTTGAATTATTATTTGAATTATTATTTGAATTATTATTTGAATTATTATTTGAATTATTATTTGAATTATTATTTGAATTATTTGAATTATTTGAATTATTCATATTGTTATTTAATGTATTGTTAATCTGTTTAGTTATTTGATTATTGTTGAGTGTTGAATTGTTATTTCTATTTAAATTATTCATAACGCTTTTTAATACATTATTTTTATTTATTTTTTGGTAGATGTCTTCTATGTAATGTAATTTAAGTTTATCTGGATCAGTTTCTAATACATTTCTTATCTCCCTGAAATATTTTTCTAATTCTTTTACGGTTTTCTTCAAATTTTTAACTTTATCTGTATTATTACTATTGTTAGAATTTAAAACTTTGTTTGTATTATTAATACTTTTTACTAAATTTCTTTTCATATTCAATAAATTATTGTTATTCTTTTTTTGATTGTTGTTATTTGATTTAGTTTTATTAGATTGATTTTTATTATTATTTGATTTAGTTTTAGTGTTGTTCTTTGTTTGATTATTGTGATTTGATTTAGTTTTATTGTTGTTCTTTGTTTGATTTTTGTTGTTACAATTTTGATTATTTTGTTTAGTAGGGAAAAGGAATGCTAATGGGTTCATTCTATAATATATAATACATATATTATAATTGTAAATTAAATAAAAAATAATTAAGAAAATAATGAAATTTAAGAAATACCTGATTTATTAGTTGAAAAGAAACCAGAAACAGGCATATTATACGTTTTTGTTTTAAAACTTAATAATGGGTTTTGTTGAGTAACTGCATTTGATTTAGTTGGAACATATCTAAGAGATTTAGGTTTTAGGACCATTCTAAACTTATTATCTTTAAAATATTTAAACCAAGTATTTAAATAATCATTTGGATAGTATAGAGACATTAAAACGAATTGAAGACCATATTTACAACAATCTGTAAAATTTGGATTCATTAAATCTACTTTTGAGTTTGAAATAGTCCCTGTATCACTATCATTATCAGCATATATAAATTCTATATTTGTTTTATGATTATTAATTAAATCAGACGCTGTATTATTTAATAAAAGACCACCATATTCAATTTGATCTGCTGTATATTGATTAATATAACAATATGAACCAGACGTATCTACTGAGTAACCATTTATAATTTCATCTAATCTTGTACGTGTTGGATAAACACTTGAAATTAAAATTAATTTCCCAATAGCATCACTCATTTTTATTTTACCAGGTGGAAAAATACCACCTCTTCCAGCAAAAGAATATTTTTTACTAATAAGATGTGAATAGAATACTTTCATAATCGCATAATAAACTTTCTCATATAGGATACTATCAGGAGAAAAATTGATATTTAAATATAATATCAAAGGTAAATGTTTTGTATTGTCATCATACCAGGAATATCTTTTAATTGTTTGTAAGCATTTATAGAAATCAAGAGCATCATAATTATAATACAAAGATGATGACCTAACAACAGGTATAGCACCCTCATCACCAATTGTGTCTGAACTACTATAAACATCTAAATAAACGGTTCTTACTTTGAAATCAAGTAATGCTCTTTTCAATGCTTCATATGTAGGTCTTCCTTTATTAGTCCCACTTGGTATATATGTTTTATAACTTGAAGGCCAGTAAAAATCACATAGATATAAGTCTAAGTATTTTTCTAAATTTGTATTATAATATTTAACTGGAATTCCGTCAGACATTTTTAAAATTTCACCTGTTGAACTATCAGTTGTTAATATATCAACGAAACCTTCTATAACTTCACCTTTATTAGAAAAATTTTCATAATCACTATGTGTTACACAGTTTGTAGATAATAAATCAAGATTTGTCATAAAAGTATTATTTAAAAAAAGTTTTTGGATTATTTCATATAGTTTATATATGAGAACACCTGTGAAATAAAATCCTAAACATATAAAGTAAATTGATAATAAATAGAATGAAGCATTTAAAATCTCCTCAGAGTATTTAATGATTAATTCACCAAATATGATTAATTTAACTTTTACATCTTTTAAAAAATTATTTACTTTAACAGAAAATGGAATTTCATTTTTCTTATTTATATTTTCTGACATAACTAAAATATAAATAGATAAAAAAACAGTAAATAAAAAATTTAAATTAAAATAGTAATAAAATTAGAATAAATTAAAATACTAAATCCAATTTTGATAATTTAGTTTCACCATATTTCTGCCTTTGTGGTTTCACATCACTAATCTCTATTATTCTTTCATTAAATCCATCGAAATATTCTTGAACGTTTTTTCTTTGTAATTCACTCTCATTAATACTATCCATTTTCCGTTTAGGTACAATATTCATAAATGCTTCACATTTCTTTCTACTTTTCTCTTCTATCTGTTTCTGTCTTATCTCTTTCATATTAACTTTCTGTTCTATTATAGAACCAGTCCTTGTATCTTGTATCAAAACAATATCTTCCATTCTTTTCTTTTCTTTTTTCATTAAAGTATCAAACAGACCATATGTATAATTAAATCTTTTCTTAATCTGTTCTATATCTAAATGTTGAGTTAGATTAATCTCAACCTGTTTATATAAGTAATTAATATTTGCTACTGCTTGTATTAATGCACTATCTTGTTGTCTCACATTTATTTTCCAATTAATAGAAGTAGTTAATAAATATAATGCCAATATAATTTGATAATGTTTATTTTTATTTGAATAACCATTATAACCTTTTTTGAATTCAATATAAATTTTTTTTATAAATTTATTTACAAGTTTATCTCCTTTTGTAGCATTGTCAAGTATTATCTTCCACAATCCCCAAACCCATTCACATTTATACATATCACCAACACCACTCACTTCAAAATCGTGACATTTGAAACTGAAATCTGTTTTATTTTTTCCTTTTAGTTTTAATGAAGTAATTTTCTTTAACCATAAATACCAATATACTACTTTGTTAAAATTACAATCAAACGAATGTAAAATATTTACTATCTCATTTAATGCTAAACGAACCTCTGACGGATCATTTCCTATTAAATATTTATAAATTTTTGTTGTATTTTTCGCTATTATTTTACTCCTTATAGATCCAGGCTCATTGAAATCTTTTTTTATTTTTGGTAAAGATTTATTTTCAAAAAGTATATTCTTTTTTGTTAAACAAATAATACAAACAAGTTCTGTTATTAAGTTTCTTATCTCTTGACAATTTCTTGAAAAGATAATATTATTCTTTGGATATTGTTTTAATAATTTGTATAAATAATCTTTTTTTTTATAATAATAGAAAAAGAAATATGGATTGTTTATATTTACATTTTTGAAATAAAGTAATTCAATTTTATCAAAAATATTTTTTATTAATCCAGTAGAATGTAATTCAATAGACCATCTACACGCATTCTCTAATTCACAATTAAATAAAGAATTAAAAAAAACATTTGTTACATCTGTCCTTTTATAACCAGAAATAGTAATACCCTTGAAATCTTTTGTTAATCTTGTATCATTAATAGAAAACTCAAAAGGTGTATCCATATACTTTTTTTTATAAAAAAGTATTGTCAAAAAAACTAAGATGGACTTTTTAAGAATTTAATCTAACCAAAATGAAGACATCATATGATAACCAGCGTTACAAGGATAATTATTTGCTTCAAAAGCATTAACTAATTCCTTCTCTGTTTTCCCTGGATTGTAAAAAACTTTTTCTCCACTTTTCATTGTATGGGATCTAAATGGATTGTAATGGTGATAATCGATTGACTCGCGATGATTATTTGTATAATTCTCTTGAACTTTTTTATCAAAGAATGTCAAGAAGTATATTATAAAAAGTATTAAACTTGTTATAATTAAAAAATCTATAAGTTTCATAAATATATATAATAATAAGATTTTTATCATTATATTCACGGAACAAAAATATTTCAAAATTTATTGTGGTGGGACTGAACCCCAGAAATTCTTTGGTTCTACATTCTTACTTGGATAAGCAGATGTTCTTAAAATTGCTTCTTGTCCTCTAACTGGAAGATTTGGATTATTGTAGAACATTGGTCCTGTCAACCAATTTCTCTTTTTTGGTAATTCACTACTTCTAAATGGAATTCCATTTCCAAGAGTTACTTCATATATACCACTTATATTACCACTCTTTGAACTAAATTGAAGTTTTATTTGTGGTGGAACATATACTTTTCCCATATTTTTCATATAACTGTTAGGATACATAATGTTAAAGGTGAATTTGCCATTTTTAATTGGTGCTACACCTTTATTGTTTGTCTTTTGGAAAGCGATTTCTTCATTTGGAAATGGAAGACAACTACCCGTGAAACTATAACCACAAGTAGGACAACTTGCAGCCCAATATTTTACATTTAAAGCATTTGCCATATTTATCCCTTTTAAAATTTCATTTACAGAACCAGTAACAACAACATTTCCTTGGGAGTTCATCATGACATCAACTTTACAAGGACCTACAGTTTTTTGCATAGTATTCCATTTTCCACACATTTTTTCATCTCTGTATTTGAAAACATTCTTTGAATTCAATCCTAAACTTAAACCAGCAAATGCGTTTCCACTCATATATTTATAACAAGATAATTTTATTATAAATATTTATTGTTAAAAATAATTCTTAAAAATGAATAATAAAAAAATTAAAAAAGAATACTTATCTCTTTATTTGCGTAATACTTCTTCTAATCATTGGTTATTATAATGATGGATTGTATGGTCTTACTGGTAAATTTCCAGTTATGTATCTTAAACCAACGCCATTACAATCATCTGGATAACAGACTGAATAACTTTTATTTACAACACATTTAGTTTCAGTTGGTACAACAGGAGCACTGCATTCATCACAACCATTCTTCATATCGTTATATCTACCATTTACAGCCATAATCTTAGTTGCGTTCGCTTGGAGGAATTGTCTGGCATCATATGAACTCATAACTTTATTACTATATCTAATCATATCATTTACATAGCAGTTTGGTCTGTAATCTGTGAAATGTCTTCCATCATCCATTCTTGGGGGGCAGTTGAAGAATTTATTGTTAGATGTCTTATTACAAACTCCACTCATTTATATTATTATAAATATATTTTATTTTATATTTTATTTTATAAATTTTGTTTTATAAACATTCATTTTATAATAATATTTTTTTTTTAATATAAGAACTTAAAATAACCATTTATTCACTTACTCTCTTCCACCTTGGACGGTTTCTACTATCAGTTACAACCTCATATGTTTGTCCGTCATTATCACTCTCCATTCGATGACCTACTTCATAATCCTTTGCCTTACTCGATGGTTGTTTGTATTTCTTCTTTTTGGGATTATTCAAAACTTTATCTAAAACATCATCAACAATATCATCTGGAACTACTTCCTCTACAACATCTTCAACACTATCCTCTGGAACAACTTCTTCATCCACAACATCTTCAACACTATCCTCTGGAACAACTTCTTCATCCACAACATCTTCAACACTATCCTCTGGAACAACTTCATCTACAACTTCATCAACTACTTCTTCTACAACATCTTCAACAGTTTCCTCTTGAACAACTTCTTCCTCAACAACACTCTCTTCTGTAACATCTTCAATTTCTGGTTCATCATCAACATCATATTCAGGATCATCTAAAACAACATCTTCTTCATCAACTCCACCTTCTTGCATTAATTCTGGTTCATCTCTTTCAAACATTTCGCCATCAAATTGAATTTCTTCTCCTTGGTGGAATTGTGCGTTTAAAAGTCCATCCATTTCAGCGACTTTATTACGGAGTGCTTCTAAATCTTTTATGTTAATTTTGAGTTTTGTATCATTTTCTCTTACTTGTTTAGACATAAAATATACTAAGCCAATAAGTATAACTATTAATATAACGAGTAATCCAATTAAATATGTCTCCATCTTAATATTCTAATATTACATTTAAAAAAGAAAATTCAAACTCATTTTTCATTTTTCTTTACATTTTTTTTAACATTTTTTTTAACATTTTTTTTAACATTTTTCTTTTTTTCCTTTTCAACAACATTTTGCTTTACATTATTTATTTCTATCTTTTTAGAAACTTCAATAGCCTTTTCTATTATATCTTTATCAAATTCATTCTTATCTAAAAGTTCTAATGCTATATATTGATTTGAATGACCTCTCTTTAATTTATAATTAAATAAAATATTATTTGATGTATCTCTATCAACTTCAAATTTATAATTTTTAATCTTACCATTACTCTCTTTCTCTAATTCCGACAATTCAGTATAATGTGTAGTTACTATAAATAATGATTTATCATATGATGACATCTTATTTAATATCGCATATGCTCCTGAAAATCCTTCAATATAATTTGTTGATGAAAACAATTCATCCATTATAACAAAAGATTTACCTTCTGCTTCTTTAATTCTATTTATATACTCTTTACTTCTTAACATCTCTGTTTCAAATAAAGATGTTGAACCTTTTACATCAGGTATATGTAAATATGTATCTATTAAATTAAATGGTGTAATCGTTAATTCCTTAGCGGATGATAAACCAATTGTTTGAGATAATAACAAGTTAGTCGCTATTGATTTTATAAAGGTTGATTTTCCTGCTGCGTTAGGTCCTGTTATAATAATATTATTCTTTATTTTAACATCATTGGATACAGGATTTTCAATTAAAAATGGATTACGGATTGATTTACAATTAATCTCTGGAACATCACCATCTTTGAAAGTTGTATTACAATAATTAAATTCATTCTTTAAACAATAATTAGAGTTCATTAAATCAACTAATCCAACATATTTCATTAATCCAACTATTTTATTTTTTAGTTTAATAAATGTATGATATTTACTTAATATACGTCCTTTATGAGAGAACAATGAAGGTTCAGTATTTAATATTTCGTGATTCAAAAGTTGTTTTATATTATTAGTGTCACCATTAATAAATTCCCCATTTTCTCCAATATATCTCATAATATTTATATTTCCACAAATTTTGTGTAAGTTATAAGTTTCACAAACAAGTTTATTTATAGAATTCATTTTAGAATGTATTAAATTTACTATCTTATTTATAGTCAAAGAGATATTAAATGAAGAATAGATACTTTGTAAATATAAGAAAACCCAAATACCAGATACTATAAAACCAATCATCTTTGCTTTCTTTTCATCTTTTATAAACATTTTTACCATATTACTCTTGAAGAAGTTTGTAAATGTTGAGAAAATTAATCCAAAAAATCTCTTGAAATTTAATTGTTCCCTTATTTCTTTTGGAAGTTTCTTCCTGAATAAAACAAATAGAATAATAGGTATAACAAGAGCACTTAAAGGAGTTAATATAGCGGTTATTGGTCCAAGGAATATTTTATAGATATTGTTAATAAAAAGTAATATCTCATTTTTATTGAGGAAGTCATCAAACTTTTGTATTCCGGTGTAATTAAGGAATATAATATTATTGAATACTTCGATATGATTTTTATTTTTTTCATTCCAGAACCAACTTATATCATTTTCCAATTTATATATTTTTGTTAAAGAATTATTAATTTTATTTAATTCATCATAACTTAATTTAGAAAATTGTTGTTGTAGTTCTTGTCTCTCTTTTAATATTAAAGTATCATATGTAGGTTTTTCTAAAATAGATTTCAAATAACAGTTTCCAAATTCTGTTTTAGTATTATTTATTTTATTGTAAATAGATCCATCTGTTTCATTATTATTATCAATAAAGAATTCTAAGTCATTAAATATTCTATTATTAATATCAACAGGAGATTTATTTTTAATTTTAATTTGTAATAAAGCGGATATAATATTATTTTTAGAAGTTTTATCTTCATTAATTAATTGTAATCTATCTTCAAGGGTTAGTTCATCTTCATTTTTTTCATAAATACTTTTTTGATTAGATGAATTGTTATTACCTTTAATTAAATTAATTAGATATTCCATTAAAAATAAATAATAGAATTATAGTAGATTAATAACGCAAAAAAATATGTAATAATTATATATAATGGCTATTTTTGAATTAAAATTACCAAATGATAAATATAGGGAGACAATTAGAGGGGTTTATAAATACACTGTAATATTAATCATTTTCCAAATCTTAGTTCAATTATCTAAAAATGGAAAAACATTCAACTTCGGTTTCAATGGAGAAATTTTAAATGAAAACTTTTTGAATACTTTATGTTTAATATTAATTTCATACATAGCATACACATTAGTATTCCAAGAACTTTTAATTATTAGTTAAGTTTGAGAAAACTACTTTTTACAATAATATTTATATATATCAAAAATATATATGAATAGAAAAAATAATTATACAACTAATTCTATGTCTAATTCGAGAAAGTCAAATTGCAATAGAATAAATGATAATACTATAATAAATTATTTAACAAATGATAATGAAGAAGTTAATAAAAATAAAATAAAAAACGATCAACCTAAAATATATGATGTTATATCATCAAATGAAGTATATTATTCTACATCAAATAAAGTTTGGTTTAATCAAATGGGTGGAAATTTATATAAAACGGTTTATTTAATGAAGGATAAAAAATATATTGTTGAAAAGATCCCTTGGAACAGATATAATAATAATATTATATAATATATTAGTATGAATAAGAAAATAGAAAGATTAACAAATGAAACTGATACAAGTTATAATTTAAGGGTGAATTTTATAAATTTAAATAATCCTAAAACAAAGGGTGAGATGGATATGTGTATTATGTTTAGTAAGATATTTGTTAATGTTGTATTGTTAGAATGTAGATATTCAACTGATATTGAGAAGAAGTTGAATAAAAATAGTAATAAGATAAAGAAGATTGTGAAAAATATAAAATAATTATAAAATTTATATTTATAAAATTTCCATTTATCTCTTTCTGAAAATATTACTCATAGAGTTTTTTCCTCCACATTTTCCTCCTAAGATACTGTATCTTATGAAGAAATATAATAAATATAATCCAGGGAATAGGAAAGCGATTACCATATAAACTAATCTGGTTGCTTCTGTTTCTTGTTTATTACATAGATATGCTAAGTAAGCAGAACCACATGATAGGATTAATGAGATAATCATATTAACAATAGAGTATTTTGGTTGAAAAGGTTCTTCTTTGTTATTCATTTTTTGTTTAATTTGGTCTGCATTATCTAAAAGGAAAGTTTCAATCATTTATAATTTAGTAAAGAAAATAATTTGTGTGTTATTTATATATAATGATTATTTTGTTGATTTTGTTTGTAATAATAGTTATTTTCTTTTTCTTTTATTATAAAAAAAATGGTAAAGAAAAAATTCAAGAGGGTTTTACAGAGGAAGATGAATTAAAGTTTTGTGATATAAATACAAACAGGACTAATTTTTGTAATTGGAATGGGAATGATAAGACTTGTTATTGTTCGTTTCAACCAGGATTAACACAAAAGAATTTTCCTCAAAACCCAGATTGTTGTCAAAAACATTGTTCTGGATTATCAAAAGAGGAATGTCAAGCAGATCCCAACCAAGGTAATATAAAATATTATTGTCCTATAAATGGGCGATGTAAGGAGTTTTTAGGATATAAATATGATACAAAAATATCAGCGAATACATGTGGATATAATAAATTAAACTATCAAACAATATATCCATTTCTATCAAAAAGAGATTGCGAACTTTCAATAGAACCTTGTGCTGAATATAATAGTGATGAATTAACTGTAAGCGAGCAGAAAGATAAATGTTTAGAGAAGGAGTTTTGTGGATGGTGTACTAATAATTTAGGTACAGGACAATGTATATCAGGAACAGTGGCAGGACCTATTGATATTTACAAATATAATTTTTGTAAAATAGATAATGCCAATTCATCTTTTAATTCATATACACACAAAGGACCTGATACATTTGATATTCCACGTGAATAATAAACATTTATATTTTTCATTAACTTTTTATTATTTTTTATTTACTTTTTGTTAAATTTTTTTTATTAAATTTATTATATAATATGTTAAAGGGTTTAATATTTTTTTGTTTAATATTTGTATTTATATTTTTGATATGGAAATATTTTGATGTAATAAATGGTTTTTTGAGAATAGGTTCTGTATTTAAATATATAGTTATAGGATTGGCGATTTGTGGAATGATATTTCCAAGATTTTATAGTAATGTGGATGAAATAGGTACAAGAATTGGAGCATTTAATTTTTTAACTAAATATAAGAGTAATAAAAATTTTGTTTAATATATTATATTGAGTATGAATAATAATAACAATATTAATAATTCTATGAATGTTATGAACTCAAATACATATTTAAAAAGGATGCATGATTTAACAAAGGATTTTATGAATTCAAGAAAAAAATTTATAAAAATAATTTGGGATAATTTAACATTTTTTCAAAAAATAATTTTAATAATTGTTATTTTTGTATTACCTTTAATTTTTTTATTAATTTATTTATTTAGTAAGAGTAATATTAATTTGAATAGAAATTTAAATGCTGATTATTCGTTATTAGATATAAATAATAATTTACCATTCATAGGTATAGTTAATAATAGTGATGAAAATTATAAGAATTTATTAAGTTCATATTTAAAAAAAAATTATCCTGATATGATTTCAAATGATGAGTTAAATTATAATATTAATCATAATAAATTAAAGAATGAAGTTGATGGAACATATACATATAGTATGTGGATGTATATAAATGGAGATGAGACAGGGGTTTATAATTATTTTAGATATATAACTGATGTAACTGGTGTAACTGGTACATCAAATTCATTACCAGATTATAATTGGTCTAATTTTAGATATAATAATTTCAAGAATATATTTTTAAGAGGTGATTCACCTGCTGATGTTGAAAATTTAAATTCGATTAAACAATATCCAGGTATATGGTTAGGTCCTGAATTAACAAATATGTATTTAGTTTTTAGTAATGGTAGTGATAGTGAGAGTTATTTATTAGAGAATTTAGAGTTGAATAAATGGATTAATATAACTGTTACAATAAATAATAATTCAGTATCTATATACAGGAATGGTCTATTAGAGATTACTGGTTTAGTAAGTGGTTCATTATATTTAAATAATATTGGTAATAAAAATATTTACTTTTTAGGTAATCCCAAAACAACAGATGAAAATTCAGGAGGGTTCCCCGGATTTATTAATTATTTTAACTTTTATAATAAAGTATTAACACCAGAAGAGATAAATAAATTATATATGAATTATTTACCATTAATTTCAACATATATGAGTAAAAGTAATTATTATAATTTATCCAATTCTCCAATAGTAAATGTGATTACTGATGAAACATCTTATTTAGAAACTTTCAATATGGTATAAGAATAATTTAATTGAAATAAATAAATATATTATTGTAATAAATAAATATATTATTGTAATAAATAAATATATTATTGTAATAAATAAATATATTATTGTAATAAATAAATATATTATTGTAATAAATAAAT
>Ga0115564_10004292_pt1 | contig 11646 bp, 3 predicted proteins | sample COGITO_mtgs_1105_7_FD_88680 | JGI IMG/M metagenome (GOLD analysis project Ga0115564, IMG submission 88680) | Pelagic marine microbial communities from North Sea - COGITO_mtgs_110523 | ecosystem: Environmental > Aquatic > Marine > Epipelagic | place: Germany:Helgoland, sampling site Kabeltonne... | reverse complement strand
TAACTCTCAAGGCTATGCAGGTCAAAGCTCACGAGGCATGTTGAACTCCTCAGTTGAAGATGATCGCAAACGTGAACTAACTAATAAATTCTATGGTCTGACTCAAAAAGCCAGAACAGATGCGGAGACTCGTGCGATGGCCAAGGCCAGTGACTACGAGAACTTAATAAACACTAACCGCAATAACATTACTAATGAGTATGATGAGTTCTATCAAAAGCCATTTGATATGGCAGGAGCTGCTCGTAAGTCAGATGGTTATGGTGCTTTAAACTCAGCAGGAATGATGGCCGACTCTGTAGCAACCAATGCAGGAACCTACGCTAGGGATACTCAAAAAGCATTTGGTCGTGAACTAGAAAATCTCCGAGAGAATGACTGGAGCTTTAGCAATTACACTCGACCAAAAGATAAGGAGGACTCATAATGTTTGCAGGGATCATGTCGGGTATAAATGCCCAGAGAAAAGAGAACACATCGAACCGCAGAGAGTCCACCAAGCTATTCAATGATTATCTTGCTAAAACCAGAGAGCTTGGTCTTGACCTTACCGAGGAAGATTTAACAGGTAACTGGAATAGCAATGCGTCTGGCGTTAATAGAAAGTATGCACCAACCAGAGATCGTATGCAGTCGATCATTACCGCCAACACTAACTACAACGATAGAGTAGCAGCCAAACAATCCTTTGATGATCTGGTGCAAAGCCAGAAAGTTGATGACATGGTGAAGCAAATGACTGAAACGGGGTTCAATGAAACTGCTGCCTCCGATGACAGCACTGCACTCAACGAAAGTCTGATGGCTAAGTTTGGTGACAATCAGATGCTCATAGACTCCTACAACAAAAGGTACAACAATGGGTTGGGTCTTTCAGCAGCTCATAAGGCTTATGAGACTGGCAAGATTGCTGATACCTTCCAGAAAATTGTAACGCTCACCGATGGTGGTGCGTATGATTTAGAAGAAATTCAAAGTATGTTCCCTGATGTACCTTTACACATCATAAAAGCTGCAAGTGACAAGGCAGCAACAGCGCGTAGCCAGCAGAAAATAATATTTGAAGAAGGTCGGCAAGTCGTTGATTTGGGTAATCGCAATCAGGCCATGAAAGAAATATCCACCAAGGTAAAACTAGGAGATGTAACTGAGGAGAATGTTCAGCACATCATGCAAAGGTTTGGCATCAGCAATCCAGATGATCAACAGTTCTTACTTGATCACTTCAAATTAGAATCACAGAAAATGTCTCAAGCCAGTATGGAGGCGTTTAATACAAAGGTTGATGGTCGGACTGCTAAATCAAACAGTGATATAGCAGAGACGATAGCCTCCCAAAAGAAAATGAACGTGGATAATATATCGCCTTACATGGGAAGATTTGATGCCACAATAATAGGTGCAGTAACTACTCTGGCTAATAAGTACATTATCAACCTAGATAACATTAACCAGATTATTAGTGACATTGACGCAAAGGCCGCAACCCAGCCAGACTTCTTTAAGAAAAGTCCTCAAGCTGTTCAAAACTATTTAGAAGAGTATTTGAGAACTGCTCAAACTCCAACCTATGCAAACTTACAGTCTCAGTACCAGAATCAGGCAGTAGAAGTCATTGGGTCAAAGCAATATACGCCAGATACATTTGAATCTGTGTACGTTGGAGACATGGGTTACGATGGGAATAGTTACATTACTCGATTGCAAAGAGCATCCGACAGCGGAAACTTCCCTGCCTATATGCAAGCTAAAGCAGAGCTAGAGCTAGAGCTAGAGAGAGTTATACACGATTTAAGTATGCGGAGGGCTAGTCCTCAAGAGTCATTTGGGCCGTATGCTTCGGAGGAAGAAATTCAAAGAGTAATGGCTTTAGCCTACGCTACGATAACTGAACTCCAAACTAAAGCTGCAAGCATCAATGCGCCAGAAGATACTCGATCTAAAGTTCCTCAACCTATCCAAGCCTTAGTTGATAAAAACCTACTAAGGATTAAGAATCTGAAAAGTGGAGATGAGAAGATGGTTGCTGGAGGATTTAGAGGTAGCTCGACTGTTCTCGCCCCGACTCACCCAACTGTCTTAGCAGAGATAGAGAAACTACAGGCTCAAGTGGATAACAGCCTAGAACCATATAACATCTAGCTAGGACGACCAAAACTCGGTACTCACATACAGTTTCCTTAATTTATTAATTTTGGAAACTGGAGTACCAAAATGAGCATATTTACAAAACGTCAGCAAGAAGGTGCATTAAGAGTTGCACAAGAATTAGCATCCAAGAATGTCCAAGGCAACCCTGCCGCATACCTCACAGAATCCCCTGCAAACAAGCTACTAACAGACCCTCGTGCTCTGGCCGATGTCCGTGAATACTATGCCCAGTATCATGGAAAGTTATTTGCAAACGACAAAGAAATGCTCGAAGAGTTTCACGAAGACCAATCGTGGGACAACCTTAATACCATCGGTACTGGCCTAGCTTGGGCCGAAGCCTCTGGCGCAGACGAGAAGAAAAGCGCACACATGGCGCGTCTCGCATCTCTCTATGAAGCCATCCCAGACCTCAATGCAGAAGGTGGATTTGCTGATCACATAGGCGGCTTTGACGCTGCACTAAACATAGGCCAATCACTTCTGGCCGACCCACTAAACCTTGTTGGTTTTGGTGCTGGTGGCATGGTCGCTAAAGGCGCAGCTCGAACTGCAATGGCGACAGGCAAAGGCGGAATGGGAGCTGGAATAAAGGCTGCTGGAATACGAGGCGCAAAAGTCGAAGGCGCACTCGCTGCTCCTATCGCTTTAGGTCAAGACGCACTGATGCAAGGCTTTAGGGAAGAAGTTGGTTTGCAGGATGAATACTCTGTGGGCCAAGGTGCAATGGCAACAGGATTAGGTGGAATAGGTGGCGGTATTCTAGGCGGCATCATGGGTGCTGTTGCTGGCGTATGGGGTGCTCGTATTGGAGTGAAGGAAGCCCAGAAATTAATGGATGCTGGTTACACGCCCGATACTATTCCAAACATGACTCAAGCAGAGATCGATGGGTTCCTTGATCCTCTGGCTGTTACTCCAAACATGGAAGCGCAAGCGGCTCGAAATGCAGAGGCCGATCAATACGATTTACCTCCTTCTCAGCGAGGCTTCCAGTCTCCACTAAATGAAACGCCAGCCCCTAAAGCCGATACAGATACTGACATTGACATTGATTATGACAATGACATGGATGTTATGGATCGTGCTAGGGATACCTACGAGCAACAAAAAAGAAACGCTACAACTCAAGAAGATGCGGATCTAATTGAGAAAGATTTAGTCTCCATCATCGCTAGGCAAGCACGATACAGAAACATTGGCCCTCGCCTTATTGAGATAGAGCAAGAGCTAGGTTCTGCTGGCCTAACTAATAAGCAGCGTTCAGCATTAACAAGAGAGCTTGCTGCTTTAAGAAAAGAACAAGACGAAGTTCGCAAACTAGCTAAAGCATTAGAGTCACAAGGCAAGGCCATAGAACTTCCAGCAGAGGAAACTGTGGACAATCCTGTGGCTGTCGATGCCACTACTCCAGAAGCAACCACTACTCCAGAAGCAGAAGTGGCTGACCCTATTGTAGATGCGGTTGTTGAAACTACTCCCACTAAAATGGGTGCTCCAAAAGGAGAGATTAGTGATGACGCAGCAGCTCTTTTACGAGAGCTAGGCACTCCTCAAGATAAAATTGATAATGCTAAAACCGCAGACGCACGAACTCGCAAGCGTCTTTTATCTAAGATTGTTAAATCAAAGAATCTTTTAGAGCCTAACGAAAAAGTAACCGACCTAAGTCTGGCTGAATTAGTTTCTCGTGTTAAGGCTTACACCGATGCTAATCCAGTTACTCCAGAGCCAGAAGCGACTGCTCCAGCAGTAGCTCCTAAGACTCCAACCATAGAAGAAGTAACAGAAAAAGCGAAAGAGACTTTATCTCCAGAAGAAGTGCCAGGGCGAAGTGTGGTTGGAGAAGAAGTTGGAGAAGAAGTTGGAGAAGTAGATGGGACGGAAGCAACCACTGCGGCAATGAACTCAGACATTCCTAACGCGGATGATGAGCCAGCCATTGAAGACATTGTTGCTCGTCTCCGAGCAATGCCAGCTTACAGGCCAGATAAACCCACCACCACAGATGCCACTCCAGAAGCTGCTAGTCCTGTTGATCCAGAACCTTTTGTGGCCGTTGCTCCTAAAGCAGATGACCCAGAACCACTTGCACTGGATCGTTTGAAAACAACCACTCTATCGGAATTAGGGTTGGATGGAGTCGATGAAGAAAAACTAAGTAAAGCCATAAAGCTACTCAACACATTTAGTGATGATATAAGGTCGAAGTCAGTTTCTAAAATGACAGTTGAAAGCCTAGAGTTGCTTTCAATGCAGGTCACTGCAAGAAAGTGGCCAGTGTATCTAAAGTCTTTCAAACCTCGTATGGACGCAGTTCGAGTGATTGAAGAGACGCGAGCTAAACTTCTTCCTAATGGCGTTCAAAAGAATACGCAGTCTCGTCAAGAAGCTATTACTCAAATCAAAAAAATGTTCAGTATTTATGGTGAAACATTTACTGATAACGCCATCGCATTCTTGCGAAGATTTGATGAACTAGGTTACGAAGATAAAGCTCCTGTATTTAGTGACAAATTCAAAGGTGACTTCTATGGGCGTAACTCAGATCGGAATATGGTCAACCTTGTTCCCAAGCTCAAGCCTTTAGTCACTCCCCGTCTGGCTACTTACTACCACGAGATGGCTCACTGGATGTATGGCAACATACTCACCCCTACTCAGCGCATAGAATTTATGGATGCGATGGGCAAGTATTATGTAGATGGAAAACTGGACAACGAAAAGCTGTGGTCAGCTCTACCTATGGGAGAAAAGTTTAAATCCAGAGGTAAGGCTGACGTTGAAGGGCTTCCGTATACAACCAATTCAGATGAGTCTCCTCAAGAATTATTTGCAGAAGCATTCGCTATGTTTGCAATGCGATCTCATGCTTCTCCTGACGCTCAGTTAGAGTCCTTCTTCCAGAAGGTTCAGTATTATTTTGAATACCTCTATGGGCGATACATTAAGAAATCAGTAGGAGCAGACCCAAACTTAGAGAGGTTATTCATTAACCTTATCCCTAATGAAAAACAGCATAGGGATTTACTAACCGATGGAGCTGTAAAAGTTTCCTTAGATGAGGCAAAGCCAAAGACAAAGACGGGAGAGTATATTCGCGTCCGTTTGGATCAAGCCATTTACGCAAACAACACGATTGAAGGTTCGCTTGGATCGACAACAATTATTGAGAACATGAAAGACATGGGCGCAATGTTTATGTCTCTTGCTCCTCAAAAAGGTAAGGGCAAAGGAAAGACAGGAGGGTTCAAGCAAACAGAATCAATGAATCCAGAACTACGCGCAGCATCAGTAGATATTTATAACACGATCCGTGAATACTTTAGTGACGTACAAGGTAAGCAAGGCGGTGAAGTTGATTGGGGAGAAATCGAGTCTGGTCTCGCTGACCTAGACATGAACGCTGAGATTGAACTCAGCGAGATGCTTGCTAAGAAGTGGGAAACAGGAGGTCTGAGAGAGCTTGTCTACAAACTAGATGACACTCTGCGTGGTCAATACTTCCGACATGAGCAAGAGCTTATCCTTTCTCCAATAACGAAGGAGGCTTTCCCAGAATCCCTAACTAAGTACCGAGATGGATTTAAAGTTAAGTTAGAGTTCCAGAACCCTCAACCAAAAATATTAAACGAGAAGGCTGTTGAGTTGGCTGTTAAAGCTAGATCAAAAAAAATCCCAAAAACAGCGCAAGACGAAGTTAAATCTAATCGCTATTCTCTCAAAACGAAAACTATAGCAGAGCTTGAGGCACTAGCAAAAGGTGAAGATCAGAATGCTATTGATGCGGCTACAGTTCTTCTGAAAAAGTGGAAGGCAAGTAAAGCCCCACTTCCTAAGAACTGGAAACCTACTATTCCAGAAGTGAAGGCAGGAAATGTTCTTACATACCCAGAGATGCTACGAACAGCTTATCTTAATCAGGCTAGTGGAGACGCTAACGCCACTAAAATGATTAAAGAAATCCGCATGGAAATGGCAAGGAGAGGTAGTAGTAGCACTAACTCAAAATCAGAAGATGATATAGAACTACTGATCAACAAAGAGACTCGTTTATTTAGCGGAGAAATATCAGGAAAGAATGGCATACCTGTAGGAACATCAGCCGTAGGCACAGAGTTCTTAGAAATGTTTACTCACCGAGACCCTCTTGTTAGAGATTCTGTTCGCAATATTATGTGGCGTTTCTTAAACATGTTGGACATGGACACCAACTCTGATTTCTTATCGACTAAGTTCTTGGATCAGACTACCTTAATGATGGATCAGGGATTGTACTTCGGAGGCGTTGGAGATCCCAATACTCCTTACGCTAGGAATACGCTCAACACCCTAGACTTAAATTCTACAGAGTCTAAAAAGTTTTTGTCCGAAGGAAGAAAAATTGTTGCAATGCTTTCTGGAGATAACCCAGAAAAGATAACTGATGGATTGCGTGGAATTGCTCGTCTGGCTATGCGTACTAACGTCATGCCTCCTTCAAGTAAGACTGCGGTACTGGACATCTACAACGAACAGCCAGAACTAATAAAGGCTCGCATCCGAAAAGACATAGGTGGCGATACATCAGAGTTACAAGAAGCAGAGCAATTCTTTACTGATTCCTTTATCCACTACATCTCTGGCCAATTCCCAGCAGAAGATAACATCTTCAAGGGATTGAACGATAGCGAGGCTGACAAAGTATTTGACATATTTGATCAAGTTTCAAATGGCGTTAAGTACATGACAGATGGTGTGGTCAACAAGAAGAAGTTGGTTGGTATCTTTGATGAGCTTGCTTACTCTGAACCGCAGGGTGATAACGTCATTGCGTTACAGAAAGCCGATGCAGCCAGAGAGAGTATGCTTCGTGGAATAGAGCCTGAGACAAAGGACATGTTTGTTCAGAGCTACCTTACTCATCTGGAGAGAACCAACCCGACTCGGTTCGCTCGTTTGCAGCGTTACGCATCTGGCTACGGATTAAAAGATGACGGAGATATCGAAATATTCTGGCACTCCACACCAAATGGTGGACTGTTTGATCGCTCTAACAATCCTGTAATGCGCCCCTCTAAAGATGGCCAGCATGGTCGTGGTATCTACATGACCCAAAGTGGTGACATTGGTTACAGTGCTTTTGCTAAGAAATCCACTGACGAGTCCATGATGTTAATGGCTGAAAAGACTTTAGCTGAAAAAGGTATTGGTGAAGCCAGCCCTCAGTATCAGTTAATAATGAAAGACATCAGGGCATTAAGTGACTTATACGGAGATAGTGCAAGTTATGCTGGCTTCATTATAAAAGAGAGGGAGCAGTTAGCTAAGTATCAGGTTGACTATCAACGCTTGTCTTTAGAAGACGCTGACGCTGCCGAAGTGGTTGCCAAGAAAATTGATGACCTTAATGACAAACTTGATCACCTTGAGCGTAACCTCATCGAAGCTGACTTGGACGTTAAAGTGTTAGAAGAAACTCTTAATCGTAGTGTCAATTTAAAAGCTGATCCTGTGATGATTCCTCTTGTCCTAAGAGCGGATAGAGTTGCTAAGTTCGATGCAACAATGCACCGAATGGACAGTGACTTGATCGTATCCATTATTGGCCGAATGAAGGGTATGGAGTCCTCGGCTGCTAAATCTGGTGATCTCCAAAACATCGCACTAAATGGTATGCCTAATGGAGTTGCCAATCGAGTGGCAACAGCAATTAGATCGGGCATGGACGATGATGGACGGATTACTGGACAGGGTATTTACAATGCTATCGTATCCACTGTGGCTTCTGACTTTGATGCAGTCAAGGGTGAATCTATTGCTCGAAGCTATCTTGATGAAGTGCTGGAGTCTCTCGGTTATGAGGCGAAGGTAGGTAGCACCAGTAGCATGATTTATAAGCAAGATGCTGACGGGAATCTCCTTGATGGAAAGCGAGAGTTCTATAAAGAGGTTGTAGTTTTTGACAGCAGTAAAGCGAAGCACTTGGCCTCTGACTTGTTTGATGAAGAAAGCCCGAACCTTTATAGCACTGATTCAATCGAAGAAATCGATGCACAAAATCCTAATACTCCATTCCTTCTGGCTGCTATTAACAGCGAAGGAGACATCAACGAAAAGGGATTTGCTAATGTTGTTAATGGAATGGAAGAGCAGGGCGCGAGTCCAACTCTTACCTCTGCTCTAGTCTCAGTTGCTAAAGGCCGAGACCTAACCGAAGGCCAGTCTAATGCACTCAAGCAGTATGGCCCGAAGTTATTCTTCTCCAAGGGATCAGACAGACTTCGTAGCTTTGGCATGAAGTGGCTAGGAGATTTCATTCAGCCAGTTCATGGTACTGGATTCCATGAGAAGCAGAACAGTGAGCTAGGTCGCAGGATCATTCCTATTATCCAGCGTATCAAAACCCTACCTGATTCAAAAGGTGTTCTCGGTGCTTGGGCCTCAAAGAATAATCCTTTGCGAACCAATCAAGCTGACAGTGTGACTCGGATAGTTAAGACCCTTCGTAGGCCACTAGGCCATGATTCGGAGAAACGATTATCTCCAGAAGAGTTTGAGATTTATCGTGACCTTCGTGACTTGTTTGCTCAAGAGGCAGTGAGCCTTAAAGAGTCAGGCGTATTGATGGGTAACATCGAGGACTACTTCCCACAGGTGTGGAATAAGGAAGCCATGCTTCGCAATAAGGATGATGCCATTCTTGAATTGCAAAAGCACTTGATGCGTGAATCAGTGACCGAGCGCAATAGCGATGTTAGCGTTGCCCAAGCAAAGGAAAAGGCTAAGTTAATATTCAATCGTCTGGTTGATGATGAGGGTGTTTACATGCCACCTCCTACTGGAGGGCGCAGGGATGCAACGTCAGATCACATTGATTACCAGCGTATGTTACGTCTTGATAAATACCCTGACTCTCTAAGGTCACTTGAGAAGTATCTGGAGACCGATCTTGAAGGAATGATGACTAAATATTTTGACCTGTCCACTCGTAGAGTTGGCATGGCTAATAAGTTTGGTACGAACTCCCACGGATTCTACGACTACATCTATACTGCCGAGCATGGTATCAAAGGTGCAGTGGAATTAATAACGCAGGGTAAAGTATTCTCTCGTGAAATTATTGTGCCAGATGGTACGAACAGGAAGCTGACAGATATTGAGACTGAGTTGTTCAAGCCACTAACTAAAGACCCAGCCCAAGCAGAACAGATTGTTCAGCAAGCAATGGAGATTGCAAAGTTACAGGGTGCTGACGCAGCAAGAGAATTTCTGATCACGGCTCATCCTAAAGCAACTCAAGCATGGGAGAAGAGAGCAGACGCAATCGCTCATGCACTGACTGAGTTTGAAGGTAAGCAAGGCATGATTCCTGAGAAGGAATACAAGTTTGTTCAAGCCATGTTTAATATAACTCAGCGTAAGCCAGTTTCTCCACAGGATACATTCTTTAAGCAGTCTAACAACACATCAAAAGTGCTTCGTTCAATTAACTCAGTATCTCTTCTTGGTTGGACAACTCTGACATCTCTTGGAGACCTTGCGTTACCCCTAGTTCGTTCTGGCAATTTCAGAGCATGGGCGAATGGTATGCGAAAGTGGGCATCTGATCCTGATTACCGCCAAGCTATTCAGTCTGTTGGTGTAGCCGTGGAGAACCTAACGCATGAGCGATTGACAGGTCTAGTTGGAGCTGACTCAAACAAAGCAACCAATGCGTTCTTTAACTTCACGTTATTGACTCCGTGGACGAACATGAACCGAGAGATGGCTGGTGCAGTATTCCACCAAGCAATCATCACGGAACAGCGTAGAGCGTTAACCGCAGATCAAGGATCAATAAAGTACCGAACTGCCATGCGTTTCTTGAACCGATATGGTCTGGCTGACTACGCTAAAGATGGGGCAAAAGACCTCAACGATCCGCGAGTTCTAGCAGATGATGATGCGGTACGCGAGGGCATGATCCGTTTTGCTAACGAGTCGATCTTCACGCCTAACTCCAACGATGTACCAGTATGGGCGCAGACTCCTTGGGGAAGCGTGATCTTCCAGCTCAAGTCGTTCCCATTGATGATGCAGCGTTTGACTCTGGGTGAAGGTGGCGTTGGTAGTGAGGCAATGAAAGGCAACGTCTATCCAGCCCTTTACGCACTCACCATTGGTGCAGGATTCGGCATGGCATCACTGGGGTCGAAAGACGTAGTGCAATCCAGAGGTGGAGAGGAAGGCACGAGCATGGAACTTCGCAATCGCAACCTTCTCAAGTCGCTTGGCTATGACAAAAAAGTCCACGGAGATGCGGATGACTTCGCTGGCTGGTACTACGAATCCTTAATGCAAATGGGTGGGCTAGGTTTGCTTGCTGGCATTATGCACGATTCAGCACAGCAGCTAGACAACGGAGCGTATGGACAGATACGAGTTGCATCCACAGTCTTTGGCCCATCAGTTGGTCTGTTCGGCTCTGCTTACAACGTGGCGGCTGGTGGATGGGACGCGACTAAAGATTCAATGGGTAGCGAATCTACTAACTCCAAAGAGCGTCAAGCTATTCGGTCTCTGATTGAGAGAGTACCAGTCGTTGGTGGCGTTAAGGGAGTTCGAGAAGCCGTTGTTGATACTGTAGCTGGTGGTTCTGAAAGTGGATCATCTTCATCCAGTAGCGGTTGGGGTGGTGGATTTGGTGGTGGATTTGGTGGTGGATTCTAATGAATCAATACGCCAGTCCTCACTTCAAGTGGTCTGAGTTTGCCTGTCGATGTGGGTGCGGTTGCACCTTTGTCTCGGAGCAAGCAATAGTGAAGTTAGAGAAGTTGAGAGTTCTTCTTGCTGCTCCAATAAAGATCAACTCATCCTGTCGTTGTCCGATTCATAATGCCAAAGTCGGTGGAGCACCACTAAGCCAGCATCGAGCAACAAAGAGTAATCCTTCTACAGCTTTCGACATTGCCATCGGCAATCACGACAAGCAGGAGATCATTGAGCTTGCTGAACTGGCTGGGTTCAAAGGTATCGGAACTAAATATAAGACGTTTGTACACGTTGATGATCGCCCCAATCGGGCAAGGTGGTAGCATGTTAGAGATGTTAGGTTCAGCATTGTTTGGTGGTGGTGTGGGTATCTTCGGATCAGTAGTCTCCAAGGTTCTCTCCATCTGGCAGTTCAAAGAAGAACTGAAATCGAAAAAGATGGATCACGATCACGAGAAGTCATTACTGGATCGCCAGCTTGAAGCTCGTAAGGATGAACTGGAAAGTGAGCAAGCGATTGTTAATGTCGCTGCCGATGAGTCAGTTCGCGTAGCCTCTTACCAACATGCGAACAGTGTTGGAGAGACCAGCGTATGGGTGAACAATGTACTCAGATTGGTTAGGCCATTACTGACGTTAATGATGGTGTGTTTAACAGCGTACATCGCTGCAACATTTGATGCGCTGACTCAGAAAGAGTTGGCTTCACAAGTGATCGCAATCACATCCATGTGTTTTGCTTGGTGGTTCGGAGATCGTTCT
>Ga0115564_10004285_pt1 | contig 11655 bp, 8 predicted proteins | sample COGITO_mtgs_1105_7_FD_88680 | JGI IMG/M metagenome (GOLD analysis project Ga0115564, IMG submission 88680) | Pelagic marine microbial communities from North Sea - COGITO_mtgs_110523 | ecosystem: Environmental > Aquatic > Marine > Epipelagic | place: Germany:Helgoland, sampling site Kabeltonne... | reverse complement strand
TGCCGACATAGGCGTCGGTGAAACAAACCCTTTCACCAGTTTTGACGCAATGTGACCCAAAATATTCATCTAAATTACCTGAAATGTCATCATAAGGCAGAGCCAGCACATGACGAACACTAGACTGCCGTTTAAAACCCCATTTTGCAAGACGGCGTTTTTGCCATTAAACCATCTAATCATCATACCAAAAACAGCTCACAAAAAAAATACCGACAGTAGGTGCTTTTCCTTTCGCATTTCTCGATCGCCAGTCTATCATTAACACAGCAATGCAATGCGAACACTGCGATAACAAAGCTACCGTCTTTTACACTCAGATTATTGACGGCATTGGCAAGAAAACTTGCCTATGTGAATCCTGTGCCAGTGAGCAAGGCATAACTGACCCTGAGGGCTTCTTACTAGGTAGTCAGGACATTCAAAAGCAGGGAGATTCCCCGGAGCACAAAGCCTTACCTGCAGGCACACCTCAAATAGAAGCCGCTACCGACAAGTTGCCAAGCCGCTGCTGTCCAGGATGCGGCTTTGCCTTTGATGACCTCAAAAAAACAGGCCGCTTGGGCTGCAGTGAGTGCTATGATTTTTTCAGAGAAGAAATAAAAAACAACCTCGGCAGCATGCACAAAGGCACCAGCCATGCTGGCAGAGTCCCCGAGGGCATGCTCCAGGCATTCAAAGAGCGCCAAGAGCTCGAGCAACTTCAGGAAAAGCTCGATGCCGCAGTAAGCTCCGAGGACTATGAAAAGGCCGCCGCCTTGCGTGATGAGATTAGCAAAATTTCATCACAAGAAACTACCCCACCCGATCCAGCCAGCCAGCCATGATGCGATTTTCTACACTCATGAAGCATCCCGCCGACTGGATGACCGGTGCCGACACGGACAGCGCGATTGTTCTCACCAGCCGCATTCGCCTTGCGCGTAATATTACTGGCGCACCCTTTCCCGGCTGGGCGCGCAAGAACGAGCGAATGGCAATTCTGCCGGAGCTGCGCGACAAGGTCGAAACACTGCCGGAGATGAAAGATGCCTTCTCCCATCAACTTAGTGAGCTTTCATCAGTTCAAAAACAAGTCCTTGTGGAACGCCACCTCATCAGTCGTGAACAGGCTGCTCGGAGTGAAGGCAGCGCCATCGTCGTCAATCGCGACCAGACACTCAGCGTGATGATCAATGAGGAAGATCACCTACGCCTGCAATCGATACGCTCCGGGCTGCACTTACGTGAGGCATACCAGCTCATTGCCAATGTCGATAAGGAGCTCGAGCAAGTGCTGCCCTATGCTTTTGACCATGAGCTAGGTTATCTCACCGCCTGCCCAACCAATGTGGGCACCGGCCTACGTGCCTCCGCCATGCTGCATCTGCCAGGACTTGTGATCAGCGATCACATTGGCCAGGTGATCCAAGCCGTGGGCAAGCTAGGGCTGGCCGTGCGAGGTATTTTTGGTGAGGGCACCGAATCACTTGGGCATCTTTTCCAAATTTCTAATCAATCAACACTTGGAGAGTCGGAAGAGGATATTTTAAATCGACTCGAGCGGGTAATTCAGCAGGTCAGAGAACAAGAGCGTAATGCTCGCAGCAAACTTCTCGAGGAAGACCCGCAAATGCTGGCGGACAAAATCTCTCGCGCCTATGGGCAGCTAAAATACGCCTACGTTATTGATTCCAAGGAAGCCCTAACCCACTTGTCCTTGGTCCGACTAGGCAGTGACATGGGATGCTTTCCAAAGCAAGCCATGGAGCTTTGTGACTCTTTATTGATGGACATCGAGCCAGCACACCTTCAGCATAAGGCTGAACGTAAATTGGCACCGGAAGAAAGAGATACTATGCGTGCGGAAATTATTCGTAGCAGGTTGCAAAATCTCTCTTCCCCTGTTATAACTTTCATAACTTCTTAATTTATATCCAGAATACTACCGTATTCATAACCAACAACCTCACAGCTAACATCCTCCAACATCCTCATACGGAACCGCATCAATCATGAATAATTTTACTCCAAGAGCCCAACAAGTTCTCGCTTTGGCACGCAAAGAAGCAGACCGCTTTAACCATAACTATGTCGGCACCGAACATATTTTATTGGGTCTCATCAAGCTTGGTCAAGGAGTTGCGGTAAGCGTATTACAAAACATGGGGCTCGATCTGGAGACGGTGCGCATTGAAGTTGAAAAACAAGTTGGGTCCGGTCCTGACAACACCGTTTCTGGGAATATCCCTTACACCCCTCGTGTTAAAAAAGTGCTCTCCCTATCAAACAAGGAAGCAGAACAACTCGATCACTCATACGTCGGCACTGAGCATATTCTATTAGGCCTTTTGCGTGAGGGTGAAGGTGTCGCAGCCCGCGTGCTCACCAGTCTCAATGTCGACATCAACCAGACTCGTCAGGAAATCCTCGCTGAGATTGATCCTAATTTCAACCCAGACGATCTTGGCGACGAGTTCGAGGACTTTGAAGATGAAGGTGAAATTGAGGCTCAAGGTGAAGGCGAGGGAAAAAGCAAAACCCCAGCACTAAAAGCCTTCGGCCGTGATCTAACTAAACTTGCCAAAAAAGATAAGCTTGATCCCGTTATTGGTCGTTCATCAGAGATCGAGCGTGTCATCCAAATCCTCTGCCGCCGCACTAAAAACAATCCCGTGCTTATCGGTGAAGCTGGTGTCGGCAAGACCGCCATCGTCGAGGGGCTTGCTCAGGAAATTGCCAGCGGTAATGTCCCTGAACTTCTGCGTGACCGCCGTGTTGTCACGCTCGACCTAGCCCTTATGGTCGCCGGCACGAAATACCGTGGTCAGTTTGAAGAACGCATCAAAGCCGTCATGGATGAAATCCGGAAAGACGGAAACATCATCCTCTTCATCGATGAGCTTCACACCATCGTAGGAGCAGGCTCTGCAGAGGGTGCCATGGACGCCTCCAACATCATCAAGCCGGCTCTCTCACGCTCTGAGTTGCAATGTCTTGGTGCAACCACGATGAACGAATACAGGAAGTTTATCGAGAAAGACTCCGCACTCGAGCGACGCTTCCAGAAAGTTAAGGTCGAGGAACCTTCACAAGAAGATGCCATCGCCATTCTTGAGGGACTTCAGTTTAAGTATGAAGAGCACCACAAAGCCAAATACACTAAAGAAGCCATCGATGCCGCGGTGAAGCTTTCATCACGCTATCTCTCTGATCGCTACTTGCCAGACAAGGCCATCGATGTGCTAGACGAAGCCGGTTCACGCGCCCGTATTGGGCAGATGACAAGGCCACCCAAGGTAAAAGACCTCGAAGCGAAAATTGAGGAGATCCAAGCTGATAAGGTAGCTGCCATCAACGATCAAAACTTTGAACAAGCCGCGTCCATGCGCGATGCTGAAAAGCAGGCGAAAAAAGAGCTTGAGGATATCGTAGCCACCTGGAAAGCCGAGAGCGAGGAAACCATCGTTGAGGTCGGTGAAGACGAAATCATGGCTGTCATTTCAAAGTGGACGGGCGTGCCTCTCCAGCGCATGGAACAAAAAGAAGCCGAGAAGCTTCTCCAGATGGAAGAGCTGCTCAAAAACAATGTGATCGGTCAGGATACCGCTGTCATCACTATTTCCAAAGCTCTAAGGCGTTCACGCGCCGACCTGAAAGACCCACGCCGACCCATCGGATCCTTCCTTTTCCTTGGGCCTACCGGAGTTGGTAAGACCTACCTCGCCCGCAATCTTGCTGAATTCATGTTTGGAGACCCCGAGTCTCTCATCCAGATTGACATGTCCGAATACATGGAGAAATTCTCCACCTCACGCCTCATCGGCTCGCCTCCAGGTTACGTCGGTTATGAAGAAGGTGGCCAGCTCTCAGAGGCTGTCAGGCGCCGGCCTTACTCTGTTGTGCTATTTGACGAAATCGAAAAAGCCCACCCAGACGTCATGAACCTCCTGCTCCAAATTTTGGAGGAAGGAATGGTAACTGATTCCTTTGGTCGCAAAATCGACTTCCGAAATACCATCATCATCCTCACTTCTAACGCAGGTGCCTCAAGCATCAAGCGCCAGTCTTCCTTAGGCTTTGGTGCAATGCAGGAAGACTCAGCCGACTTTGACGGCATGAAAGAGAAGATCCTCGAGGAAGCGAAAAAGCAATTCAAGCCAGAGTTCCTCAACCGTCTCGATGATGTGGTGGTTTTCCATATGCTCGAGAAAAAGGCACTCAATGTCATCGTCGACCTGGAAAGCAAAAAACTCATCGACCGACTTCAGGAAAAAGGCATTGCCCTCAAATTGGACAAATCTGCTCGCGAACTCCTCATGGATAAAGGTTATGATCCTAACTATGGGGCTCGTCCTATGCGTCGAGCCGTAGAGCGCTACATGGAGGACCCGCTTGCTGAAGCCTTGCTCCGCTCGGACATCAAGGAAGGTGACACCGTTAAGGTAACACGTAAAAAGGATGCCGAAGAGCTGACCTTCACACCGGTGAAACCGACCAACAAAGGCAAGGGTAAGGGCAAAGGCAAAGCCAAGGCTTAATTCGCTGGCGCATCAATCACCAACGAAAACAAGGGCGCTCGGCGAACTCTTTGCTGCCCGGGCATGGCACGCACACATGCCACACAAAAGCGGCCTACATAAAAGCGGCCACACAAAAGCGGCAGCCCTAAACCAGAGCCAGGGCCTGCACCCATCCAGCCTGCCGTTTGATTCCGTCAAATGCGATTGGTCAAATGCGATTGACGGCGCTGATCTTAGCGATCGGCTGACTTATTAATCGCCTCGCCTGCGCCTTGGATATCGCGGCCAAATCCAGCAACCGTGTTACATGAACTCAGTGCCATCACAGCCACACCAACCAAAGCTAAAACTAATTTGATAGAATTTTTCATATCAGAAAATATATGATTCAATCTGGCGCATGCCAATCATTTTTTACCTGCCACTTGACGCATCGGCCTCGCCCATTCAGAAATAGGCATGATCAAATTCCTTCACACTCGCATCCGCGTCTCTAACCCACAGGCCAGCATCGCCTTTTACCAGAAGCTCGGCTTCCAATTGGGCGAGCAAAAAACATCCCCTCAGGGCAACCAGCTTGCTTTTCTGCATCTGCCTGGAAATGATCATTTTCTTGAGCTCACCTATTCACCTGGTTTTGATGTCACCTTTCCAGAGGATCTTATGCACACCGCGCTAGGCGTGTCAGACATTGTTGATTATTGCGACCAGCTCGAACAAGACGGTATCGAGATATGGCCAGAGCAATGGCGTGGAAAGTTCACCTCAGGAGATCGGAAAATGGCTTTTGTAACCGACCCTGATGGATATGAAGTGGAGATCCTTGAGCGCTAGAATCTAACGCAAGAGATCATTTAAATTTCAAATTCGCCATCTTCAATCAGACTGAGCAAGTCGGGAGATTGGGCTAACATCGGATCTTTCTTCAAGACAGCTTCAGCAAGCGCCCTTGCCTCACGAATAAGCTCAGTATCTGCCAAAAACTCCACAAATCGCAGATCGGCAAGGCCACTTTGGGCTGTGCCAAGAAGCTCTCCGGGTCCACGCAAACGCAGATCTGCCTCCGCTATCTTGAATCCGTCTGTGGTATCGGCAAGCACTTGAAGTTTTTCCACCGCATCGGGTGACTTGCCATCGGTAGCGAGAATGCAGTAGCTTTTAAACTCACCCCGACCAATTCTTCCTCGTAACTGGTGAAGCTGCGCCAAACCAAAGCGCTCAGCATTGTAGATAACCATGATGTTCGCATTGGGAACGTCCACCCCCACCTCGATAACCGTCGTGGCCACCAGCACCTGTAGATCGCCACTTCTAAAGGATGACATCACCTCCTCTTTTTGCTCAGCAGGCATTTTTCCATGCAGCAAACCCACCCTATATTGAGACAGCCGCTTTGCCCACTTTTCATATTCAACCGTAGCTGCCTGCGCTTTGAGAGTATCACTCTCCTCGACGAGAGCATAAACCAAGTAAGCTTGTCGACCCTCAGCTAGATGCCCCTTAAGAAACTTACTGATATCGGTGACCTTTGGGCTCTTGCGCAGTGCCGTAACAACCTCACCCCTTCCTGCTGGCCGCTCATCAAGGATGGACACATCAAGATCACCATAGAGCGTGAGAGTCAACGTGCGTGGAATCGGAGTCGCCGTCATCACCAAAACATCCGGCATAACACCCTGCCTCACCAGCAATGCTCGCTGACCGACGCCGAACTTGTGCTGCTCATCAATGACCACTAAACCAAGGTCATTAAACTCAACACCCTCATACAACAGGGCGTGCGTGCCAATAATGATTTGCGCCTCACCATCCAGCTCCAGATGGCTATCTTCCCTGCGCGATCCAGTGATCAAGGCGATCCTAATTCCCAAGGGCTGCAGCCATTGGCAGAAGGTCAAGTAATGCTGTTCAGCGAGTATTTGTGTGGGCGCCATCAATGCCGCCTGCGCCCCAGAATCAACGGCAAGCAGCATAGCGCACATGGCCACGAAGGTCTTTCCTGAGCCAACATCACCCTGAAGCAAGCGGCTCATTGGGTGAGGCTGACGCATATCCGCAATGACCTCCTTGACACTACGCTTCTGGGCATTGGTTAGATCAAAAGGAAGACTATGGTAAAACTCCGTCAACAAGACCGTTTTTTTACCCAGCACCCTCCCCTCATGCTCATGATGGCGCGCCCGCTTCCAGACAACGTTGAGCTGCAGGGCAAAAAACTCCTCGAGGGCAAAATAGCGCCTTGCCGCCTCAGCTTGCTCCATACTCCCCGGGAAATGAACCTCCTGCATCGCCTCATAACGCGGATAGCTCGGGTCGACATTATAAACTGGCGCCAAGCTGGCAACATCGATGCCCGCCAAAAGATGATGAGTGTGCTCGCGTTGATGCCGCTGCGCAATACCGCTGACACCCTTGTAAATGGGCACAATTCTCTCTAGGTGAACTGAATCTTGATCATCGCCTACAATCTCAAAGTCGGGATGATCAATGATGATCCCGCCCTGGTATTCTTTTGGCTTACCGTAGAGCACGACCTCATGACCCGCTGCCAGCATGTTTTTCATCCATGGCATGTTAAACCACCTACAAGTTATTTTACTGTTAGCAAACGCCGCTTCTGCAGATTCGATAATGACGGCCTCATAAAATTGTTTTCTACCGCCAAGCCGCTTCACCTGAGTATCAATGACCGTGCCTCGAAGACAGCAAGGCCCGCTACCAGCCTGCGTCGGAAAATTATCAAACCTGCGCCGGTCTTCATAACGCCTCGGCAAGCGATTGAGTAAATCTTCAATACTCTCGATACCAGCTGAATGATAAGCCAGCACATCCTTGGCAGAAATGAAATCTACCGACGACAACGCATCACTGGCACAGAACGGGCTCATCAATATTTTTAGGATCTAATTCTGGTGTGGCCTTACATCTTGAATGATGAGTTGCAGGCTGGTTCTCCCTCTGAAGGTATTACGATTAATGGTGTAGGCAATATCCCAGGGCTGCTGCCAACTCGGCAACTCACGCTGACCCGCGCCAAAGAACATCGCCTCCTGCCGGTGACCATCCTGCTGCAAGGAAAGCTTGAGATGGTGGTTTTTTAATTCGTGAGGTGGATCCGTGAGCTGCACCCCACTGCTCATAAATACTGGCTCAGGATTGGCCGAGCCGAATGGCTGCAATAGCTCATAGCTACTGAGGAATTCAAGTGATAGCTCGCCCAGACTGATCTCGGTATCGAGGTGCAACCTTGGTGACAGATCATCTTCGCTGACGTAGTCTCTGACATACTGGGCAAATGCCCCGCGAAACTTCTCAATATTCCCCTCTTCAATACTGATCCCCGCTGCCATCGCATGGCCTCCACCCGCGACCAATAAATCACGGTTGGCATTGATCGCAGCCATTAAGGAAATGCCATGAATACTTCTGCCACTGCCTTTACCGATCCCCTGCTCGTCTATAGCGATAATAAAGGCGGGCTTATGATAACGACGCATCATCCTCGAGGCGACAATGCCCACTACACCGGGATGCCAGTCTCGCGAGCCCAATACAATCACGGGCTCAGACGGGTCACACTCGGCTTCGAGGCGACTCAGCGCATCCTTATGAATTCTCTGCTCCTCAGCTTGCCGAGCGCGGTTATGCGCATCTAAGGTATCTGCTAACTTTTGTGCCTCGGCAGCATCTTGAGTGACCAACATAGCAAGAGCATCCTCCGGCTTATCCATTCTTCCGGCAGCATTAATCCTGGGGCCAATGCGAAATCCGACATCTGCACTCGTCAGCGGCCCTTTGACTTGGGCCACCCCCATCAAGGCCTTGATCCCAGCATTACGAGATTCACTCATGCGTTTCAAACCGTGCCTGACGAGCAATCGGTTTTCGTCCACCAAAGGCACGATATCTGAAATAGTTGCCATCGCAACCAGGTCGAGATAGTTCTTCAGGTCAAAACTCTCAACAGGCCTCGTCTTCAGCAAAGCGTGCGCCAGCTTGAAAACCACCCCCGCAGCACATAAATAGTCAAAAGGGCTGCCAGATGATTGCTGCGCGCACTTTGGGTTCACCACAGCCTCGCAATCGGGCCGACCATCCGGCGACATCTCGTGGTGATCAACCACAATCACATCTACCCCATCTGACTTAAGTAGCGCAATTTCCTCCAAAGAAGCAGTACCGCAGTCAACCGTGATCAGCAGAGCCGGCTTAACACCCTCACTCATACACCGCTTCAATGCCGCCTCATTGAGGCCATAACCTTCTGGACCACGCCTCGGAATAAAGCTCCTGACCGATAAGCCATAGGCCTGTAATACCCTCGTCAACAGCGTCACCGAAGTAATACCATCGACATCATAATCACCATAGACGCATACCTCTTGGCCTTCATCCACCGCCTTCAGCACACGTGTCACTGCCAGCTCCATGTCTGGCAATAGGAAGGGGTCCTGCAAAAGCTTTAAGCGAGGATGCAAATACGCATCCATGTCACTGATCTGAACACCCCTCTGAAGCAGCATGCGCACGAGGACCTTCGGCATGCTGCTATCCACATCCGGCGGTATGTCCGGCACCTCTGCAAGGATCCATTTTGATGGCTTCTGACTCATGCCTAGCAAGCTAGGAGCCAGCCATAGCTACCACAAGGAAAGAAGAAACTTTTACCACTCCTGGTCACGATTTCTAGCTGCCGGGTCAGCACTCATTAGCCCGCCAGCTCACGCAATAACAAATGATCTGCTGTTGGTTTTTCACAACAAATACGCTCAATGATCTTATTCCATACCTCCTCACCCTTGAGAATCTCCACCTCAATACGCAGAAAATAGATAGGCACGTCCAACTCCGTCGGCTTCATAAATCGCACCGCATCCTTCTCCGTGGTGATGATGACTTCAATATCACGCTCCACACACCTGCGCATAAAGCGATCGATCTCTCTCTGGTTAAAAGAGTGGTGATCTGAAAATACACGGTGAAATTCAACCTGAGCGCCCAGCTTATCCAAGATCTTCTCAAAGCTCTGAGGCACAGCGATGCCACTAATCGCGGCCACGTATTTATCGTTAAGAAACTCCAAGGGGACCTGCTCACCAGTGAATAAGTTTTCCAGATGCTTGGGCCCGTGGGTGCACTCGATGATCTCCGCATTTTTATTAAACCTCCGCATCTTATTAATGAGCTGCTCATTAGAACTGCCGTCACACTTCGTAATGAAGATGTAATCGGCACGCATCAGATTCTTCGCCGGCTCACGTAGCGTTCCTCGCGGCAGCATCTGGCCGGTGCCAAATGGAGCACCTTGGTCCACCAGCACCACATCCGTTGAATGGGCTAGATCAAGATACTGCAGGCCATCATCCAAGATCAAGGTATCCGCCCCCAGCTCACCGACGGCAAAGGCTCCACCCTTGACCCTGTTTTTATCCACCACCACCGCAACACCCGGCAGATTCTTAGCCAGCATCCATGGCTCATCTCCAGCATACTTCACCTTGAGGAGAGGCTCACCACCATCACTGACCACCTTGGGCATCTGCTCGGCGGGGACAATCTCGCCATCCCGCCCTTGCCACTGCTGAGGGTGATTGAGTTTTTTACTTTTATACCCACGGCTCAGAATCGCCGGCTTACGCCCTCGGTCACGCAGCGTGCGGGCAAACAACTCCACCACTGGGGTCTTGCCAGTTCCTCCCACCGTAAGATTACCAATACTGATCACCTGCGTGCCCAAGTACTGCTGCGGCTTCGCCCCGCTTCGATACCGCCCTAGACGTTTTGCCACCCCCAAGCGATAGATCCCAGACAGGCTCAAGAGCAATACCCTCATCAGCGTGGCACGGAAACCACGGGCCCTACCAAAGATCACCTCTGTGCCCCACTGCTCCAGTTCGTCCAACGTTTCTCTCATGCGTGCGTGCAGTTATACGACTTCAACCTTGAAACTTCAAACTTGAAACTTAGAACTCTTTTATGACTCGACCTGACGGACGCCAAAACGATGAACTTCGCCCCATCTCATTCAAGCCCGGCATTGCCCCACACGCCACAGGATCCGTGCTTGTCTCCTTCGGAAACACCCGGGTCATCTGCGCTGCTACCATTCAAGAGGACGTGCCTCGTTGGATGAAGTATCAAAAAGTAGGCGGCGGCTGGCTTACAGCGGAATACAATATGCTGCCCTACTCCACCCACGATCGCAAGCAGCGTGACATTTCAGCAGGTAAGCTAGACGGCCGATCCTCTGAGATCCAGCGCCTCATCGGACGCTCCATGCGCGCCGTGGTCGACCTCAAGGCACTTGGACCACGCACCATCTGGCTTGATTGTGACGTGCTTCAGGCAGACGGCGGCACCCGCACAGCATCGGTCACTGGCGGCTGTGTTGCCATCGCCATCGCGCTGAACCAACTCATCGCACGCGGCAAAATCAAAAGCTTCCCGATGAAAAAGCTCATCGCAGGCATCAGCTCCGGCATTTACCAAGACACCCCCATCCTCGACCTCAACTACCCCGAGGATAAAGACGCCAGTGTCGACTTCAATATCATCATGACTGAGGACCTTGACTTCGTTGAGCTGCAAGGAAGTGGCGAAGAAAGCACTTTTTCTAGTGAAGAAATGACCGCCATGCTCGACCTAGCCCGCAAAGGAATCGGCGAAATTACCGAATTACAAAAGCAAGCAATTAAAGCCGCAGACGAGATGTCTTTAGGAGATCTTGAAGATCTAGCTGACTGTTTTAACAGGAATTAGAAACTTTTCGCTCTCCACAACCTCAACTTTTATCTTGTCGCGCCAGTTCGTTCAGCTATATTGATTCACTGTCTTGCATGTTGCATCTTTTTGCAATGCCTCACAGTTATCGCAAATATGTTACTAACAAACATGCACAATGCGCAGCGCGTTAGCAACCTATAGCAATATACCCATACATAAAAAACACCCTAAAACATAATAATACCCCTAAAAAAATAACCCCATCAATGTCAGCGATGCAATTCGGCAAAACTGACATTAACATACAAAACAAAATACATACCATGAAAATGACAAAAACTAAACTAGCCAAGGGCTTCACACTTGTTGAGCTCCTTGTTGTTATCGCCATCATCGCAGCCCTCGCTGCGCTATCAACTCCTGTTGTTCT
>Ga0115564_10004282_pt1 | contig 11661 bp, 11 predicted proteins | sample COGITO_mtgs_1105_7_FD_88680 | JGI IMG/M metagenome (GOLD analysis project Ga0115564, IMG submission 88680) | Pelagic marine microbial communities from North Sea - COGITO_mtgs_110523 | ecosystem: Environmental > Aquatic > Marine > Epipelagic | place: Germany:Helgoland, sampling site Kabeltonne... | reverse complement strand
TTAAAGTTGGCCGACGGTCCAATAGATACGGACAACCTATTTGGCCGCACCGGGACCAAGGTGTTGGAGATAGGTTTTGGCATGGGCGATTCGCTGTTGAAAATGGCTGAGGCCGAACCTGACACCGACTTTATTGGCATTGAGGTGCATCCTCCCGGGGTGGGCACATTAATGAATAGTGCCGCCGAGCAGGGGATAGACAACCTGCGAGTTTATCTGGCTGATGCCAATGATGTGCTGGAAGAATGTTTTGCCGCCGAGAGCATTGATCGTCTGCAGCTGTATTTCCCCGACCCCTGGCATAAGAAAAAGCACAATAAGCGACGCATAGTGCAGCCGAGTTTTGTGCAGCTGGTGCGAGAGAAACTGCGACCTGGAGCTGTGTTACATATGGCCACAGACTGGCAACATTATGCCGAGCAGATGCTGGAGACTCTGGATGCCGCCGAAGGCTTTGAGAACAGAGCTGGCGCCGGAAACTATTCTCCCCGGCCGGACTACCGCCCGCTCACAAAATTTGAGCTGCGCGGCGAGCGTCTCGGTCATGGTGTATGGGACCTTATCTATAAAAAAACTAATTAACCCCGCCAGATAAATGACCTAAACTAAACCCCAATACTCAACTCTTTAAACCAGCGATAACAGGATTTACCATGAACCTATTGAAACTTCTCTCATTGACTGCACTTCTTGCGCTAGCCGGCTGTGATCAAATGAATAACCAGCCTCAGGAGGCCGATTTGCAAACTCAAGACCAAAAAATAAGCTACTTACTAGGTATGGATAATGGCAAAAATATCCAGACCATAGGCATCGAAATCGATAATGCAGCATTTCAACAGGGATTTAGCGATGGTTTAAATAATGCTGAGCCACAGCTGACGGAAGAGCAGATTGCCGAGGCTATCAAATCCTTCGAAACCCTGATGACCGCCAAGCGTGACGAAATGCAGCAAGCCGAGCAGCAGTCCAGCCAGATGCAGGCCGATGCTAACCAGGCAGAGGGCAGTGCGTTTCTAGCAGAGAATGGTGCCAAAGACGACGTGGTTACTACTGAGTCTGGATTACAGTACAAAGTTCTGGTGGCAGGTTCAGGTGCTAAGCCCGGTATCGACAGCATGGTAGAAGTTCATTATGCGGGTCGCCTGCTAGATGGCACTGAGTTTGATAGCTCTGTTAAACGCGGTGTTCCAGCGCAGTTTGGTGTGACCCAGGTGATTGCCGGCTGGACAGAAGCTCTACAGCTGATGGAAGAGGGCTCCAAATGGGAGCTGTATATCCCAGCTGATCTGGCCTACGGCCCCGGCGGAACAGGCCCCATTGGCCCCAATGCGACATTGATCTTTGAGGTGGAGTTGCTTCAGGCAAATGTTGCAAGCGGAGAGGGTTAAAGCAGTCAGGCTGCAACCTAAAGCTAAAAAGCCCCGAATTATCGGGGCTTTTTTATTGGTACTGCCGAAACTCTAGGGCTCTTCGATAAGCTGACTGACGTGAGAATGGTGAAGCACCTCAATCATTTTGTCCTCAGACTCAAAGCGTTGGGCCAGAGTCTCGCCAATTTCCGACAGATCTGTGGTCAGAGCGTCCAGATCATCCGTGGCTAAGTATTTGTCATTAAAGTCGAGAATCAGCTCGGTAGAGGGCTGGATTTTCTCCATTAGCGCAGCGCCCTTTTCAAGACCCTCTTTGTCGCTGAAAGCTTTGCCTTCAGCTGCTAGCTGCTCAAACACTTCGAAATGCCCAACAGATACATAGTCGACCATTAGCTCACAAAAATTCTGCAGCTTGCTGCCGTGGTCACTGTTGGCACCATCAAAGTTTTTTATTTCACTGAGCTCGCAATATTTGACTAGCAATTCACGGCGCTCTTCGAGCCAGCGGTCTATCACATCGCTGACACCGCCCCAGTGTTGCTGTAATGATTGGCAATTTTCTAACATAAGATCCTCTACTATTCACTCCCTTGGACTTTTAGTGTACCTGTTTTTCTTCGCGATAATAACTATTCAAAGAAGAAAAATTTACACCAAAAAAGCCATTAACGGCGGCAGAAAAATCGAGGTCCAGATACCATTTAGCCCCATACCCAGGGTTGAAAAGGCGCCGCAGCGCGGGCTCTGTTCAAAGGCCCTGGCTGTTCCTATAGCATGGGCAGAGATGCCTAAAATCAGTCCCTGCCAGCGCTCATCAGTGATTTTCGCATAGTTAAAAACTGTTTGAGCGACCAAAATGCCCACAATTCCGGTGACTAACACCACCATCACAATCAGGGTCAACAGTCCGCCCAGTTGCTCTGTAATACCTACAGCAATAGGTGTGGTTACCGACTTGGCAGCTAGCGACAGCATTACTATTTGATCCACATCAAATATCAGGGCCATTGCCAGCGCGCAGCCAGTGGCAAAAAAACCACCTATAAGCACTGTAGTGGCAATAGTGATAAGCAGTGGCGGAAGTTGACGCATCTGTTTGGCCAGAGGCACTGCCAGGGCCACTGTAGTCGGGCCCAGCAGCCAGTTGAGTGCACCATTGCCAGAATAATAGGTATTAAAATCCATATTAATCAGATACAGAATCCCAGCTACCAGTGGGGTGCCCACCAAAAGAGGGTGCAAAAACGGATTGCCTTCGCTGCGCCTATAGACAGCTCTGCCCACCACAAAGCCCAGCAAGGACAGGGCAATGACCCATGAGCTAAGGCTAAGTTGTTGCCAATAACTGTCAAGCAAACTCATTGGTCAGATCTGCTCTGAGTGGAGCCTGCCACAACTCTGACCAGCAGGGCCATAAAAATAATAGCTGCCACGGTGCTCAGAAAAATAATGGTTAGCAAAGAGGGAAACTGCTGATAAATCTGTTGGCTAAGAAAAAAGGCGCCAACAGAGGGGGGAATAAACATGAGCGATAGATGCTGAATCAACAGGTTGCTGCTGCGGTCCAAAAACGCCAGAGGTTGACCATAGACTGTCAGCAATACCAGTAGCATCAGCATTCCCAGCAGAGGCCCGGGTAATGCTATATCAGCCGCACCAGCAGCTATCTCACCGAGCCACTGAAAAACCAGCAGCACCAGCAGTGCCATTGCAAACTTTAGGCCTTGCGCAAGAATTGTACTAGACCCACAGCGGCGAATCCGACAAAGGCCAGCATGACCCAGGCGGGCATACTTAGACCCAGTAATTGCCACTGCACCTCTGCGCAGTTGCCATCACCGCGCAATAGCATAGAGATGGCCTCTGAGGCCGAAAAGCTGTCGAACAGATAGTCCACGGGAATTCCGCAGGCGGGCACCTGATCTTCAGGCAGGCTCTGCAGCCATAGCTGCTTGCCAGAGAAATAGCTTCCTAGCCCCGCGGTGGCGATACTTAGCCCGGCATAGCAGCGCTGCCCCTTTTGCCCTGGATTGTGAAAGGCTGCAAGGGCGCAGATCACACCCACTGCAATCACAAAGACCCTCTGGGTAATGCACAAATAGCAGGGCTCAAGCCCCAGATAGTTCTGAAAATAGACTATGGCGATCACAATAAGAGCTGCGCTGACCACGGCCTGGGCAAGATTTACCATTATGTAACTGGGCAAAACCACAAAATACTCCTGGTGCTGGGCGTTGAATTCAGAGCCCTAGTGTAATTCAATTTCCTGCAAAGTGGTGCTAACAAAAGTCTGTAATCTAGGATAAAGCTGGTGAAACTCCTGGCCTATGGCTTCTCTATGAGCCTCGATTATGGGCAGCGCCTCCTGCAGTGCCACCGGGCGCCGCAGGCGCTCACCAATACGGTGCAAAATTATTGGCAAATGCTCTGCCTGGGCATAGCTCTCGAGCCAGCCAATCGACGGCGCTCTTTCCAGAAAAAACTGAGCTCTGGGCGGCAGACCATTGTTATAGACTCCCAGATGGCAATAGAAGGTCTGGCAGAACTCATCCAGCGGCTGCTGATAATAGAGGAGCCAGTCGCGGGCCAAGAGATGATCGTAAAATACATCGGCCACTATACCTGCATAGCGACGCATGGGGCTTTTAAAGCGCTGCAAAAAAAGCCTGAGTTCTGGCTGCTGGTCAACATGCCGGTCTAGTTTGCGATGGGCCTGGATACCCACTTCCACAGCTGCAGGAAACTGGCCCCTACCCAGTGGCCCGCGCACAAAGTCTCCCAGCAGCCCCCCCACCTGATGTTGAGGGTTGTCCCCGGCAAGTGCGATATGGGCGAGATAATTCATAGATTTTCGGGGCTAATACTGGGCCAGAAACTCGTCAAAGGACAGCGTATCACTGGCTTCTATCTCGGCCATAAGCTCCATTGACTGCTCTGCCAGCTGAGCATATTTGGCTTGGGTTTCAGGACTTGGCGGCCGCGTACAAAAGTGTTCACGCTGCTCGTAGGCCTTGCGCATGGCCATGCGATAGTAGGTTTCGCCATTTTCTTCCATCTCGCGCAGCAAGGTGGCTGCAGGGGTAGCGGAGGCATCTGTATGGCGCAGCTTCATAATATTGAGAGCGGCACTGTAATCCTTGCTCTGATGGGCAGCGTCCAGCTGATCAGCCACCGGGCCCATGGCTTCAAGCAGCGAGCCACCCCAGTCCCGCAGTGATCGCTCGCCATCAGCATGCACCAGCATCAAACTGGGGTCGCGGCCCTGGTACACGGTGCGCAGATTATTCTCTGGTATACGAGCATATTCCTCGTTATTAGTATCCGGACTGTCCTGCAACAGGCAGAACAGTAAAAACGTATCCAAAAAGCGAATGGTCTCAGCATCTATACCGCTGGGAACCAACGGGTTGAGATCAATACAGCGAACCTCAATATATTCAACGCCCCGCTCCTGGAGAGCATGTATTGGGGTCTCGCCCATTTCGGTGGTGCGCTTGGGGCGAATCGAACTATAGAATTCGTTTTCAATCTGCAACAGCGCGGTATTTAGCTGCTTGTAGTTACCCTGTTGGTCCTTCAGGCCGATTTCGTCATAGGGGGGATAGGGCTGTTCGAGGGCGGACCTCAAGGTGCGCACATACTGATCCAAATCGTTATAGCAGACTATCAGTGAGCTCTGGGCTTCACTCTGATAACCGAGATCGCCCATGCGCAGGGAAGTGGCATAGGGTGTATACAGGCTGTGGCTGTCGTCGCCCACAGGCTGCAACTGATGCTCGCGACCGCGGACAAAACTTTTACAGACTGCCGGAGCCGCACCCAGCAAATACAGCAGCAGCCAGGAATAGCGGCGAAAATTGCGGATGGTGGCAAAATAGCCCTGGGTCTTAAAATCTTGCAGCGATTGCTTGTCGCCGCTGGCCGCCTGCAATTCTTGCCAGAGTTGGTCGGGCACTGAAAAATTATAATGAATACCAGCAATGGTCTGCATCAGGCGGCCATAGCGATTGCCGAGCCCAACCCGGTAAATCTGTTTCATCTTGCCCAGATTGGAACTGCCGTATTTGCCCACAGGAATGCTGCTGTCATCGCCCAGCTGGCAGGGCATGCTACTGACCCACAGCAACTCCTCACCGATATGTTGGTAGGTATAGCGGTGAATCTCGTCGAGCTCGTCCAGCACCCTATCAATAGAAGCTGAGGGCGCGGTTATAAATTCCAACAGCGCCTCGGAATAGTCTGTGGTGATTGAGGGATGTGTCAGGGTCGAACCCAGAGCTCTGGGATGGGGCGTCATTGCCAGATGCCCGGTGGGATCTACCCGCAGACTTTCTTTTTCAATGCCCCGGACAATACCGGTCAGCAGCGCCGATTTTTCAGGCCCTGCCAAGAGGGACAGTTTACTCTGTAGAGACAATTCTGGGTGCTCAGGCGGCGTCTGACTGATCAGAACTAGCTGGGGATTCGTTGCTGGCTTGCAGATCGGCTGTCAGCAGGGGGCGGCCTTTTGCATCGGCTTCGCATTCAACGATTGAGGCACGCATATCAATATCTTTGGCATTGAGCTCAATCAGTTGATTGAGGGCAATATCTCTGTAGGGAGTACAAAAAACCATAGTGCGATCAGCCTCTGAACTCCATTCCAAGTCCCTGTTGAGAGTGCGTTGATCCTGCGTTTGTAAAATATAAATTTTCATTCCAATCCCGTGACAGATCCATTGATTTGCGGCACAGTGTAACCTATACCTAGGATTGATAAAAAGGGAAATCATATGTCAAAAACAGCCCTGATACCCATAGCTGAGGGGTGCGAAGAGATTGAAGCAATCACCGTTATTGATGTGTTGCGCAGAGCTGGCGTTGAGGTCAGCGTCGCAGCAGTTAATAGTGACAGTAGCCTGAGTATCACTGGCGCTCACAGCATTCAAATCAGCGCTGATTGCACTATTGATAGCTGCGTCAACGGCTCCTGGGATTTGATTGCCGTGCCCGGCGGAATTCCCGGAGCCGAACATCTGGCCAGCTGTCAGAATCTAGATACTCTGCTGCGTTCTCAGGTACAGGACGGCAAGTTATATGCTGCTATTTGTGCAGCTCCTGCTCTGGTTCTGGGCAGCAAAGGTCTGTTGGCAAATAAGACAGCGACCGGCCATCCGATGTTTCAACAGAATCTCAATGCCAAAGAGCTCAACAGCGAATCCAGAGTGGTGGTTGATGGTAACTGCATTACCAGCCAGGGTCCGGGAACAGCGCTGGATTTTGCTCTGGAGCTAGTTGAGCAGCTCTGTGGTGTAGTTAAACGCGAGGAAGTGGGCTCGCCGATGGTGCTGACTACATCGGCAACCGCCTACTATTAAACAGCTTAAAGCCCAATCCCAGAGACTTAGTTTGGGCTTCCAATATTAGCGCCTATCACAGGCTCTGGCTCAGGTTTGATCAGTCGGGCTTTTAGGTTGGCACCGGCCAGGTACAGGCAGGGCACAAATACCAGAGTCACGCCAGTGGCAAACAGCACCCCAAAAGCCAGCGAGGCTACCATAGGAATTAAGAATCGCGCTTGCATACTAGTTTCCAGAAGTATGGGAACCAGACCTACAAAGGTAGTAATGGAGGTCAGAATAATGGGCCTAAAGCGCTCGTAACCCCCCTGAACCAAAGACTCTTTAACGCTTAAACCCGTCTCCCGAAGTTGAGTTATTCGATCAATCAGTACTAGATTATCGTTTACCACCACCCCAGAGACCGCCAGAACTCCCAGCAGCGACAGTATGCTAAAGTCTAGGCCCATTATCAGATGGCCAAAAATGGCTCCCATAATGCCGAAGGGAACAGCAGACAGCACGCCCATTGGTTTTAGGTAAGACTTAAATTCAACTGCCATCAGAATATAGATTATCGCCAGAGCCAGACCAAACAGTTTGCTGGACGAGGCGTAAAACTCCTCCTGCTCCTCCAGCTCAGCGTCCTTGTTGAGTTTGACCTCAGGGAAGAGCTGCTGCATCTCCGCTGCCACCTCAGAGTAGACCAGTTCAGCGATCTCAGCGGCGGACATTTTGTCGTCATCGGACATAGCAGTAACCCGCACACTGCGCTCCCGATCGCGGCGATTAATTCTGCTGTAGCCGGGCACATAGCTAGCCTCTGCCACAGAGTAAAATGGAATCTCCGTGCCATTTGCCGTGCGGATGCGCACATTTTCTAATGTATCAACCTGGGCTCTATCCTCTTTAGGATAGCGCACCATCACCCGCACATCGTCGCGGCCGCGAGGAATTCGCTGAGCTTCTGCGCCATAAAATCCCTGCCTGACCTGCTGGGCCACATCCGCCAGCCCTATACCCAGATTATCAGCGCCGTCGCGCAGGCGGATATCTATATCGGAGCGACCCGAATGGATATCGTCGCGGATATTGCTGGTACCTGGCAACTGCTCGAGTTGGCGTGTTAAATAATCGGTTGCCTCCTGGAGCTGCAGCAAATTAGCTGAGGTAAGCACAACGGAAACCCCATCGGAGGTAGTTCTTGAAAGAGAGGACTGCGCCTCAAAGCTCTTGGCTTCAGGTATCTCGCCAACATAATGTTGCCAGCGCTTAGTAAGCAGCGCCGGATCAACCTTGCCGCTGTGTTCAGGATTTAATTCCAGTATCAAGCGAATAGTGTCGCCCCACATAAACGACAGCTGATTATTAGTTAGTTTGTCCGTGGTGATCTGCTCGGCAATCTCAGGGTCAGTAGCAAGCATACCGACGGCGCTCTCTGCGCGTTTAATAATCTCCAGCTTGCGCTCTTTGGAGAAGCCATCGGGCATATTAATTGTGAGCTGCATAATGTCTGAAGCCACAGTGGGCATAAAGCGCTGCTTAATATAACCAGAACTTACCAGAGTAATAGATAGCGCAAAGGCCAGCACAAAGCCCACAAGGGTCAGGTAGCGCCAGTCCAGAGCCTTTATTAATAGTGGCTGATAGCTGTTTTTAGCAAAGCTCATCATGCCGCCGGCAAACCATTGGCGCAGATGGAAGAACCTGAGACCCAACTTGGATTGGGGTGCTGTTTCCGGTTTCATCTGAGCCAGGTGAGAGGGAAGAATAAACAGTGATTCAATCAGCGAGAAGCTTAGGGAGACCAGAGTGACCGCCGGAATTCCCCACAGCATTTTCGGCCATATGCCTGGCAGAAAAAGCATGGGCAAGAACACAATCATGGTACTGACCACTGCCAAAATCACTGGCTTTGAAATTGCCTGAGCACCGAGCTGAGCCGCAGCCAGACGATCGTAGCCCTCCTGCTGATGGCGATAGATACTTTCACCCACCACAATGGCATCGTCGACAATAATTCCCAAAATCAGCAGAAACGAAAACATAGACAGCATATTGAGGGTCAAACCCAGGCTGGGCAGAATCCACAGCGCTCCCATATAGGCGATCGCAATGCCCAGAGCTACCCAGAATGCCAGCTGGGGACGCAAAAACAGCATAAGCACCACAAAAACCAACAGCAGGCCGCCCAGAGCATTATTGGTTAACAGCTGCAGACGACCGCTGAACATCACAGAAAAGTCGCCCCAGGTGGCAACTTGCAGCTTGTTGGGCAGGTAGTCAGTTTGGTTCTCAATATAGTCTTTAACCGCCGAGGTGGTAGCCACTACATCTGGGCTGGAAGAGCTGACACTAACCCCCAAAAATACGGCTGGATTACCATTAAAACGGGTGAGGGAATTGCGCTCTTCAAAGGTATCCATGACTTGGGCAATATCACTGATACGAATTTCTGTGCCATCGGGGCGACTGGACACAGCAATATTTTTAAAGTCATCCTCAAAATAGGCCTGACCACGGGTCTGAATTTGAATATCGCCAGTATCCGCTCGAATTGTGCCTGCGGGCAGATTAATGGAGGTGCGACGAATAGCATTGACCACCATATCGAATGAAATACCATAGCGCCGCAGATCGGCCTCTGATAGCTCAATGGCAATCTGTGAATCTCGTACACCCCAGAGTTCGACATGGTCAACTCCCGGCAGAACAGAGAGATTATCTCTGATACGCTCACCGTACTCCTTGAGCACCCCTTCGCTGGCATCTCCATGCAGCGCAACGCGAATAACTTCTTCGCGCATAATCTCTTCCATAACAACCGGGCGTTCAGCATCCACAGGAAAGCTGATAATGGAGTCAACGCGACTTTTAATATCGTTGAGCATCTTGTTCATATCATAATCAGTATCAACTTCGACGCTCACTGAGCCTCGGCCCTGACGGGCCTGAGATGTGATATGTTTTATACCATCGAGATTGTAGATCGCCTCCTCGATGCGAATTACGATCTGCTCCTCTACCTCTTTGGGCCCAGCGCCCGGGTAGGGCATATTGATACTGATATAGTTGACTGGGATAGCGGGGAATACTTCCTTACCCATATCCTGGGAGCCGAATAGACCGCCCACCAGAATAAGAATCATCATCAGGTTAGAGGCTACGGGGTTGCGCACAAACCAGCTGATAAGTCTTTTCATGACTGGTCTCCTGAGTCGGCCTCCACACTGGTTACAGCCGTCTCCTCAGTATCGGAGGGATTAACCTTCATGCCAGCAATAGCCAGCGCAATCCTGGTAGTTACCACTCTGGTACCCGCCTCAAGACCCAGGGCAACAACGTTGTTTGGGTTGGAGCGCAGCACCGAAATAGTTTGAAAACCAATTTCATTATTTTGGTTCAAAACTAAAATCTGATCACCTTTATAGACAGCCTGTCTGGGAAGATTGACGGTATCTTCGACAGTTTTACCATCAATATGGCCCTCGACAAACAGGCCAATACTCAATGGTGGTCGCGAATCATTCCCTGAGGACTTAAAGGGATTCTTCACCTCTGCCACCGCATAGGTCATGCGACTCTGTACATCGATAGAGGCGTCTGTGCGCACAATCTGGCCCTGCCATTCATAGTTGATACCAGCCACCGCTGTGCGCAGCGAAACCTGTGGATAGATCTGCACCTGGCTGTCCTCGAAATTAACAGGTAGATCAACCAGTACAGCCTGACGATCAGCCAGGGGTAAGCGAACCTCTACTACATCGGTACCGTAGACCTTGGCAATTTTGGTTCCGGGCGTTACATACTGACCGATATTGACCAGAGTCTGACGAACACGACCTTGAAATGGTGCACTGATAACGGTGCGCGCCAGATCCAACTTGGCTTTTTCTACATCTGCACGGGCGGCTTCCAGCGAGGCTATGGCGGCATTGAGCTGTGGCTGGCGCAGAAATAATTTATTGGCAGTCTTGTCGCCGAGATCGCGCCACTCGCGCTTAGCCTGTCTTGAGCGACCCTGCTCCAGAGCCACCTGCTCTTCGGCGCGAGCCTCTTGAGCTTTGGCGCGAGTCACAGCAAACTCATAGTCGGCAGGTTCGATCTGCACCAGCATTTCATTGCCTTGGAAAAAGCCGCCGTTGGCATAGTTATCAGCTACAGCAACCACTTTGCCAGACACCTGTGAAACCAGATCAATTTCCCGCTTTGGTGCCACTGTACCCTGGCTAGTCACAGTCATTTTTATGGCAGAGGGCTTTACCACTAGCACTTCCACGGGCAGCGGCGGGCGTGGCTTAAGTGGTGCTCGCTCTGCTTTGGGTTTTAATAGTGCAAGAGCAGCAATTAAACAAACCCCAACAAGCAACACCACAAGGGTGACTGTGCCTTTTCGACTGATCATTGGCATGGATGGTTGAACCTTTCTTATAAGCTGTCATTAGGCCAGCGAAACTAGAACGTCTGCCCGCCAATTAAGTTGACATTATACGAGAGTTAAAACTGAATAGATGCGCCCTTATCCCGGGGCTATGAACCCGGCAACCAACTGCCCATCCAGAGTTTAAAGCGATGTATAAATTCTGGTGCAGAGTAAAATATAGCACCCAGCACCAAAATGTTGAGCACAGCTATGGTGAGAAAGAACTGTGGAATAGTCCAGCCAAGCACACTGAGAAAGATAATGCCGATCAGAGCGCCGGCCACCATAAAGAGCGCATTAAAGATATTGTTAATGGAGATTACCCTGGCGCGTCTGTCACCTGCGGTGCGTTCCTGAATCATAGAATAAAGTGGCACTATCAAGAACCCGCCAAACATACCGATAAACATCAGGTCGAGCATAATATGCACGCCGGTGCCCATGGTCAGAAACTGCAGGGGCATAATAATTTCACCCAGAGGATTCCCCTGCTGATAGGCGACGGATGTAAGAAACAGATCAATGGCAAAAACACTCAGACCCAGAC